>Ga0209272_10000675_pt1 | contig 25588 bp, 21 predicted proteins | sample tdDd002_FD_187125 | JGI IMG/M metagenome (GOLD analysis project Ga0209272, IMG submission 187125) | Marine sediment microbial communities from the Atlantic coast under amendment with organic carbon and nitrate - tdDd00.2 (SPAdes)... | ecosystem: Environmental > Aquatic > Marine > Coastal >... | reverse complement strand
TTGTAAATATAAGTCTATAGGTTTACTAACAATTTGATTAGTCATTTAAAAACAAATTCAATGATGAGAAATGCGAAGTCTTATTTAATGGAACTGATAACAGTTACGACTGGTGTTTTAATTGCATTATTTCTAAGTAATCTTAAAGAAAGTAATCAGGCACGAAATTATTATAATGCATCTATTGAAACGATAAACAATGAAATTGAAGCAAACTATTCTGAATTAAAAGGAATAATTGAGAAACAAATGAAATTTCAGGATACATTGAATCAATATCGTAATTCATCAATCATAATTGGTGAAATATTCGACAAGTCGAGTGGGTTACAAGTTGCTGAATTGAGTAATTCAGGATTGGATATATATAAAAGAAACCAGATTAGTTCAATTGATTTTGAAATGATATCCACATTAAATGATATGATTAATTTGTCAGATATTATTGATGCTAAGCTAAATAGGTTGACGAATTATATTTATCCCAATATCCTTAATAATTCTAAAGAAAGTAAATTAATTCTTTCAGTTCATATGCAGGATGTTTTAGGTAGTGAGAAAGATTTAATGACGCGTTATAAGAATTATATCGACAAAAATATAGATACAGAAAATATTGAAAAGTAGAAACCAATCAGGCAGAAGTCAATGGAGATCATAAGAAAATCAATCAAAGTGAAAATAAAAAGAGGGCTAATAATTAGTCTGCTAGCTGCGATGAGTCTGCTTTTATCATCGTGCAGTAAAGACGATGATTTGAGAATGATAAGCGATGATATGGTTTATTATATATGGCTTAGTGTTGAAACACCTGAACTAACTGTTTCGAGGTACGATAGAGATAAGCCCGGGGTTTTTCTGAATTATGAAGATTCTGAAAAAACGAAATTTATGGCTGAGATTAAGGCTGATATGGTAGAGGGTGAAGTTTATCCCAAAGAATTGATGGTAGAGTGGACCAGTAGTATCGATGGACCCTTGTATAAGGGAACACCCAATAAGGATTTGCAGTCTGTTTTTGAGAAAAAACTGTCGAAAGGCTTGCATGAGATTACTTGCGAAGTCTGGTTTAGAACGAATCCTGAAATCAGCCGAAGGATTAGCTATCATTTGTCCAATGTTATTGGTTTACAAAGCGAGGTGACCGATAGATCCGTAAAACTCCATTGGACAAAATACACCGATCCTGATTTTAAGTCCTATTTGTTATACCGCGACAATAATGTGATTGAGATAAATGATCAGGAGGCTAATTTTTATGAAGATTTTGAAATGCGTCTGATTGATAGTTTGAATTATCAGGTGCTTGTGGAGCGAAATACAGAATCAGATATTTTGTATGCCAGCAATTTTCAGAAAGAGCAGGTGGGCAGGTATCTTAAAACCGATCATTTCATTTCAAAAGTAGTTGGCGATCCTTCAAGGGATTATGTGTACGCTCTTGTGAGTCCCGAAAAATACTCCTATGCCTCTGCTTATGGTTTATTGATTTTTGATACCAGTGGCAATGAAATTAAAGAATACAAGCATTTGTTGGCACATTATCGTTTTTCAGACCTCGATTTTTCACCTGATGGGAAGTATTTGTTTTTGTGCTCTCGCGATAAGGTGGTACAACTTAATTTATCGACTCATGAAGTTGTTAAGGAGATTAGTTTGAATGAGAGTGCTCACAGAATAGAAATAGGGGATAATAATCGCTTGTATTATCATTTAACGCCACCAACATCGGGAAGTACGCCATTGGCAATTATGAATTATGAAACCGGTCAGGAGTATTCGGTGAACCAACCCATTGGTCATAACTTCTCTCATGGTGATATTGAATACCATAGCAAAACACAAACACTTTATCATGTTCAGGGTAATGGTTACGGTCGTATCAATAAATACGATGTAAGTACCGATGTGGCTATTCCCCTTGGTAAAGGAGGCTGGGCTAGTCGTGAGGATTTGTTAATTCTGTCTCCCAATGAAGAAAAGCTATTTAGTAGTTGGAGTCTGTTTGATTTAGACCTGAATCAAGTGACAGATTTTGGAGGAACTGTCTTGTCTTGCTCTTGGGATAGTCAAATGATTGCCACCAGAAAGGCAGTGTTCGACTTGAATGATTACTCTGTTGTACAGAAATGCCCTGACATGCCCTATGGGGATAAAAAAGGTTTGTGTTTTGCCAATCAGGACAATGCAATAGTCTTATACACCGCACGTCAGCCTCTATATAAGCAATACGAGACCTATATTGCAATTGTAGGGATTGATTAATTGAGAGAATAGAAATAGAAAACTAGAATTCTGGTAAAAGGAATAAGCTTTTTTCAAGACAATGTGATATAAATGTGAACCAGGCGTAATCCTTTCGCCTATTAAGAATCTTAAAAAAAACATGACATGACAAGATGTATTTATAAGCTGATTACAATTTTATTATTTATTGCTATTTCTGCTAAAGGCTATTGCCAGAACGAATCTCTGATTAGGGGTCGAATTATAGATACCCTAGAAGTAAAAGATAATAAACTAAAGGTTCGTGTTCTATGGATGGCTGATACTTTAAAAATAACAATGCAGGATAAGGCACCATCATTTGATTTTGACGCGATAAATAAAAAGATAGGAGACAGGCATGCTATTCGGACTGAAAAAGAACGTCAAATGTATATGAAACTGATGAAGTTCAGCGGACAAAATTGCTACGTCTATGCTTTAGAAAAGTATTTTGCTTGCAATGGTTTATCTGAGCAAAGTATTTTCAATAAAAGAACAAGGATTAATGGAGAAACCATTCGTCAGGTTGTGGATCATTGTTTTGAAGAAATTATTTCGTTCCCAACCCAGCCCAAACGCAATCTGAAAATGAAACTTCCGGATAATGTTTTGCTGACATTTTTTAATAAATCCGACTGGCTTATTCACGCCGTGTATTATTCTGAGGGTGTTTTTTATACTAAAAACGGGATATTAGAGCCTTCTGAATTTACTAATCTAAAAAAATTCCTAAAGGTGAATTATTGGGACACAAAAACGATTAAAGTTTACCGATTTGATAAATCAAAACTTAATTTAGCATCGCATTAATAAAAGGTTTTTCACCTATAGATGCTTAAGTTTGATGAGGCATCATTACTGGAATTCATGATCACTAAAAGGTCATTTAAATAGTTTGTAAATGAGAATTATTATTGAGGAATGTACTGTCTCCCTTTGGGGTAGAGAATATTGGGTGACTAAGGATAAGCAAATTATCTATAGAATTAGACGTTCAATGCTAAGTGCAAAACCAAAGTTTGTTATTATCGATGATTGTACTGAAAAAAAGATAGGCACTTTCCAGAATAAATTACTATCACTGAAAGCCGATGCCATCATTAGGGTTCCCAGCGGCAGCTATAAGTTCGACCAAAAAGAAATCAATTCAATGACCTACACCTGTCAGCAGTTAAGTGGAGGTGAGGCTAATTACCGGGTTCAGGGGCACAAAGCTTTTTGCGGTTCTATTTTTAAGAATGAAAAGCAGATTGGCTATTGGAAGAAAAACAAGTACAGCTTTTTTAATAACGATTTTTACGATGTGGATTTAGATGGTGATGCAGATGTGCTTTTAATGGCTGCCATGACGGTTTTGTTTGATAGCTATAGGATTTCGGCCGGCTTGGGGTTTGGATTCGAAATGGATAATATGGGCAAAGGTGTGACGTCCTACAAATCCGATTGGACACCCAATGATGAAATCAATACCGATGAGCCGGTTTGATGAATCAATAGGAATTTGAAAGCTTTAAATAAGTCTCCCCGTAGGTTCCTGAGCGGAGCCGAAGGATAGGGGAGATACAGAGGGGCTTATGTCTTAAAGTAAGAGACAAGGCTCTCCTTGTCCCGATCGCTATCTGTCGGGACGGAACCCTTTCAATTAGGAAGTCATCGACCTGGTTCACATCTTGTCTCCATCATTGGGGCAGGACAGAAGAGGCTGACTTGAATCTCTTTTTTGTTTTAAGAGCTCGGGTAGTTAAAGGCAACGTTAATGGTTATTCCCTTGTCAAAACTGAGTTTAATGGGGCAATAGTTAGCTGCTCTTTCCAATTTCACACGATCTTTTTCAGGATAGTCTCTGGCCATATTAATACCGACATTAATTTCGGTGTATTTTATCGATGGTGTGTCTGTGGCAATCATATCCACTTCTACCTGGGTATTGGATATGTCAATATCATCTCTCATAGCCAGGGTACCCATAGAGAGTAGCATGCAGCTGGCAATGGCTGATTCAACTAAATTTCCCGGCGAGAATTCGTCCCCTTTGCCTGTGTAAGGACAATCTGTTGACACGGTTCGTCCCTGAGGATATTTGGTTGAAATACAATTTTGTTCCCCCGTGTAAATCGTTACAACTTTGCTCATGATTTCCTCCTTTAAATAAGACTATAATCTACTGCCAATATTGGCCCTACTTGCAATTTACAGCCTATTATTCAGTGCACAAAAAATAAAAACACAGCCCTTAGTTTTCAGTGACTTGCACCTGCCTGCCCCTAATATTTACAATAAGCTCCTTAAGTGGCGAAAGATTTAATGCTTTAATTAAACAAGCCCGATAGCTATCGGAATCAAACCTCTTCCTGTATTCGATATTGAATACTGCTTTTTATCCGCATTTGTATTTAACAAAGACTAATGAGACAAATTTCACGAAAATAAAATTTTATTGATCTGTTCTTTCGGGAAGCCTCTAAATCTCTGGGCTTTCATAATCTTGTGAATGACTGTTTTTCTGTGATTAATAAATGTTTATTTGGTGTTAAGCTGCTTAAAGTTTGGAGATTAAAGAAATTATTCTCTAACTTAGCTTTGCAGTTCAACCACAAGAACATCTTCATTTACAGATTATAAGACGATAATAGAATCTGTATTTGCGCTCTGAATACTTTAAGACAGCTAAGTCAAAGTATTTCCTATTTGCTGAGACACTCCCTCGATTCCGATAAGTATCGGAACATTCGCAGTCAGCAATATACCTATATATGCCTTTATTAATGAATCAAATGATTGAAAACATAGGACTTCTGTTGAATTTGGAAGAATCTATTAGGCCTCAATAAGTTCAGCTCCTCGCTTTCAGATTAAGACTTATTGCTTTTAGAATAGAACTGTTTCGATTTAGATTAGTGCTTATCGCCTTTGGAACAAGACTGATGCGATTCAGATTAGGACTTATCCATTCCGGAATAGAAGTCTTACAATTCAGATGAAGGCTTATTGCTTTCAGACGACAGCTTATTGCAATTGGGAAATGGCTTTTCGAATCAAAATAAGCTCTGATTTGTAAAATATAAAGGGTAATCACGCTTAAGAATGGTCTTAAAAAATACAATCACTTTTTCTATAAGTCAATGCTTATTTTATTAACCATGTGGTATGAGTTGAGCCTTTTTCAAACAAACATCAATTAAATGGCTTGGGTTGTACTGCCTAATCAACAGTAATATGAATACAGATGATAAATTAAAAATGGATTCGTATCAGGAAACTGACAAGGTATTGGATGATAATGCTGCTATTTATGATGCGGATACGGCAACGAAAGCCCTAAGAGGCTTATTCAAAACAGATTTGATTGTTTTGAAAGGCTATGCTGAAAAAATGGATCAGCCTACAGCCTGGCTTACTCGTGAGAAGAGCGAAGCCAAACAGATCTTATTGATGAGTCTCTACCCATTTTCGGTAGACCTGGTGCGTTTTGCCAACAACAAGCCCAACGAGAAGATCCTGGATAAGGTTAAAATGACCAAGGGGAATATGTGGAATTTGAACGAAAACGACTTGCTGATTTATGCCAACCAGTGTATCGAAATTGCCCAGGCTAATTTGGAGGGGCTGGCCAGTTTCTCCATTACCGAGGAGGTAATTACGGCTTTGCAAGCTGACTTGACTGTTTTTGAAACGAAACGTTACCAAAAACGCTTGTTGTTGGATGATAAGAAAGAGGCACAAGCTGCCTTTGTGCTTACGAAAAGAAAGATGAATCGCTTATTGAAAGATGAGTTGGATTGGAGTATTGAAAGCTATAGAGAGGCACAGCCCGACTTTGTGAACCATTATTTCACGGCCCGACAAGCTGCGAAAGGGATTCATCGCCCTTACGATGTGTTGGGCTACTTGACTGACGAGGCTACGGGAGAATCCATCTCATTGGGTCGTGTATCGGTTGAGGGGCGAGACCTGGCTGTAGACATAACCGAGAATGGCACCTTTAGGTTTAAGAACTTCCCGGGGGGTGAGCACCGATTGATTATTGAAAATATCAATTACAGAACCCTCACTGTGCCCATCAGACGCTATGCCTCGGAACGTACCAGGCTTCATCTTAAAATGGTGGCTGTGCCTTTAAAAGAGACTCAGGCAGTACTGTAGGCAGGTATGAATAGGGAGCAGTCTCAATTATGAGCTTGCTCAGGAAAAAAAACTGCCCTTTTAAAGTCTCGTGGTTGAACACTTTAAAAAGGGCAGGACTAAGCTGTGGTAGGGGTGCCACAGCTTTTTTTGCTAAATCTGTCATGCTCTGACTATAGCCATCTTATAAATGTCGGGGTATGACTAAAACCAATGTTGCGGGATACTTAAGGGGGCGGTGTTTTAATTGTCTAAAAAGAAACCACCTCGCCTTCTCCTGAAATTTTGGGAGAAGGCACTCCTCCTTAAAAAGGAGGAGAAAAGCTATCTTTTTGTGATCGACTTTATTCTATACTAACAGTTTCCCCTCCTTGAGGAGGAGGGGTGGCTTGCGAAGCAAGACGGGGTGGTGCGTTTCCTCTAAAAAATAAGCCCAACATTAGTGTTCATAATTATATAGACCTATTCTATTTTACAATTGTCTTGTAGTTTACTTTAATATAATTTATTGTTTGATTTTGTTTTTCATAAATTTAATAGAGTTTAAATATGTTCTTGTGTTTATGTGGCTGAATAGGCAGTAACATTAGATGTAAATGCATAATGAGTTAATGTGTTGTGATTTTATAATAAAGAGATTCCCTTTTTTTAATATTAATATTTTCAATGATGAATAAAAATTTAGTAACACCTAAACAAACATGGGATGAGCTAATCTCATTTTGGTCTCCATTTTCATTTCTATTGGTGCCGGGGGCAAGTGCAAAACAAATTCAGGATTTCCAGATTAAGGAAGATGTCATACTTCATCCCAAGGTGAAAGAATTAATTAGCATTTATAGTGCATTCGATATTCCATCTGGATACAATATTGATTTTTGTGCCGAAGCCACTCTTGCTACGATAGACACATGGGTCAGGTTCGATAGATCAAGTATGAATACTATAATGGATGATCCGGATTGGTGGCCTGGTATTTTTAGAGATAATAATTGTCCAAGTACATCGATGAAAGACTATGTTGTGATTGGATCAAACCCCTGGGGCGCAGATTATGGGTTTTATGTCATGTTACATCAATCAAGTAATACGGTTTATAGTATTGATGAGAATATTCCGGAGATTAAACCAATGGGTGATATTGTTAGCTGGCTTGCAGAAAACCGCCTTGGAGGTTTTGAAAATGCGAAGGCTTATGTCGATAGTTATAACGAGGAATCGGATAATGGCGAGGGTGCAGGTATTTCAAAAGAAAACCGTTTTTACTTAGAAATAGGATACCCAGAGGCTTTGGCCAGATGGGGAAAAGTAGAATCAAAATTTATATCAACTTTCGATGGAATTGGTGCCATGCAAGATGCATCAGTCGGCAAGAAAGAAAAAGCTGCAGGCTTGCATTAGTGCCTTGCCGAAAGTAAAATAAAGTAAGTGTAAATAATAAAAAAACAAAAGAAAGGGAATACACATCGCCTATGTAAATGATAAGATAAATTAATGAAAATCCAGTAGGTGACAAAAGAGTCGTATCATGGGCCTTAAAGCTCAATTTGAATTATATTAATAAAATAAACGATATGGATAAGACAAATTTGATAGAACTAGAGGAAGCAGTAAATAGCAGTAATAACGATTCAATCACTAAAGAGAAATTGTCAAATACAGACGATTCAATGATTCATTGGCAGGAAGAATATGCATATACTCTGGGCACTCAAGCCTATATCTGTGCCTACTCGTGGCTCTATTTTGCTCAACTTCGTTACGATTGGATTTCGAAAGAAAAACCTGACGATTATCAGGGAGGTGTTGATATGGCATATAACCAATTTTATCATTACACAAAATTGGTCGATCCAAAATCTCAAGCAGGTGGCACACCCAATAATGATACGTTGTATTCTTTATGCTTTTTAGATTTAAATAAAGAGCCTATCGTATTTAGCCATCCTTATATCGCGGATAGATATTTTTCATTTGAGTTGGCCTCTATGACTTCAGATAATTTTGGTTATATAGGACAAAGAACCACTGGTGGCATGGCAGGAGAAACCACTGAAAATATATTAGGAAAAACGATAAATGGGTCTGGTGTTTTTTTAATTGCCGGACCCAATTGGGATGGACATTTGCCTAAAGGCGTGAGATCCTGTGATATTATAAGATTTCCGGCACAATCCAATGGTACAAAATTAATGAATCTGCCCGCTACATCACCAACTCGTTATGCTTTCGGACTTATTAGAACAGAAGTAAGAGATGGTGATGTTGAAAAGGTGAACGATATTCAAAAACAATATACACTCACGCCTTTAAGTCAATGGGTTAATGAAATAGAACCGAGACCTGAAAACAGGGAGGTTTGGGCACCCTATGACCGTAAAGTTGACACTTTAGCAGACTGGAAGACAATAAATAATTTTATGATTGATAATCCTTGTTTGGCACAAAATAAAGAACTTTTCTCGCTATTCGAACAAATTGGAATTGGTCCTGGAAGTAATGTTGATAATTTGGACGATATAACGAAAAATGGATTGGAAAGAGCAGCTGTTGAAGGTAGACGATTAATTCATGCAATGGGCAAAGCAGGGGCCTTTTGTAATAATATTAACGGGTGGAGTTTTCCTCCTGAAACAATGGGGAGTGCTGGTTATTATGGCGATTTTCCAACAAGAGGAATTATTCAGTGTGCTGAAGGGATGATTTCGAATGACCCGCAAGAAGCTGTATATCCAAATACATCAGTAGATAGTAAGGGAAAGCCACTAGATTGTTCACAAAAGTACACCATGACTTTTAAGGCAGGAGAATTACCTGATGTAAAGGCTTTTTGGTCATTGACAGTCTATGATTCAAATAATAAGTTGGTTGTAGGTTCAACAAACTATTGTATAACAAGCCTCAATCCGACGTATGAAATGGAGCCAGATGGAAGTCTTATTCTTTATATACAAGCAGAAAATCCTGCTGGTAAAGACACCAACTGGCTGCAAGCGCCATCAGATACAGGATTTTTAATGGTGTTAAGGGCATACCTTCCAGGGGAGGATATCATAAATCAGAAATGGGAAATCCCTGGATTAGTAAAGCAATAGGTTTTCAACTCGATATAATGTTTGAATTTTAAAGGAGACAGAATTAAGCTGTGGTTGGAGAGCCACAGCTTTTTTTATGTCTTGATTTTGGGCATTGAGCCGCTGCACGGAGCCTTCGCATCAGCATCGTCGAGATGTAGTCGAAGGAGAGGAGGCGTGGATTGCGATGCAAGACGGGGTAGTGTGTTTTATTTAAAAATTAACCCCAAACCCCTATAGGGGCTTAAAGTACAGTTTAGGAAAGTTCCCCTTTAGGGGCTAGGTGTATTCATAATTATGTAGACCTGTTCTATTTTGCATTTGCTTTGTACTTTACTCTAATATAATTTATTGTTTGCTATATGTTTTTCATAAATTTGGTTGGCTCGAACATGATGCGTTCATTTTAATAATGATTTTATAAAAAAACATCATGATAGCTGTGCTTTACCACCTAATATAGGGGAATAAAAACACCTTTTTAATAAAATACAAGCGAAATAAACGCCATTGCGTTTATCGATACGTTATGGGCAATTAAAAAAAACGAAGAATGAAGATAATAGAATTGAGTTCATTTTTAATAATAATACTAATTGTAATTGTTAGAGGATTATGGCCTGATTCATTCAATTTAGATGGCTACTCAGTGGCATTGTTATTTTTGCTTGCGATCCCTCTGCTTGCTCCATTTTTAAAGAAAGCTAAGTGGTTTGGAGCTGAGTTTGATTTTAAGGGTAATGTAAGTGAGTTAGAGAAGATTGTTGATAAACAAGCTGAGTCTGATGTGGAAAATGCATCAGAGGAATTGAATAATGATGAAGAGTATAATTGTCATATAACACTAAACACATACAAAGCAAAAGAATTAGTTACTCAAGATCCTAATCTAGCTCTTGCCTCGCTAAGAATTGAGATTGAAAAAACACTTTCTTTTGCTTCAAAAATTTTACTTCAAAACAATAAACATGGAAATATTGCTTTGTCAAAACTTATTAGAGATTTATTTAATAAAGGAATAATTGACGAGATCCAAAGGGAAGCTTTTAATAAAATCACAAAATTATGCAATGGGGCGATTCACGGAGCTTACGTTTCGGAAGAAGATGCATTAACAGTTATTTTAATTGCTGAAGAATTAAGCAATAGCTTTGGTGTAGGTTATTCTATAAATGTAAATCCCAATGAGAATTTTGAAGAGCAAGGTTTGTTTTGCGAGTGGGAACATTGTATTGAACACTTCCCGTTGAAAGAAAAAAGAGATGATGGATCTTGCCATGTTTTTGGACATGATTGTTCTGGAGGATTAATTACGAGTATTAATTGTAGAGAAAATGAATAATAAAAGACCATAACACTCTGTCATATGTCAAAGCTGGTAAAGTGCGATTTTAAAAGTTTATCACTCGTCTGTAACTCAGTTTGTTCATAAACAGAAATCTCACGTACATCGCTCCGACACATACAGTTCACCGTTATGCAAAATATTATCGAATAACTAGTACAAGTTGAATTAATATGAGATTAGACGCAGAAAGGAAATTGAGAGAATCAATGGGATTCAAGGATGAAATTGTATACCATTACTGTAGTATTGAGTCAATGTATGGAATATTATCGAATAAATCTTTTTGGTTGACTTTTCTTGAATCATCAAATGACTCAACAGAATTGAAATTAGGAGAACAGATAATTAAGGAAGCAATTGAAGAACTTAAGAAGGATTATTCTAGTGGAGAATATGATGAAATACTGAATAAAATTTTGTCAGCACCTAAAGATAAAAAGTACAATAAATATAAACCACGATTTAAATATTATGGATTATCTCTTGTTGAAGATAAGGATAGTTTAACTCACTGGGAAAGATATTCAAATAACTCTGAAGGAGTTTGCATTGGATTAAATATAGCTCTGATAAAAAATTTATTTATGGTATCCGGGTTGTCTGACATTAGTTCTGATTGGTTAAGGATTATTCCCATAATATATTCATACGAAGAGCAGATAAATTATGCTAAATCTTCAATCATTATCAAATTAAATGAATTAAATAAGGAGTTTAAGGATTTTAGAAAGCTTGAACATATCTTCTCAACAATTTACTATACAACTTTACAAGACCTAAGACCTTTGTATAAACATCAGGGATTTGCTACAGAAAAAGAACATCGTATATATTTGAAGGAAGGTGAAGCAGAATCGTCTTCAAGTTATATGAGAAGTATTATAAATACTGTTTCAAGTGACAGTAAAGTACTATTTAAAAATATCAGTAATAATATCTCCGATTTAGCAACTGAGTTGAAAGTATTACAAAAAGATATTAAATATCATGTATTTAAGGATGGAATAAGAAGTTATTATGCTCTTAATTTAGAGAGAATTTGGAGTGATGTATTGATTCCAGAAGTTGTATTAGGTCCGAAATGTTATCAAAACAAAAAAGAACTAAAGAATTTTATGAAATCATGTGACCTTCAAAGAACTAAAGTAAGTATATCTAAAATTCCATTAAGATGACATTGGTGAATAAAAATACTTTGCATAACAAAAGCTAAATTTCATAGGCGGTGATTAGCAGTTTGATCCCGATAGTTATCGGGATAGTTCAATTAATCCCGACAAATCGGGACCAGCAAGCTATATAAATTAGTTTGCTTAAAAATATAAACAAATTTATGCGGCTTGCTTCTTTAGCGGTTTGAAGAGTCAACTATGTGACTTGTACAACTGTAAACTATATCCCTTTACATACAGGCTGAAACACAATAGCTTAATAATACAGTGACAAAACTAAGATCTATGAAAAAATACTATAAGGCTACAGGATTCTCTTTAATAATTATTGGTTTAGTATCAATAATTCTATTATGCGCAAAAGGCTTCCATTTTTACGAATTTGGAAATGAAACAATTCCTTTATTAGTCTTTCCTGCAATAGCATTTCCAGCTATTGGAATTCGGTTATTAAAAAAAAACAAATAGATTCTGATATAAGGTAAATGATGGAAAGCCACTAGATGGATCACAAAAGTACACCATGACTTTTATGCCTGATAAAATGCCTGAGGCTCGTGCTTTTTTTTCATTGACAATGTATGATTTAAATAATAATTTGATAAAGAATTCAAAAAACTATTGTATAACAAGCCTTAATCCGACATATGAAATGGAGCCAGATGGAAGTCTTATTCTTTATATACAAGCAGAAAATCCTGACTCTGATAAAGAATCTAATTGGCTGCAAGCACCAAAGCATGAAGGATTTTTTATGGTATTCAGGGCATACCTTCCTGGGAAGGATATCATAAATCAGAAATCCCTGTATTAGTAAAGCAATAGGTTTCAACTCGATATGATATTTGTATTTTAATGTAGACAGAACCACAGCTTTTTTATTTAAGCAAGCTGTCAATAAATCTCCCTACCAGGGGAGATACAGAGGACTGTTTATCTCATAAATTTAGCCACCACGGTACAATCGAAGTGCAGATAATTAAGTGATTACCCTTAGAACTGCGATAAATTGCGTCTTTACAGCAACATCTCTCGAACCAGAAGGATAGTTAGATTCTTTCTATTTTACTTGGATATCAAACTTTACATTAGCATCGTTTATTGTTTGATTCATTAATTGTTTATTTTCGATAGAATTTTTAAACCACGAGAAAACAATGAATGGAATTAGTTTACCATTTCACTTAATTGCCCCAGCTATTATTTCAATTTTTATTTTGGGAATCATATTATTAAAAGGAAGTCACTTATTTAATAATAGGCGAAGGAGATGGTATTGGATTAGTCTGACTATATTCTTTGTTTTATATCTTCTTATAGTTGGTGGGGCAGCCTACACAGATATTAGTTTACAATTGAAGCTACGTGCATTCGACTTAGATGGAAACGGTTTTTTCAGTGGAAATGAAATAACCCCCGAGCAAGAAGCTCTTACGAGCAAGCTAATTGCTGATACAGGAAGAACTTTCTCATTTATAACAGGACTCATTTTTTCAGGACTAATATCTATTCCAGTCTTTGTAATTGGTCGAATATATGAATACATAAAACGAAATGATTAATAAACTGGTTTATTTTTTCATGATAGTCTTCCTGATGGCTTGTGGCCGTGAAGAGAAGGGGATAAAGATTGTTTTTACAGGCGATGTTATTTTAGATAGGGGTGTAAACGATGAACTGAAACTGTATGGAGATAGTTTACTCCTAAATTCATTTCAGCATCTAAGTAAGCCCGATTTTCTATTCATAAATCTTGAAGGGACATTGACCGGTACTGGTGAAATCCAAAAAGACAGATTCAATTTTAAATCAAACAAAGAGAGAGCTGCTATTTTAAAGAAAGCGGGAGTTAGCCATGTTTCAATAGCCAATAATCATATATACGATTATGGAAGATTGGGTTATGAAAATACCATGGATGCTTTAAGCGAAAATCAATTGGAGATTTTGGGAAATAGCGCAAAACCCACAATCATTCAAAAAGGAAAATGCAATTGTGCCGTATTATCTGTTTCGCTAACAAGTTATAACGATTCATTAGCCATCTCAAATATTAGTCAGTTGAAATCTAGTGTTATAAGCTTTAGAGAGAAATCGAAAAAGATGCCTTTAATCTTATACATACACTGGGGATTAGAATTACAAGAAACACCACAAAAGTGGCAAAAGAAATTAGCGCATGATTTAATAGAACTCGGCGTCGATGCAATTATAGGCCATCATCCTCATATAACACAGTCAATAGAATATATAAATGGGAAGCCCGTATTCTATAGTCTTGGAAATTTTATCGCCGATGCCTATTTACCGCAAACCGATTTAGCCTATTCTGTTGAACTGGAAATAAAGAATGGAATCGAAAGTGTTGTTCTTATTCCATCGCGATTGAAAAAATATTTCCCGGTAGGTCTTCAGTTTAAGCAGCAATTGCTTGACGTTAAAAAGCACATAAGGTATTCTAATATTGCATTGTTTAAATCTAAGGATAAATGGTTGGTTAAGCCCAATGAGGCGATCAACTTCTCCGAGTCAACAGATGTATGGGTGATTGCAGAAAAGAACAGCATATCTACCATAAAAAAAATCAATTCGAAGTCATATTTGTTGCGTTTTCAGAAAGATGGTCTCAATACCAATGTGATTAATCTGCATGGGAAATTGTCCGAATTTCAAATTGGAGATATAAATAATGATAATAAAACAGATGTTTTAGTTGGCATAAGTAAGCCTGTGAGATTTGACCCAACAATAAAGAAAAGAATTAATATTTATACCTGTCAAAACAATGCCCTTCAGCCTTTATGGCTGGGAACGAAGTTTATAAACGCAGTAGAATCCTTTGACATCCTAAAGCACGATGGGCTAAATTATCTGACGACCATTGAAGTGAGAAATGGTGTGGAAAAGATCAAAAGAATTTATGAGTGGGATGATTTTGGATTTGCATTAACAGAATTAAACTAAATATAGCCATGAAATTGTACTTGAAAATTGTATGTCTTATTGTCTTGACACTAGCTGTAGGCTGTAAGGGTACTAATAAAAAAGAAAAACCCAATAAGCCAAAGAAAAAAGAACTTGTAAAAATAAGTAAAGAAGAAGCACCCAAGCTAGAAAGCAATAAGCTTACAATAGACTACAACGAAAGTAAGGAAAGCTTAAAAGCATATTACGAATTGCCTCATATTAAGGGATTTTATGAATGGCAGGAAATGGAGCAGACTGAAGCTCCGGCATTAAGCTACCCCAAGGATTTATCTACCTTAAGCTATGAGCAGTTAAGGCTGTTAAGGAACGAAGTTTTTGCTCGTAATGGGTATTTGTTTAATGATGCCTATTTGCGTGGTTATTTCAATCGTAACCAGTGGTATAGGCCTATTTTCGAAGTAGATTCGTTTAAAGTTGTTTTGAACAAGAAGGAAAGGCTTCTTGTTAATTCAATACTAAAAGAAGAGACGAAGCGGAAAAAAAATAAAACGGTAGAAAAAGAAGGCGTAGCGCTTTATAATGCTGAGCTGATAGCCAATGCTCAACAATTTGTCGATCTGCCTTCAGAAGTGATGGCTGATTTTACAAATCAGAACTTTAGTATTGTAAATGCCAATCGTTCAATGCCATTTTATATTTACGACAAAAATGCATACCAGTACATCCCTCACTATATTACAACCGATTTGTATTTGTTTATTCTGCATAAATATTTTTCGCGTTTCCTGGAGAAGTTAGATCAAAACTATTTGCACAATCAATTATTCAAAATTCTTAAAAACACATCCGCTGAGCTTAAGACTTTTTCGAGCATAGCTAATCAAGAGTCAATCGAATGGGCAAAAATGTATAACGCACTTGCTTTATATGCCATAGGCGATAGTTTGGCTAGTTCACCAGAAACTTATAAAGAGGTATTTGCTAAGGAAACAGAAAGTATAGAGGCTCAAAATGGGAATCCAATATTTATACCCAATCAGTTTGTTAGTTATGGAGAATTAAAAGCAAGAGGACATTATACGAAAACCACCACTCTTGAGAAATATTTTAGAGCCTTTAAGTGGATCAGTTTAAATGGTATTGATATAGATGATAAGGAACAATTGAAAGGTTTCATCAGTTTTGCCTTTGTTATTAAAAATAACAGTAAACTCTACAAGCAGTATAAGCAATATATCTCGACCATTGAAAAATTAGCCGGTCGTGAAGATAATCTTTCTATAGCTGACATCATTAATTTAATCGATAGTGATTCTTTAGATCAGGCTTTGTCTGATGAAAATATTAGAGCTTTACGAAATAAGTTGGAAGGCTTAAATAAAGAGAAGATTAAGAAAGTTTTTGGAGAATCCTTTCAAACATCGGAAAGTGATACGAAACGAATATTCTTTCTGTCGAGCACCTATTCAATAAGTGGGGACATATTTTCTAAACTGATTCATATCGATGGTTCAGATAGTAAACGACCATTCCCCAAAGGACTTGATGTTCCGGCCGTATTTGGAAATAAAACAGCAAAAAAAATAATTACCGAAGAATATAAGGATGATAAGGCTTGGCCTGATTATCTGCCAAGACTTGAAAAATTGCAGAAACAGTTTGTCGGTTTTTCCGATTGGGATCATAATTATGGTTTTAAAGGTGTACAAACCGCACTTGCAGCATCAGAGGAAGGTAGGAATTACCCTGCCTTTATGAAAACCGACGCCTATAATCGAAAAGAATTGTCGACAAGCTTATCGTCCTGGACACATATAAAACACGATTTAATATTATACCAGGAGAAGCCATTTGCAGCTGAGTGCGGACAAGGAGGAGGGCCAGAACCACCACAACATTATAGTTATGTTGAGCCTAATCTTATCTTTTGGGAATCAGCACTTGATTTGGTTTATTGGTTAGAGAATTTAGTAGAAAAGGAATCGAGCTTTATCTATCAGCTTAAGAAAATCAAAGAGATTGGCATCATGCTTAAATCTATTTCTGAGAAAGAATTAAAGGGAATTGAAATTACAAATGAAGAATACAACGACCTACACTATATAGGCGGACAAATTGAATACATTCTTTTAGCACTCCTTGAAACCGATCATTTGCCAGATAGAGAACGTTCTATGGCTTTAATTGCCGATGTCTATGCTTATAATGGCGAAAATCTTAATGTTGCTGTCGGAAATGCCGATGATATTTACACGATTGTTCCAATTAGAGGAGAATATTATATTGCAAGAGGTGCTGTTTTCTCGTATTTCGAGTTTAAAGGGAAAATTTATGATGATGAAGCATGGCGATCTGAGCTTGAGAACCATAAAGCTCCCGAAAGGCCACTTTGGATGAAGCCATTGATCAATGAGGTAAAACCAATAGAAGGTCAAATGCAATACAGATATTCTGGGCATGGTATGTAAGTTCATAAAAGCCGATTATATGTATTCATAGTCGATTATCATAGCAAATAGAATAAAGTCAGAGTCGTAAAGCTCTGGCTTTTTTTATTCGTATCTCTTAAGCTAACGGACACTGAGTGGAGTTGAAGCATTATAATTATGTAGACCTGTTCTATTTTATATTTGCAGTATATTTTACCCTAATATAATTTATTGTTTGCTACTTGTTTTCATAAATTTGGCTGGCGCGATTATGATACGTTCATTTTAATAATGATTTTATAATAAACTCAGCATAATAGCTGTGCTTTACCACCTAATATGGGGGGAGTAAATACACTTTTGCCAAAAATAGAAGCGAAATAAACGCCATTACGTTTATTTATAAGTTGTGGCACATTAAAATAGAGAAAGATGAAACACATTATTAGATTTTGTTTTATCGGGATAACCTTAATTATGATATCATGTGGGCAAAGGGATCCTAATAAACAAATTGATGAAGGAAATATTGAAGGCGAAACATATACAAGCCAGGAGATTGGATGGACAATTCAGATTCCAAAAGGTTGGACCGTAATTTCTAAAGATAAAATTGAAGTAGTCACAGAAAAAGGATTAGAAGCAATTGAAGAAGTCGCTGGAAGGATTGATTACAGTGGCTTAAAACATTTAATAAGTTTTCAAAAGAATCAATTTAATATTTTCCAATCAACATCTGAACCAGCCAAATTGGAATATGAAGGTGAATGGCAAGAGAATAATAAAAAATTAAATAAAGTTATCCATGCAGCGTATGTAAATCAAGGAATAAAGATTGATACTTCGTCTACTAAAGCAACAATAAGTGGGCTTGATTTTGAGGTTTTTAAGTGTACTATATATGGCCCTGATGGGAAGGTGATTCTATTTCAGGAGTTGTATAGTAGATATATTAACGGTTATGATTTTGGTGTGAATATTAATTACAATAATAACAATGACAAAGAAAAGATGATGGAGGTTTGGATAAAATCAAAATTCAAAAAGTAATAGAAATTACGTGCCACAACAAAAGCTAAATTTCATGGGCGGTGATGAGCAGTTTGATCCCGATAGTTATCGGGATAGTTCGATTAATCCCGACAAATCGGAATCAGCAAGTCAACTAAGTTGGTTTGCCTAAAAATATAAACAAATTCATTACTCACGAATAATGATTTTAAGTGTTCGTGATTTAAAAATGCGGCTTGCTTGGCGGCTTACTCACTTCGTTCGTGAGCTCCCCTTGGTCGGTGGCTAAGACAACAGTTTAATCCCGATAGCTATCGGGTGCCTACGCAACTTAGCAAGACCGTTAACACTATCAATTTATGAAAAGAATCACACTTTTACTATTACTAACACTACTACTGCAAACACATGCGGATTCACAAAATAAATTTATTGACTGGATTACTCCAATAAAAGGAGATATATCTACTAATAAAGGTTTAATAAATGACTTTTGTTACTCTTCTGATTTACTTCTTGTATCTGGAGTTGTTGATAATGGAAAGATTATTCCCACTATTAGAACTATTCTATATAATGAGAGTGAAAAAGAGTTATGGAGGGTTGATTACCAGTTAAAGGAAAAAAAATACAATGATCCTAAGGTGTGTGTAACAGTATTTGATAATCAAAAAAACTGTTACGTTCTAGTGTCTGATAATTATAACTTATTATTATTAAAATATAGTAGTGCTGGTGATTTACTTTTTGAGAAAAATTTAAATAATGTTTCTAATGAATCACATATGATAGTTGATAAAAACCAAAATGTATACTTATCTACACAAGCATCAGACTATAACCTATTAAAAATTGATAAAAGTGGAGAATTTGTATGGAAAAAGAAGATAAATGGTGTTTTTATCAATAAAATTAAGTTGAATAGCAATAATCAACTTTTAATATACGATAACAGTTCTCTATTTGCTTTGTACAATACAGATGGTGAGAAGCTATCTATTTTTTATGGTCATGTAAGAGATGATTATTATAGTTATACTATTATGGACGATGGTAGTGTCGTTAAAATTTCTAATGGACAAGAACAGTACACTATTACAAAATATGGTATTAACGATTCATTAATTTTCACAAAAACTTTTAAAGACACCATAAAAAATAGCTCAGATTCTAAAAAATATAATTTCTCTCACACAAGGATATTTAATAGTAATAATAATATAAGAGTGTTTGTAACTCATTACATTATTGAGAATAATCAACGTATTGGCTATAGAACAAAGCTATTTACATTAAATGTAAGTGGAGAGCTAATAAATGAGCAAATGTTTGAATCTCCTGAGATTGGAAACGGAGAAAATAATTTTTTAGAACATACATCTATAGATAAGAGTAACTATGTTGTTTTCGCTAAATCTGAATATGTAGATAACAGATATACCAACACGAGTACATGCATTATTAAGTATAATGAAAAAGGAGATTTAATCTATAAAAAAGCCCTTGTTCCAAATACCGATTATGAGAATATTACGCCTAGAAAAATCATTATTAACTCTAACAATGAACTACTTATTCTATGCAATGAATATTTTGGATTTGATTATTCTTCAAAAAAATATAAGTTTTCGAGAGGTGTTATAATGAGGTTTTCTCCTTCAGGAGAGTTTATTTCTAAAATTTTGTACGATGGAGAAGGAAAAGGGGAGAATCGTATTGAATTTTTAGGAACAGATTCTAATAATAATACGATAGCTGTTGGTAAGGACGAAAATTCAAACCTTTTAATAACAAAAATTGATACTAAAGGGGAGTTAGTATATACAAAGAAGATTGAATTTGAAACCAGGAGATATCAAGATTTTGATTGTACCATAGGAAAGAATGATAATATTCTTATTGTGTATAAGCCAGATAGAGATGATTTTTTCTTTTTTACAAAAGTAGATAGTGATGCAAATATATTAAAGAGTAAAAGAATAAGCTCTAAGTCCAACTTGTTTAATATGCACATTGATAATGAACTAAATTCATATTTTTGGTATTACAATAATGATGAACAGAAATTTAAATCATTCAAGTTAGATAATGAGTTTAATACTGTATACGATATAGTTTGTAGTGATAATAATTTTAGTAGCATGCAAAAAGTATCAGCTGTTGCAGATAGTTGTATGTTCAGGTATGTGACAGAAACAAATTCTGTTGAAAAAATATCTTTTGAAACAGGAGCTGTTGAGTGGAGTGTAAAAAATAACAGTATTACTAATGTTGAAAAGATAGAACTTAATTTAAAAAACAAGTGTTTTTATCTTATAGGTAAGAATAGGATACCCGATACTTACAATTGGTATCTTAGTATCACAAAAATTGACTTACAGGGTAATATATTATGGAATAAAAAATTTGAAGATATTAAAGATCTAAATTATTTTATTGCCAAACCCGATAAAACAGCAATTGTGTTTTATAAAGATGGGTCTATTAAAAGCATGAAAATAGATAGTGATGGGAATAGTACACCTATCAATTCTCCTATAAAGAACCTTTATATATCTGGTCACTACTCAAATAACACACATACTTATCTGTTTTGTAATGAAAGAACTGTTGTGTTTGATTCTAATGAAAACTACCTATACTGTAACTTAATAGAAAATGATTCTACAATAGATTATTGTACCAAATATTTTAATATAGTTGATAAGAAGCATAATATTATAGGAGCTGCAAATACTTATGATATTGGTGTAGTATACAAATATAAGATGGATATGGAGAGAGTTAATCTTCCTCCTGTTGCAGAAGTTATTAACGATACCATATATAAGGATGACGTATATCAATATTTTAGCGAGAATCTTAAAATTTCAGATCCCAATAACGATCTATTAAGCTACGAGATAGTGTCATCTTCAATGGAAAATCCGTATTTGAATAATTATGCCTCTTATACTTCTCTTTCGGGAAAAATGATTAGAGGTAAATATACGACTTCAGTAAAAGCAACCGATCCATTTGGTGAATCTATTACGGTTAATTATATCGCGTATTGTGGAAAAAATTTAAACCATACTATTAAACCAATAGCAAATCAAATAGCTCATGCAAATAATAGATTTTCATATAGATTACAGGTGATAAATCCAGATAATAATAGCTTAGAATATCGCCTTGTAGATGCTCCAGGTTGGATGCATATGTCTGGTTCGAGTTGCGAAGGATACCCTTCGCAAGAAGATGTTGGAAAAACATTTAAAGTAAAAGTAGAGGTTAAAGACATTGTTTTTGAGGATGAAATAACAGCAGAATTTAATGTTGAGGTAAAAGAACAGAATAATTTACCTGAAATAACGTCTGTATGTTCTACAAAAAGTATAGAAGTAGGAGAGGAATTCAACTACACGATATCTGTACAAGATATAGATAATGATGCGTTAACATATAAAATAGAAAATTGCCCTAGTTGGTTAAACTGGAGCAGTGAAACAAATACGATATCAGGTGAATCGTCATTAAAAACTATTGGAACATACAGTTTTAGTATTACTGTTTCTGATGCTTATGGTGGAACCGACATAGAGTATATAGACGTATCTGTTATAAATTCTAATAATAGTGAACCAGAAACGTCTTCTCCTATAAAACAAGCTCATGTATTTAACGATTATACATACCTTTTAAATATTAATGATAAAGATGGCGATGCTGTAGATGTTAATATAATTGAAAAACCAAGCTGGATAAATTATTCTGACGAAGGAAAAGTTTTCTATGGTTTTCCAAACAAAAAAGATTATGGCGTTCATGCATTAAAATTTAAAATATCTGATAAGTTAATCAGTTCAGAAAAGTACATGTTAGTTAATGTATCACACCCAACTAATAAAAAGCCTATAATTATTTCGTCGCCTATTTTAGAATTTACATCAGGAGAAGAGTATGTGTATAATATTGATTTTTATGATCCTGATTATGATAGGGTAAGTGTTAGAATTTTAGAAAAACCAGATTGGTTAACATTCGATGCCACTTACAATACTTTATCTGGTAAAATAGATAATTATGTAGGTAGTTTTAAGATAAAAATTATGGTTGTAGATGAGTTTGATTCATCCTCTGTACAGGAGTTTGAGGTGTTGAATTCAACAATTACATCCATAGAGGATGTTCGTGATTCTCAAATAAAAATTTATCCTAACCCCGTTAATGATTATTTAAATATTGCGTATTTGCCCCAAACTAATGAAGCATTATCAATATATCTGCTAGATATTAATGGCAGAAAGATAAAAACTTTTATTCACAACAATAGAAGAGATCTGTTGGCTATTGAAAAATCGTATAATGTTAGTTATTTAAAGTCCGGATTATATATTATTAGTATTGTAGATGGAGATAAAACGGCTAACTATAAGATAGTAAAACAATAGCTAACAGTGTTACAATAACCATACTTTAGGAAAAATAAACATTATGAATAAATATTATTATATATCACTCATTATATGCTTTTACTTAGTGCCTTACTCTGTAAAGTCTCAAAAGATTAATTGGTTATATCATGGCATAAGTACAAGTAGTGATGCTGATAATGTTAGCAGCTCTTCAATGGATAACAGTGGAAATGTATACTATCTGTTTAACGGTGGTAATGTTAAAATAAATAATAGAAATACGGGGTACGGAAAAAGAGTAGTAAAAATTGATAAAAATGGCAATGTAAATAAGATCCAACCAATAATAGCTGATAAAAATCACCAGAAAATCAATGATTTTACTGTAGATAGTGATGCTAATATATATATGTGGGGGAGTTTCTATGAACAGTATCACACAAGTTATCATCGAATTGGAGTCAATTTTAAAAGCTTGTTTATAAAATATAAGGACATTAATGAAATTGATTGGATTAAATCATCTAGTTTAGAAATATTGGAGTTAAAGTTTGTAAATAATAAGATATTCTCTTTATGCTGTACTAGTACAGATATTGTTGTTCAAGGAAAAAAAATTAAGTCTGGTACCTCAATAGTTGAGTTTTCTATATTAGGTGATATAATTAGAGTCGCTCATGTTAGTACGCCTGACAGAGAGAAGTTTATATCTGTTAAAATTGATGAAAATGGGAATATATATTTAATAGGAAAGTTTACTGATTCACAATTAGAATTTAATGGTTATACTATAGATAATAGCACAAAAGAAAATTTCACAGTTGTAAAGTTTGACAAAAATTATAATGTTTTATGGCAAAAGCCCATAAATGTCAGTAATAGAAAATTTATTTACGATAATATTACAGTTTCTCCAAGTGGAGTGGTTTATGTTTGTGGTAAATTTAAAGGCAACATAAATGTAAACAGTAAAGTATATTATTCTAAATTATACTCTAATGTTTTAATTCAGCTTAACTCTAGTGGTGAAATAGAGAATAGTACTGTGTTTAAAATTGATGATAATAATAATTACAAATCAATTTTAAAGTGTGACAATTATGGTAATCTATATTTTTCGAATGGTTCTGTTATTGCATGTGTTAATTCAAAACTCAGTAGTTTGTTTAAATATGACAATATTAAAAATGTAACGACCCTTGAAGTTGTTGATACAAAACTCTATTTCACAATTTCTTTTAGAGATTCTATAAAAATAGGTGATTACGAGTTTAGTACTTCTAATTATGATTATAGCGATATTGCTGTAGGACAAATAGAATTATCCTATGACGATTCTAAACCAGAGATCGTTGCCACTAGTAAAGCAATATGTGGAACTAAGGAAGTAACACTATCAATACAAAATAATAATGTGCAAAACTGCAATTGGTATTACAATAACGATATTGTTGGTTCAGAAAGTGAGTTTCTTGCCTCTAAAGAGGGAGAATATATCGTTTTTGTTAATACAGACAGCTCCAATTTGTCTGATACTATAAACCTAAGCAAGCATGATGGTATTCCTGTAAGTATTATAAACGAAGAAGACAACATTTTATGTGAAAATGAGACTCTGATGTTAAATACTAATATGGATAATAAGTATAGCTATAAATGGTATAGAGGAAGCGATGCTCTAAAAGAGAATGTTGGTTCAATTGAGATTAGTGATCAAGGTATCTATTATCTAGAGGTTAGTTCCGATAACTGTGTAAGTGTAGATTCTATCAATATTTCAAAAATTAATAAGCCAGCTGAGATTATTTATAAAAACGAAATGATAGAAGCTAATTTTAATGTTTCTTACTTTAATCAAATTGATACAATAAGTAATATCAAATGGTTTTACGAGAACGATACCATACCTTTTTCAAACGGTTACAATAACTATTTACGTCTTGACGGTAAATATCGTATTGTAAAATCAAATATATGCGGAACAACAACCGATTCTCTTAAGTATAAAAGTAATAGTTATTATGGCAATAGAGTTAAGATATTTCCAACTATTTGTAAGCAGAATGTTTGTATTTATAATAATGAAAATGAGCATGTCAAAGTAAAGATCTATGATCTGGATAAAGAATATATATATATGGAGTATGAAGGATATGTTACTTTTAACAACGGTTTATACAAACTGGATATTAATGAACTACAAGAGGGCAAATATATTGTTGAAGTAGAAATAGACAATACAATTCATTCTAAAAAGATAATAAAACAAATTTGATTACTATAAGGTCGAATATTTATGCTTATGCGAAAACCCTTACTGTCGAAAAAAGTTAAGTTTTTTGGCTAATGAATAGGATGAAAAAGGTAGAAGTGAATTAATTATAAGGAGATTAGTGGTTAATTAGATATAAGGCAATTTATAAAATTTGAAACATAAATCAACTAAGGCACCTACGTTAGATAGCGCCATTCGTTAACACAAATTAGAAATTGTGACAAAAAAAAATGTAGTTTTGCCACTCTCTTTCAAACTGGGAGCATCAAGTAGTTTAAAATGGCAATAATGAATATAAAAATAGTTGATTACGGAATTTGTAAGGCGATTGGGGAAACAAAGAAAGATATTGAACCGGGTACTGCTACAGGATACTTTTTGCATTCCGACGATATGGAATTTTTGGAAAGAACCGATGTCATTAATCCTAAGATAGGTTTGAGCTTTGGGATAAGTTATCAGTTCGAAAATGATTTAGAAGAAGCGGAATGGGTCGATTTTGTGTGCAGAATTAGACATCCTAAGTTGGTGAATCCAATTAGCAAGGAGCAATTTATGGTCTGT
>Ga0209272_10000673_pt1 | contig 25603 bp, 16 predicted proteins | sample tdDd002_FD_187125 | JGI IMG/M metagenome (GOLD analysis project Ga0209272, IMG submission 187125) | Marine sediment microbial communities from the Atlantic coast under amendment with organic carbon and nitrate - tdDd00.2 (SPAdes)... | ecosystem: Environmental > Aquatic > Marine > Coastal >... | reverse complement strand
TCCGGTCATGTTCAAATATTCCGCCTTCGCATATATCGTGCGCTTGCTGCCTTTGTATTCGAAATCAATACCCAGAAGAGGCGTATTGCCAATCAGGCTAGAGATCCCGGTAATTCTTTTGGTTAGTGTATTCATCATCATTTTGTTAGGTTTAGTTGTTGTTGTACTCGTTGTGTATTTTACAAATTCTGTATTTAGTATGGTTAACTGTAATATTAGAGAGTATCAGACACTATTCTCTTTAATAATTCTAAAAATAAGGCAAACTCATTTGTAATGTTACATGTCTGAAACCACGAGCCTGCCTTACCTGCTGAAACTTACACCTTATTTTGTATGGAAGACAATATAAGTTCTGTGTGTATGCTTATTTACAGCCTTTAATTCAATTCAGCCAAATATCTTTCCGCCTCAATCGCTGCCTGACAACCAGAAGCTGCCGAAGTAATCGCCTGACGATAATTTGGATCTTGTACATCGCCACAGGCAAATACTCCTTTTACATTGGTTAAGGGGGTTCCTGCTACAGTCTTGATGTATCCCTGATCATCTGTATCAATATTGTTTTTGAAAATATCTGAATTTGGATGGTGTCCAATTGCAAGGAAAAAGCCATCAATCGCAATTTTAACCTCTTCCTCCGAAGGAGTTCCTGCCTTCTTAATCAAAGTACAGCCTTCTACTCCATTTTCTCCTGTCAATTCCTTCGTATTGTGCTCGAATAGCACCTCAATATTTGGTGTATTCATCACTCTATCCTGCATGGCTTTCGATGCTCTCAAGAAATCCTTGCGAACTACCAAATACACCTTATTGCAAAGACCGGCAAGATAAGATGCCTCTTCGCAGGCAGTATCACCACCACCAACTACTGCAACATCTTTTCCACGATAAAAGAAACCATCGCAAGTGGCACAAGCAGAAACACCAGAACCTTTGTATTTCTCTTCACTTTCCAGTCCTAAATATTTAGCTGTCGCACCTGTTGCTATGATTACCGATTCAGCTTCAATTTCGGTTTTTCCATCTACCTTAAGTTTAAATGGACGTTTCTCCAAATCGGCTTCTGTAACAATTCCCCAACGACAATCACAGCCAAAACGTTCTGCTTGCTTCTTCAACTCTCCCATCATTACCGGACCACTAATTCCTTCCGGATATCCAGGGAAATTATCAATTTCGGTAGTTGTTGTAAGCTGACCTCCTGGTTGCAATCCTTCTATAATTACAGGATTTAAATTTGCACGCGATGCATAAATACCCGCAGTATAACCCGCTGGTCCTGATCCAATGATCAAACACTTTACTTTCTCTATTGTATTCTCTTTAACTTCCATCTTTCTTCTTCTAAATCTTACAATTATGAAACTTTGTTCATTTTTTCCAACATTGTTTTTAGAATTACCTCATCAGTAACTTCCATTCCCTCATTTGCCAAACGTCCGATGTTACGAATTGTAGCTTCTACGTCATCATCGATAATTCCATTCATCCCATTCAGACAATTGTGATTCATTGCCAGTAAGGAAGATTGAATAGCAGCACTTACACTTGCCGATATCTTGTGCGAACATCCGTACTTTGCTCCATCGCAAATCATTCCCGTTACACTACCCGTCATGTTCTTTAGGGTCATTCCCAATTGCTGGAATGTTCCTCCCATAATGTAGGTAATACCACAAGCAGCTCCCGCTGTTGAAAGCAATACGCCGCAAAGGGCTGATAACTGACCTACAAAAGATTTCATGTAAATGGTGATCAACAATGCCAATGCCAAAGCTCGAAGTAGTTTTTCATGTTCTACTTCTAATTCTTCAGCGGCAATAACTACCGGTAGCGTAACGCTAATTCCCTGGTTTCCACTTCCACAATTCGACATCACAGGCATTGAACTACCAGCCATTCTGGCGTCGGAAGCAGCAGCAGTCATCATGATGGAACGGTTCATTAAATCCTCGGAAAGCAATCCTTTCTTAATATTCAATAGCATTGATTTTCCAACCTGAAGTCCGTAATTTCCTTTTAATCCTTCTTCGGCAATGGACTTGTTTAAGGCAATTCCTTTCTCGATAAAAGTAATGTCTGAAACATCCAAAGTATTTACGAATTCGTAGATTTTACTAAAGCTCCATTGCGAAAAGTCGGTTCCACTTTTACTTTCTGAATCTGCTTCTTTATTAAAAAGAACTTCACCATTTCTCTCTTCAGAAACAATATTGGTATGTCGATCCTGTATGATTACACGACCTGAATTTTCGCCATTGTAGCAGATGCACTCTATATACAATTTTGGAACATCGTATTTCACATCGGTCTTCACATTTCCTTCGTCTACAAAGGTTTTTGCCAATTCCATAGTATCATTATTGATACCATCCAATACTTCGAGACCAGCATTTGGGTTTCCTCCTAAGGCACCTAAGGCACCAGCAATGCTTAGTCCGACCATTCCTGATCCTGGGATTCCTACTCCCATTCCATTTTTAAAAATATTTCCACTTACATGAAACTCTACTCTTTCGGGTTGAAGTGCTAATATTTCTCTGGCTTTTGCCGCTGCAAAGGCTACAGCAACAGGCTCGGTACATCCAAGAGCCGGGACAAATTCCTCCTTCAGCTTTTGCAAGAAAATTTCTTTCATCATAGGTTTGGTTCAAAACTGTTTTTGTTATTGTTGTTGTTTTTGTTATTTGTAATCTCAAATTAAGGTCAAAACGAATCTTATGAGTTGATTCTTTCCCCTAAATCTGCGATTTAAAAATGCAAAGTAAGTCGCTTTTATCTTACTGCCTCGATCAAGTGAAAATTTATTTTTATTTAAAAGTAGATTTGAATTCAAATTAATATAACGCGGTTATTTTAGCTGTTCAGCTGATTACTTAAAATGCTGATGTATTGATCCTTACGCTGGCAGTATTTTTGTTTATATGTTTTTGTATTCTTTGAACTCAAGAATAATTGAAACATAATATAATCAATTCCTTTATTTGTGTTAGATGAAAAAGCAGATCAGCCGGCTCCTTACTTCCGACTGATCCTAAAACTAAACCAAAACAGACTATTTGGTACTCACACTTGACTCTTTAGGGTTCATAACCACCTCTACAGAATCATTACTTTTAAATAATTTCTTTGCAAATTTTTGAATCTTTTTTGCATCCATAGCATTTACAATTTCATTGTATTTTTCAGTACTTACAATCGCTTCCTTATTCATTAAAGATAATTTGATTACACTCATCCAAAAATTATTTTTCTTTTCTGCTTCTGCACGATTCTTAATGTAATTTTTCTTGACCTCGTCCAAATCATCCTGATTACAAGCAGTCTTCGACAGCTTCTCAATTTCTTCGAAAACAATCTCTCTTAATCTCTCCTGCTTTTCAGGGTTACAATCGAAATTAATCGAGATACTTGCATGCTCATAGGGACGCTTGCTACTTGATGGACGAACACCAACACCATAGCTACCGCCTTCTTCTTCACGAATGGTTTCCATATACCTCTTCGACAAAAGATCTGCAATTACGCGAACATACATTCTGTTTTCCAGATTGTAATCCAGCTTACTGTTAAGCCCCAGGTAAACGGTTGTTTTAGGCACTTGCATATTTCTTTCGAACACTCTTTTCGAAACTCCTTTTGCAGGACGAATGTTGTGATTCACCCAGTTTTCCTTTCTGTACGATGAAGTAATATTTCCAATATATCTGCGAATCAATGGCAGATCTTTCTTCTCATCGATATTCCCTACAAACAAGAAAGTAAAATCACTGGCATCCTGCAATCTTTCCAGGTAGATTCGTTTGGCTTTATCGAAACTTACATTATTTAGGAAATCTTCATTAAACATCAATGCTCTTTCGTGATGATTCGCATTTAACTGTCCGATGGTATCCTTAAATGCTTTGCCGTTATCCGCTTTGGCATTCACCAAATTGTTTTTCCATCTTCCAATTCCTGCTTTCAGTGCTTCTTCGTCGAAACGAGGATTTTCAAAACGAAGGTATACCAATTGCAATAGCGTCTCTAAATCTTTAGGCGAGGCAGAGCCTGAGAAACCTTCGGTGAAAGTTTTCAATTGAGGAGAAAGGTTCACTAGTTTTCCGGTTAACTTCTTTTGCAACTGAATGGCATTAAATTCTCCAACACCCGACATTTGAGCTAACGTTGCTGCAATATCTGCCGATTCTAAATCTTCTCTTTCCAACAAAGAATTCCCACCAAAACTGTAGGCGTTAACTAAAATTTCATCCTTGCTATAGTCGGTTGGAAGCACTACTACTTTAGCTCCATTCTCAAGTGTGTAAATCTTTGCATCGGTCCCCTCAACATATGACTCAGTAAGAATTTTCTTTTCATTCAGTTTTGCCGATACCAATGGAGCATCACCGGCTTCATCTTCATAAGCTTCCACATTTGAATTCTTTACCTTCTCAACCACAGCAAGCAATTCCTCTTTTGTTGGGTAGTTGATCTCTTCCTTGTCTGGTCCTGATAGAGAAAATACACTGTTATTAATATTGGAATATTCAATTCGAATAGCATTTACTTCATCAAGAGTAATGCTAGGAATTGTTTTTTGTGCAAACTCAACATCCCACTCAATTGAAGAGGCTGGTTCTGCACTTAAATAATGCTTCTGGAAGTTTTTTGCCCACTCTTCGTTAGAAACTTTATCCTTATTCTGATAATAAGATTCAATACTTCTTAAGAACTGGAGTTTAACACGCTCCAATTCTGATGGGGTAAAACCATATCGACGAACTCTTTCGAATTCTGTCATGAATTGAGTAAATGCTTCAAGTTCTCTATCCTGTTTCGGAGAAATCCACATATAATTCGCAGCTTTTGTACGTGCCATTTCATAATTGCCAACCTGCATTCCAACAGAAGCACACTCCGGCTTACGAATCAATTCTCTTAAGCGATTGTTCAGCATAGTATTGAACATACCCTGAGCATATCCTTCTCTTACATACTTTTCATCTTTGTTGTTAACAACAGGTTTTCTAAACATCCAGTTAATCGACACTGATTGTGCCTCTTTATCTTTAGCTACAACATGACCTACTTCTTGGGTATCATCAATGGTGTAGTATACTCTTTCAGCAGCATTTTCAGGCATAAAGATTGTTGAGAAAAGCGCCTTTACTTTTTGCTCAATCTTTGCAGCATCAATATCGCCAACAACAACAACGGCCTGCAAATCGGGACGGTACCATTTCTTGTAATAATCACGCAATTGCTGATGTTCAAAATTATCAATTACATCTAATGAACCAATAACATCACGCTTTGCATATTTCGAGTTACTGTATACCAAAGGGTTGGACTGATCGCTCAATCTTTTTCTTACATTACGACGAGTTCTCCACTCTTCGTGAATCACTCCACGTTCCGATTCAATTTCTTCTGCTTCCAATAACAAGCCTCCCGACCAATCGTGAAGAACAAGAAGTGCGGAATCTACAAGTCCTTCTCGTTCTGTTGGGATGTTACTGATATTGTATACCGTTTCATCTTGTGCCGTATATGCATTAATATCTCGTCCGAATTTAATCCCATTCTTCTCCAGATAATTAATCATGTTCTTGCCTGGAAAATTTTTCAGCCCATTAAAAGCCATGTGCTCTAAAAAGTGGGCCAACCCGTTTTGAGTATCCTCCTCTAAAATTGCTCCTACATTTTGCACAAAGTAAAAACTAGCTCTGTCTTTGGGTTCTTCATTGTGCAATATGTAATAAGTCATTCCATTCGAAAGCTTCCCATGCTTTACATTTGGATTTAATGGAATGGTGGTTGAATTTTGAGCCTGCGAACGAAGTCCGGAGAACAAAATTGTACTCATTAAGAGTAGAGTCAAAAATTTCTTCATTTTGTTGTTTTTTAGTTATCTCAAAATCATTCCGAGAGTACTCTTGGTCCGAGACTCTATTTCTTTTTAAGCAGTTCCGTCTACAGTGCTTCTAAAAGAATTGGTTTAGGCAATTGGTTTTTATGGGTAAAAGGAAGAGCAGGGAGTTAGATCAGATATGGGCTAAGTTTCTTGACAGCCCTGCTCTTAACCACTAACTAATATTTGTTCTTGTTCTATTTTATTGGATGAATCTTTAAGTTTGGTCGGATAACAGGAAATTATCACTGTTATCCATGACCACAATCACTAACCATGTTTTCAATCACAAACTGAAAACTTACTAACTAATTCATCATAACTATATCCTTTTTAAAATTTATTTAAGTATTTGAGCTGTTTTATTTTGCATAAAGTTCTTTTTTCCCTCATCCAGGAACATCACGAATTTTTCAACATTCAAATCGTAAGCTGTAGGTTCTGTTAAATCATTCCCTTTTGCATCTAACAAACAGTAATAAGGCTGTGCATTTACATTGTATTTACGGATTTGTAAATCGGCATTTTGTTTTCCCAATGTCTTCTTTTTCTTTCCGTCGTATTCAGATACGTACCAATCTTCTTTTGGCAATTTTGTTTTGTCATCTACATAAAGAGCAACTACAATAAAATCTTCCTGCAATCTTTTTAAAACCTGAGGATCTGACCATACATTGGATTCCATCTCACGACAGTTTACACAACCATGTCCTGTAAAATCGATAAATAATGGTTTGTTCTCTTTTTTTGATGCAGCCAATGCTTCTTCATAATCGAAATAACCATACAATCCATGCGGAAGGTGCAAGAAATCAGCATATTTTGCCTCATGTACTTTTTTCTGTGCCGAACTACCACTCGAATTCGCTCTTACAATCTGATTTATATCAAAATCATGAGTTGCTTGTGGAGGAGTAAATCCGGATAGCATTTTTAAAGGAGCTCCAAACATTCCCGGAATCATATACACAACAAATGAGAATGAAGCGATGGCTAACATTAATCGTGGTACACTTACGGTTTTAACCGGACTATCGTGAGAGAACATTAGTTTTCCTAATAGATAAAGTCCCAATAATGTGAAGATCACAATCCAAATTGCCAGATAAACTTCTCTATCGAGAATACCCCAATGGTAGGTCTGGTCGGCAACACTTAAGAATTTTAAACCCAATGCCAACTCCAGGAATCCTAATACAACTTTTACCGAGTTTAACCAACCACCCGACTTAGGAAGATTGTTTAACCATCCCGGGAAGATTGCAAACAAGGTAAATGGCAAAGCAAACGCCAATGAGAATCCTAACATTCCAATAATTGGCATCAATACTTCTCCTCCGGCTGAAGCTACAAGGATTGATCCTACAATTGGACCAGTACATGAGAATGAAACCAACACCAAGGTGAAAGCCATAAAAAATGAGCCCATAAAACCACCTTTGTCTTCATTTGCAACAGATTTGTTTACCATCCAGCTTGGCATTGTAATTTCAAACATTCCAAAGAATGAGAAAGCAAATACCACGAAGATGACAAAGAATAATATATTAGGAAACCAATGTGTACTTAAAAAATTAGCAAAATCAGGTCCCATGACCACTGCCAATATTGTACCAACAACTGTATAAATTGCGATGATAGAAAAACCATAAAAGAATGCATTCATTCTACCTTTAGCCTTATTGCCACCTCCACTGTGCATGAAATAACTAACTGTCATTGGAATCATTGGAAATACACATGGAGTAACAATTGCAATTAATCCACCAAGAAAGGCTGCAATAAAAATTGCCCAAAGCCCTTTAGTATCACCTTTGGCTTTATTGTCAGAAGTGGAATTTGGCGCAATTGCAGTTTTTTCATCAGTATTACCAAGTTGTAAACTAAACTCATCATCTCCCATCACACATTGTCCGGTAACATCTGAACAGGTTTGATATTCGAAAGTCCCCTTTACTTTTAATGGCAATTCTTTCACTTTAATACTTTGACGCATCTCTCCTTCATTTTCGAAGTAACTTACATCACCTTCCCAGATTTTATCGTAATGTTTGTGTGCATTCATTGGTTTTACTTCACCTATTCTTTCGTAACTTGAGTTAGCCTTGAAATCGAAAGTAATTACTATGGGTCCCAATTCAGGATCGAAATCGTTGGAATAAACATGCCAGTCTTTATCAATTGTTACTTTAAAAACAAGATCTATTTGATCACCGACTTTAACATCTTTCTTTGAGAATTCAACTTTCCATTTGGCTGGTTCAATTACCTGTCCAAAAGATAGTCCGCTAAACACCATTAATAAAATGGCAAGGATTGTACTTTTACCTCTCATTTTTCAGTCTTTTTATTTATTGGAAACGTCCCTATTATTCCGAGTCCAACTTGTTGGGTTGATTTAGTTTGATTTTTTTAGGTTTTAACCTTTGGCTTATAGACAAGCAAAAAGAAGAATAGGGTGAAAAGAACATGGAAAATTCTTACTAATATTTGTTCAGGATAAGGCATTTACAATGCCAATTATTATCATTTGTATTATTATATTGTTTACCATGACAAGACTAAACAATCTGATAACCTACAACCAATGCTTTTTAATACAATCTAGATTGGATAAAAATTGATCTTGAAATTAAATTCATTTTTTTTGTCTTTTTTCTCTTAATTAAGTTCTGATGGATAGCAATCAGCTCAGTATTATTCAAAACAAGCAAAAAGAAACCCCTCAGTTAAATACTGAGGGGTTCTTACATTTTAATTACCTGAACCATTCAGGAATAAGATATCAACTTGTCCAAACCAAACTTCATATCATATCTTATAACAAGAAATGAATCAAAGAAATTCAATATGGTAAAATGTTAGTTAGGATAATTGAATTCAAATTCATCATCACCCATTACACATTGTCCACTTTTATCTGAACATGTCTGAAAATCAAATGTTCCTTCTATGTGCAATGGCAAACTTTTCACTTTTATCTTTTGACGCATTTCAGCAGTATTCTCGAAATAACTTACATCGCCTTCCCAAATTTTGTCGTAATGCTTTACTGCATTCATTGGTTTTACTTTACCAATTCTCACATAACTTGCATCCTCTTCAAAGTCAAATTCTATTATAATTGGTCCCAATTCTGGGTCAAAATCGTTAGAATACAAATGCCAGCTTTTATCAATTGTAGCTTTAAAAATAATTTCAATCTCATCACCCACCTTAATCTCTTTCTTCGACAATTCAGAATTCCACTTTGCTGGTTTTAATATTTGAGCAAATGAAACTGTACTTCCCAATAATAAAAGAGCAAATAATACGCTAATCTTACTTTTCATATTTTTAAGTTTTAGTTTACAGCTATTTAAGCCAATAATTGAGTCATATTCAGAAAATCATGATAATTTCAACTGATATATCTATACCAAAAAGACAAGTTAATTGCACTTTAGGGTGAAAACATGCATCATATTTATTTAAAAAATCATTCTATTTTGAAAAATAAGATTGTAATCCCTTAATTGTTACAGAAAGTTCTTTGCCGATTGACTTGTAGGTTTTTGTTTTAGGAGCACCTTTATTTACCTTGAAATAACACTCTAAGCTTAGCTTACATTTATTTTTCCCCGAAGGCGTAATGTAATAATTCACAACAAAGTATTCAACTGGATATTGCGAATCTTCTGATCTGAAACAAATGCGCTTACTCGATTTTGAAAAAACAGTAATCTCTTCTCCTCGTTCGGTTCCATCTGTCAGTTTTACCAAACGATATGCCTCATAACCATCTCCTTCTTTTTCAACTGACTGAACCAATTCTGAATTGTATTCATTTACTTTATCCAATACAGAAATTAATTTCCAAACTTCATCAGGAGTTGCATTAATAACACCTTCTCTTTGAAGTGTTGGTGGTACTTTTGTAGCTGCTGTCATAGCGCTCTGTGCTACAGATGTGCCAATATTTATTGACAATAAAACCAATACTAAAATCAAATATTTTTTCATACTTTAAATTTTACTTTGCAAAAAGTCCCAACCACCAAGAGGTAATTGGGACTTCCCCTTTTAATATTTTAATTGAACAATCTTTTACAGTTTATTTTTCAAATAAATCTTTCAAAACCTCCGACATCTTCTCTCCTCTAAGGTTCTTAGCCACAATCTTACCTTCCTTATCCAAAAGAACGATAAAAGGAATTCCTGAAAATTGATACTCTTTCATAATGTCTTTTCCAGCATTAGGAGCACACACTTGTGCCCAAGGCATTTTCTCCTTACGCATTGCTTTCATCCATGCATTCTTACTCTTATCCAGAGAAACACTTAACATTTCAAGTCCTTTATCGTGATACTTTTCGTACTCTTCTTTTAAATGAGGAATTTCCTGACGACAAGGACCACACCACGATGCCCAAAAATCAATGATTACATACTTTCCACGAAAATCCTTTGGTCCGTAATTTTTATCACCTGCCTTTGTTGGATAAGAAAAATCAGGAGCTACTTTTCCTACCTGCATTTTCTCTTTTGCAGCCCTGGCTTCAGCTAGTGCTTTCTTGTAATCGAGCAATGGCTGATAATTTGGATTTTTAGCTTCAAGAGTTTTTAATATTTTCTCTTTTAGTTCTTTATCACTCTCTTTTCTTAATGAATTTAACACTGTGATAATTGAATTACGATCAGCATAATGCTCCGCAACGTAACGCATGTAAGCATCGCTTTGTACGTAATTTCTGTTATAGCCTTCAGCAGCACTTTCCTTCCACTCTTTACTGTCTGATAAGGATGCCTGATACATGATTTTTCCTGCTGCAATCATACCCTGATAAGAACGATAGTAATTAAAATTTAATAGATTCATTACTTCATTGTTCTTACCGCCATTAATGTAAACAAATGGTGGATTTTTAATTTTAATCTTTGCAGTATCCTGTCCACGAAAATCAATTTCCAGATTCTCATCTTCCGCCCAAAACTGAACCGATTGCCATTTCTGACAATCTAAAGTATACACACCCGGCTTATCAACTTTCATTTTAAACTCATAGTTGTTATCAGCATTTAGTTCTACCGAATCGATAATTTGCTTATCAAAACCAGATCGTTTGATAATCTGCATTTTAAAAGTATTATCTGGAAACTTCACATTCCCTTTAATTGTGATTACATTATTTGCTGGCTGTTGTGCACAGCTAAATAACAATACACTAATTAGTGCGATTAATATTGTTCTCATCTTTTTAATTATATAATGTTTATTGAATAATTTCTTTAAAAATTTAATCAGGCTCTTATTGCCTTAATAACACTACAATAAATCTGCAGTTTGAAGTCTCCTATTTCTTCTTCGCTGGTTTCATTCCACCCATTTTAAATGCAGGAATAGAAATTATTTTAGTACCAGCTTTCTCAGCAGCCATATCTGCTTTTTCGGATTCCAACTTTGCAGTTTTTGCATCTTCGGCATTTCCCACAAGTTCAAGCAAATTTGCCTTGGTTGCGAAATATCCAGATTTGTGTTCTACTCTCTCTTCATTTTCTGCAGCATAAGTTGCCCATCGAAGCGCTCTTTCCAACATTTCTTTATCTTTTGACGCTTTAGCAATCATTGCTGCTGCTGAATCATAATAAGCGAACTCGTTTTCGTAGTTCTTTAACAAGGCAAAATCCATTGCTGCATCAATAACGCTAGCAAACTTACTCCAATCGTTCTGTCTGGAATATTCATTCTTAAGCGCAAGTGCTATCAACTCCTTGTTTCTAGAAAAATCTGCAGCTTGTAAATCCTGAATCATTCTGTCAAATCCAGCTTTATCGTATTCTCTTCCATTGCCTGGATAGAAATAGGCAAAGGATTCTATTTTCTTACTATAGGTGTTATATATCTTCTCATCAATCTCCTTTTCTCCAAGCATTTTGGCAAATTGATCTCTGTTTTTAACTACAAATCGAAATTCATCAGTTAGAGGGTTCTTCATGAAATATTTAATGATGTTCCAATTTTCCTTCTTCAATAAATCTTCTTTAGGAAGACTTGATATGTACTTATTGGCTTTTCGGGATTCTTCCTTAGAAAGATTCGCCAATCGCAAAGCACGTAAATACGAAAACATAAATTCGCCATTGCGTTTGCCATCAGCATAAGCCTTTTTCAAAGCGGCAAAATTCTTATCCTCGGTCTGTGCATCCTTTATGTAATTGATAAATTCATCCGCTCCATAAGCTCCAACCACTCTATGAATAACTTCTCCTTCAGCATTAATTACAAGGAAAGTAGGATAAGCATTAATCTTCCAGCCTGGCTTTAGATCGGGACCTTCTCCTTTTTCCATATCAATTTTAAAATTGACAAAATTTTCGTTGAAATAGTCAGCTACATGATCTTGAGTAAAGACGTCTTTTGCCATCATTTTACATGGTCCACACCAGGAGGTATAGCAGTCAACAAATATCAGCTTCTTTTCTTTCTTTGCCTTTTTTAGCACTTTTTTCCAAGCGGTATGCTCAAATTCAACAGACCAATTCTGCGCATTTACATTACCCTCAATACAAATGCCAATAAGTACAAATGCTACTAACTTGATTATTCTATTCATTTGGTTCTTTGGTTATATCAGTTAATTATCCCTATTAATCAATGATTATTGATCTTTTCGAACTGTGTTTAATTGCTTTTGTAAGTTCTTGAATGCGTTGATGTATCCTTCACTTAAACCTTCAATCTTTATTCCCAATTCGCACCATTTAGCAGCTTCTTTTCTTAACTCAATATCGCTAACAGCTCTATCAATTGGTAATGCATAATTGTACAAGGACATAGCTCCTTTATCAATCACATTCGCCTTTAAATATTTTGATATTGAGGCAATGTAGACTGACCAGTTTCCCGTAGTTCTTGCCGTACTTATTTCAGAATAAGCCAGAATTCTATTTTTATTCTTAAGCGCATTCTTATTCAGTTCAGCGATAAAATTTTCTTTTCGATTCTGATTCAAACTATATTTCCCATCCTCTTGTTTGTCACACAAACCGTTTCCCTCTCTTAAAAAGGTGAAGTAAACCTTATCTTCAATTGCCTTTTCTCCATATGCGTCCACAAACTTTTTCTTATTGGATAACAGATATTGGAAAGCTTCATGATCGATATTATGAACGTACTTATTTAAGACATCCCAATTTTGCTTTTCCACTAAAGCGTTCTTGTTTATTTTTTTGAAATAACGCTCAACTACATTAGTAAGAATTGATTTTTCTCCAGCCGTCTCCAACTTTTTTATGTATTCAAAAACAAAGTCTGCATCCGACACTCCTTTTTCCTGATATCTTTTATGAAATGCAGATAAGGAATGTGTTCCATTTGCTTCCTTGGCGAAACTTAAAAATTCAGCTTTAGACATTGCTCCCACCAGTTTGTTAACAATATTTTCGTCTGCATCAATTATTAGTAATGTTGGGTATGCATTTATGCCAAATTTGCTTTTTAAGGCAATACCTGGTTCCTTTTCCATATCCAGCTTTACATTCACAAATTTTTGATTGAAATAATCACCAACTTCCTGATCTGTAAATACAGTTTTAGCCATCATTTTGCACGAACCACACCAAGTAGTGTAACAATCTACAAAGATGAGTTTATCCTGTGTTTTTGCTTCTTCCAAAATTTCACTCCAACTGTTACGATTGAAAGAAATACCTGTTTTATTGTCTTCTTTTGAAGATGCTTTTGCTATTGCACTATTCGAAACAACAAATAGTAACAAAAGCAAAACTGTTGTCAGTTTTGTATACATTTCTATTTTAATTTGAGAATATAATGGAGTACCATTAGGAAGTGCTGCAGAAAAAACCCACAGACACTTCTTAACAATAAAACTTGAGTGTAAAAAGTTTGAATTAAATTTGAATCCTATTTATCGAAGATGTAGTCTTACAAATATCCTGGATTTTGCACCAAGCTTCCTTTGGTAATTTCAATCTCGCTTTTTGGAATTGGAAGTACATATTTGTTTTCAGGAAGTTCTTTATACTTCAATTTTCTTCCTGTACGAATCAAATCATAACGATGAAGTCCTTCAAAGCACAATTCCAGCTCTCTTTCGAGCAAAATTCGATCAATTAAATCGTTGGCATTTGTAAAATCAGAAGTTATATAGTTTGTAAAACCATCATCTGCCCTGCTTGCAATCGCATTTAGTAAATCAACAGATTCCTGGTTCACTCCTGATGTATGAGCCAAAGCTTCAGCTCTCGTCAGATACATTTCCGATAAACGAATCATTGGAATGTTATCTCTCCCATCGCTGTTATTAAATTTTGCAGTAGTCAACTTAGAAGGGTTATAACCTTCGGTATATGCTTTCCAAAGTAACTTGGTTTTTCTTTGATCTGTATCCGTATATTTGGAAATAAAATCATCTGCTACGTATTGAGAAGATTTATGGTAATAGGAATAAAAATGAGTTCCAAACTGATGATCACCATTATTGTAGGTCAATGGAATTGCATAAATATACTCTCTATCCAAAGAAACATCGTAACCACTACTCGTTGGAAATACAGCTTTCAAATCACTATTTAAATGATAATTTCCATTTCCTATTAAGAATGCGGCTTCACTAGCAGCTTGATCATAATCACCCATGTATAAATACACTCTGGAAAGTAAGGCGTGGACACTTCCTTTTGTAGCACGTGCACGAGTTTCCAAGTCATCCTCATAAGCCTCTAATAAATCAGGAAGAGCTTCAGTTAAATCTTTAATGATTTGATTGTAGGTTTCCTGTATCGTAGAACGAGTTAAGGCATTAGCTGCATTGTATTTAGTTCCTTCATAAGGCTCCAATTGCAATGGCAAACCCAAACCACTCATTTTTCCAGTTAATGCTCCATCACCATATAGTTTTTGAAGCACTAAATAATTGTAAGCTCTTAAAAACTTAGCTTCAGCAACGTGTTGCTTTATAGCTTCCTCTCTATAAGTTCCCAATTTAGGAGCAGATTCTATAATTACATTCGCTACATTTATTGCAGCATAAGTATTCTCCCAGGTACCAGCTACAAAATAAGTATCGTCTGTAGGAATATCTCCTGAATTTATAAGATTAAAGTACGAATTTGTTGTCACTAACAAATCTGTTGTAAAATCACCAAATGTATATGCTGTACTGTTATTTGCTTCGTAAGTTTTGTTGTAAACATCCATTAAGGCAGACTCCGCAGAACTCTCAGATTGAAACACTTCTGTTTCAACCGTTGTATCTTCAGGTGCCAAATCCAATTGTTTATCACAAGCCGAAAGTATGCAAATAAAAGCTACAAGTATCAATACGTATCTATTGTGTTTTCTCTCTTTCATTTGTTCCATTTTTAAAGCCCAATTTTAACTCCTATCTGAATTGATTTCTGCTGTGGAATCGTTAACTCATCGTTACCAGCGTATGTAGCAGAAGATCCGAATGCACTAACTTCAGGATCAGGACCACTATAGTTTGTCCAAGTAATTAAATTAGATCCTTTTAAGTATACGGCTAAGCTTCTTAAACCAAACTTTCTGATTTGCTCTGGATTAAAGCGGTAAGTTAGCGAAATATTCTTCAATCTAATAAATGACCCGTCTTCCAAGAAGCGATCTGATTCCCTACTAACAGTGTAATCGGTATAACCACCGCCATATCCTGATTTGATAATTGAGGTGTTATTCTTCTTAGGAATATCAGTTTTATGTCCTGCAATAATCCACTCATTTAAAATATCGCGACTCAAATTACGGTATCTTTGATCTGTATAAGTTAACAGCTCAGCTCTTGTCCCATTCATTATTTTTCCTCCATAAGAAAAAGCAAACATTGTGTTTAGCTCAAAATTCTTATAGGAAAAAACATTGGTAATACCACCTGTGAATTCCGGTAAACGATCTCCCATAACCATTTTATTATCAGTTGTGGCATTGCCCTCAACTGAAGCTGGTGGTGTATTGGAAATAGTTCCGTCGGCATATTTCCATAAAGGATTACCCGTTAAAGGATCTACCGAATGCCAATCGTATAAAAACCAAGCAGTAGCAGATTCGCCTACCTGATAAAAGGCATATCCTGTTTCCGCACCTCCTGGTTTATATGAACCATCTAAATTCAAATTGGTTACCTCATTGGTATTTTTTGCAATATTTAAATTCGTACTCCACTTAAATTCCTTGTTTATATTCAAGGTACTCAAGGAGAATTCAATTCCTTTATTGGTCATATCTACCAAGTTTTGTTGCTGACCTGAATACCCAGAATACAATGGTACTGCAGACTGAATTAACATATCAACACTCTTCTTGTTATAATAATCGAACGTGAATTGTACTTTATCACCAAATAGAGTTACATCCAACCCTAAATCAAAAGTTTTGGTTCGTTCCCATTTCAAATCAGGATTACTTGGCTGATCAACTTCTAAAATGTTCGTTGTACCATACTTAGATGCATATTGCTTCAAAACATACTGACCTTGATGACCATAGTATCCACCTGATCCTGAAATACCACTATATCCAAGACTTGCTCTTAATTTTGCCTCGGTTAGCCATGTGTATGCTTCTAGAAATTGTTCTTTGGAAAATCTCCATCCTAAAGAGAAAGAAGGGAATCCTACGTATCTTTCATTTTTGTTAAAACGAGATGACCCATCGACACGATAGGTAATTCCAGCCATATATTTATCCAACCAACGATAATTCATTCTTGCAAAAAAGGACATCATTGCCCATTCTTTTCTTACTGCATCGTATACTCTTGAATTATCAGCCTGACTAATACTTAATACATCATTGGTAGGAAAACCGGTTCCTCCTATTCTTGTAAAATCTTCATCGGATGTTTCAAAACTCTGACCAATAACACCATTGAAAACATGTTCACCAAACTCCTTATAAATTGAAGCAGTATTATTGAACACATATTTCATATTTTGAACATTAGTTTGATTGGCATCACCTTCTTTATCAATCTGCTCATAAGCCATATTTCTATTATAAGCCTTAGACACCATCATATCGATACCAAATTCTGAACGTAAAGTTAACCATGATAAAGCTTTGTATTCTGCATACAAATTACCTATCAATCTACGATCTCTTACATAGTTGATGTCCTCTTTGGCTTTTGCAATTGGATTGAAACGATCATTTTGCTTGTTCTCTACAAAGTTATAGTTCCCCTCATCATCTTTCACAGAAATACTTGGATCTGCAATAATAGAATTACGATATACCTGTGCAGAGTTCAATGAATTATTGTCAGTATACGAGAAGGTTAGGTTATTACCAAATCTAAATTTTTCGCTTGATTTATATTCATAGTTTATCCTTGCGGTATACCTCTTAAAATCATTATTGATAATGTAAGAGTCCATATCCAAGTATGATAAAGATAAAAAATAGGTACTTTTATCTGTTCCCGCAGAAACGGTTGCTGATACATTATTGGTAATAGCAGTTCTGGTTGCCTTATCAAACCAATCTGTATTAATTCCTTTTGGCTTATTTAATCCAGCTTCGAAACTATTGTAAAAGTCTACATACTCATCTCCATTTAAAACATCAGGTACGCCAACAGGTTCTGCTACTAAAGTTGAAATGTTTAGATTGACTTTTGGTTGTCCTTTTTTTCCTTTCTTAGTTGTAATTAAAATTACACCTGCTGCGCCTCGCGAACCATATATTGCCGTCGCGTATGCATCCTTTAAAATTTCAATGGATTCAATATCATCCATGTTTAGGTTGGACAGTGGGTTTCTTTCAAACTCAGAATTTGCACCAATTTGACCAGATGCACTATTACCTCCAATTCCAACCATTGGTACACTTCCTTCTGCAAAAGAAGTTTTTGAAAATCCTCCAGCACCATACACAGGCACACCATCAATGATAAAAAGAGGATTGTTATCTGCAGCCAAAGAAGTAATTCCTCGAATTGTAATTGCCGTAGCACTTCCTGGTGTTCCACTACTCGAATTGATTTGCACACCGGCAACTTGTCCTGCCAATGCATTATCAATACTCAAAGCTGGTTGTTCCAAAGCTTCTACATTAATTGAAGTTACCGCTCCAGTTAGGTCACGGCGTTCTTGAACTCCATAACCAATCACAGCTATTTCAGATAAGGATACATTATCGGTATCCAATGTAACATGATAATGACTTTCTTCAGTAACCTTAATCTCTTTTGATGTAAAACCAATGGATGAAATAAGTAATATATCACCTAGATTGGCATGAATCGTAAACTTGCCGTCAAAATCAACGGCTGCACCATTTGTGGTTCCTTTCACGATTACGGTTGCCCCAACAATAGGGGTTTGATCTGAACTGCACAATACAGTTCCTGTTATATGTTTTGTCTTTAATTCTTGTTGTTTATAGGTTTGTGCTTGAACACTAAGGCTCAACATCAAGACTATAAACGACAAGAACCTGACTAATATCTTGTTCATATTCATGAATTTTACTACATGTCAAATGAGTATTACCGATAATATTTATCGGATTTAACTCGAATAATTTAAACATCCATCTATATGTAAGTTCTAATTATCTGCCAATAATCAGACATAATTCGATGAATTATAGATGAGAGTCTCAACAAAATTGAGACTCTCGTTCTATCTTAATTTAGAACACCTTTCCAAGAATCAGTTAATGCTTTTGCGTTATTATCAGCATCAACTCCATTACCACCAAAAATGTGAACCATATTATTCTCAACAGTTATTGCTTGTCCATATCTCTTTGCAAAACCTGCAGGTAAAGCTCCATTTGACATTTCATTCCATGAAAGACCACCATCTTCAGAAACCCACATGTCGTTGTAAAGAACATCTAATGTAGTAGTTGTTTCCCCTTCAGTTACTTCTTCGTTACTTAATCCTGCAACAACAAAAATTCTATCGTTATAAACAAAACAAGAGAAACTTGCACGTTCAGAAAATGGAGTCGTTACATCTAACTTTGTCCATGTTACACCGTCAGCTGATTTGTAAATCTCATTGAAATAAGTGTATGGAAATCCTGTTCTACCACCAATTAAATAAAGCTCGTCCTTGTAAACAATTAGCTTACCATCTGCTCTAGGTGTAAATTCTGCACCAAAGTCAGCTTCAAGATTGGTCCAGGTTGCACCTCCATCAGTCGATTTCCATGCATCAGCAATTGGTTGCTGTAGTGCACCATAAGCAACAGAATATCCACCAGTTAAATATAAATCACCATTCATATTAACCACAGAAGCATTTCCTCGTACAGTGAATGTTTGCTCTGCAGCAGCTCCTTCGTTCACCTTAGTCCAGGTTTCACCATCTTCGGATGACCAAACTGTATTATTACCAGCTCCATTGCCTGTTTCATTCCACACTTCATAGTCAGAAGGAGTATAACCACCTAACAACAATTGCTTGTCACCATGTTTAACTGCAGCAGATCCTAATCCCATACCATACTCCTTGAAAATATTGGTATTTACTTCAGAAAAATTCGATCCATCGGTTGAAGAAAAGATACCATAAGTATGACCTCCAATACCGGAAGCTCCTTTTTTACCTCCCATAATAAAATACTTTCCATCAATTGCATATCCAACAACTGACGTATAATCTGGGAAATTCGCATCAGGTGATAAGTTTGACCATGCGGTAATGTCTGTTGCAACATTAACCTTTACAGTATAACTTACTTGGTTTGATCCGTTTTCGGCTACCACTTTATAAACTATTTCACTAGAGAAGTCCATAGCTGTGGCTCCACTTACTTGTTCAACATCACCTATTAATACAGTTGATTGTGGTACAGATGAAAATACAGGAGTTAAAGAAGATGCATCAAATCCATAAGGAAGAGCAATCTCATTTGTTATTACATTATCTCCACCAATGGTAAATTCATAACCAGCTAGAGCTTCGTCGGTAAATCCAAAGCTTAATAGTCCTGTTAAATCACTTAATTTTTCATCATCGCTGCACGAACTTAGTGCGCCACTACATACAATGGCAAACATTAGCAATGCTGCACTCCAAGAGTTTCTAAAAACTTTCATAAAATTTTAATTTTAGGTTATTAATTGAGTTAATTCAAAACATGTTTTTTGATCGGTTCATTTTTCATCGGATAATTATTCTATTATCTGATTATATAAATCAACCTCTCTTACACTTTTAATTATCACTTAAATAGCGATACATTATCTAAATTTTAGAGGTATGTTTCTTCCCCAATTACCAATCGTATGATTGATATTATTTTAAATTCAGACCATTGTTTTGTAACTAATTAATGAAAGGATTACTCTGCCCTGCCAGACATAGTAACATCTTCATTTACTACATTCTTTTTTAATTATTTACTTGACAATTTCTTTTTAAAAACCAATTCTTAAACCCAAGCTAAATGTTTTTGCCTGGGGCATCGTTATCTCATCATATCCTGATAAGAGCGATGAAACACCAAAGGCACTTACCTCAGGATCCAGACCTGAATAGTTAGTGATAGTGAACAGATTTGTTGCTTGAGCGTACAGTTTGATTCGCTCAAGCTTTAAACTCTTCACTAGTTTCATCGGAAAATGATAAGCCAACACAAGTCTTTTTAGTCTTATAAAAGACGCATCCTCATAAAACCTTGTACTTGTTCGGCTGGTGGTATAATTGTTCTGGTTGGTAATGGAAGTATTAAACAAAGCCGGCCGACTGTTTACTTCTCCTTCACTTTTCCAGTATTTTGCAACATTTACAGATAAATTATTCACATCGGTTGTGGTATAGGTATTTAAAATAGCCGATGTTCCATTCATCAGTTTTTTCCCTTTCACAAAGGTCAAAAATGCACTCAACTCAATTCCTTTAAATGAAAACACATTACTTATTCCACCCGAATACTTAGGCATTCCTGAACCAAATGCTTTTCTATCTTCCAATTTTGTCGGAGGAGTTTCTCTAATACTTCCATCGGCATAGCGCCATAATGGATTTCCATTTACTGGATTTACACCTTTCCAATCATATAAGAAAAATTGAGCTGCTTCTTTTCCTTCTTCAAAATACTTGTATGCCTGATCAGCTTCCCAAACTTCGTAACCTGTTTGATTTATCTCCAATACTTCATTTCGATTGTAAGCCGCTGTTAAAAACAAATCCCATGTAAATTCATTGTTTACAATTCTTGAATCAAGAGTCATCTCAATCCCCGTATTCTTCATTGATCCCACATTAACCCATTGTTTTGAGTAACCTGAAACGGCAGGAACATCGGTGAATAACAATAAATTATTTACTTTTTTCGAATAGTAATCAAGCGAAAGATTCACTGTATTCTTCAACAAACTAAAATCAACACCTAGATCAAAATTTTTCGTTTTTTCCCAGGACAAATTAAGGTTTGTACCATTAGCTTCAGTCAAAATATTCTTCTTCCCATAGGTTAAATTATATTCTTGAGTTTCATAAGTTCTCAATGCTCCGTAGGTATATGTTGATTGTTCTACTCCAGAATATCCAAAACTTGCTCTAAACTTTAAATTGTTTAAGAGCCACTCATTAGCATTTTTTATTGCTAGCCAACCTAAAGAAAATGCGGGGAAAATTTGATATCTATTGTCATTGCTAAAACGAGAAGAACCATCAACTCGATAACTAATACCGGTAAATAACCTTTGCTTGTAATTGTAGTTCACTCGCCCAAACCATGATGCTAATGCATATTTTCTTTTATCAGTTTTGTAATCAACCAAATCAAACCCATTTCGATTCGTAAGCTTATATGAACTTTCGTAATTCAATTGCTCCTCTTTTTGTCTTGATTCTTCGAAACTTTGCCCCAATACAAATTTAAAGACATGATCACCAAATTTTTTGTTCCCGGTAAGAGTGCTTGTTACCACAAATTTCCGAGAATATCCATCAGTTTCAATTGTCAATCTTTCATCATTCGAATTGCTATTTCTATAGGAAGAAATTGCATCCGTCTCGATAAAATTAACTCCTAAATCCAATCGGTAAAACAACCAATTTGTTAATTGTAAATCGGTATATACGTTAGCAATAATATAATTATCCAATACCTCACCTTTATCATTCAAAGCCATTGCCAATGGATTCTCAGAATAATTTCCATAAGGATTTGCAGAAGTAGAAAAATTAAAATCTCCTTCCTTATTATATATTGCAACATTAGGTGCTTTTAGAATAGCATCACGATAAATTTTTGGTGCTAATAAGGAATTGTTCTTCTCGGAAGTCATGGATATATTCGAACCTATTTTAAATCGATTGTTAATACTTTGTTGAAAGTTAAATCTTCCTGTATATCGTTTAAAATCTGAACCGACTATATATGCTTCCTGATTTAAATGAGAGAAACTAAAATATAGAAAACCATTGTGTTTTTTATTTTGAATTGAAAGAGCAAGTTTATTGCTATTTGCATTTCGTACTACCTTATTGTACCAATTGGTATTTATATCATCAGGAAAAACAACTTCGCTATTTTTTAATTGACTATAGTAATTACTGTAAAAATTAGCGTACTGCTGACCATTCATTAAATCAGGTTTATTTACAGGAACAGAAACACCGGTTTCCATCAATAAATTTACCTTTAACCCAAACTTATGAACGTGTTTTGTATTGATTAAAATTACTCCTGCAGCACCTCTCGAGCCATATATCGAAGTTGAATAGGCATCTTTCAGTACACTTATGGATTCGATGTCTTCTGTATTCAGCATATTTAATCCATTCTTCTGAAAATAACTACTTTCCCGAAGATCATTGTAAACGTAATTGTCAAATAATCCGAAGGCAGGATCACCTGAACCCGACTGAAATGTAATTTGGCTCAGCCCCTCCTCGGTATTAAACAATGGAACTCCATCTACAACAATTAAAGGACTATTGGCATCGGGTTGCAAAGAAGTTACACCTCTTATGGCAATGGTAGAAGCACTACCAGGCACACCAGAACTTTTTTGAAACCACAATCCACTAGCTGTTCCTGCTAATGTTTCATCCAAATCATTTGGAACCTCTCCCGTCATTGAATTGGTAACTGAGCTCATAGCTCCAATTTGTTCCTCTTTTGTTTCTTCGCCATATCCAATAACATTTACTTCACGAAGATTTACCACATCAGTACTTAAACGAATGTCTTCTATCATCTTAAGACCAACAATAATTTCCACTTCGCTAAAACCAATAGCGGAAAAAACGATTGTATCGCCAACAAAACAGTTCAGGTTATAGTATCCATCTTTATCACTAGCAGTACCTCTAAGTTTATTTTTTATCCTTACCGATGCACCAACAATTGGCAAACCATCTTCATTGCAAAGCACACGTCCGATCATAATTTTCTGCATCCTGATTATCTTGCTCGCTTCAATTTTATTTGAAGCTTTCAACTTGGTCATTGGAACTTTCGCTCCAGATTCTTTAATTATGATTTTATCACGATATAAAGTAAAAGTAAAACCTATTGGACTTAAAACTATACTCAATAATTCTTCTAAAGAAAAATTTCCATTATCAGGTATTCTTACATCAATACCTTTTATTTTATCAGGATTATAAACAAATGACAGGTTTGACTGCGCTTCAATTTCTTGAAAAAAAGCTTCAATGGTCGTACTTTTCCCCATTGAACTTAGCGAAATTGGTGTTGATTGAGAATAGGATTGGAAAGAAATTAAAACAAGAAAAAGACTCAAAAATATCCCCATCAAAACCTTCCATCTGTTATTTACAACAGATGTTTTGCAAACATTTGAAATTTTGTTTGCGTTGAATCGATATTTTTTCCTAATTTTGTCGTACATAATGCTAGTTGAAGCAATTGCGTTTGTTTCAATTAGTTGTTTACTTGACAAGTAAATTTACTACATGTGAGTCAAAATACCGAAGAGCTGCCATTCTTTGGTATTTTTTTTGAATGTTATCTAGGATTCCTCCCTTATTTTAGAATTCATCTTTCTTTCCTATAAAGACCAAATCATTCTCCATTTTATAAGAAAATTCACTAGTCATTTCCAGAATCTTCATGATTTCTTCCAATTCCTCATTCTCAAAATCAGCCGTAATTTTTAAATCTTCCAGACTGCCATCAGAAAGTTTAAAATTCACGCCATACATTCTATATAGAGTTTTTGTTATTTCTAAAAGTGACGTATTATTAAAGATCAATTTATTTTTCATCCATGCCACATCGTGTTGATTATCTACATTTAGCTGATCGAATGCTTCACTTTCATGATTAATAACACCTTTCTGCCCTGGCACTAAAAACATACTTTCCTGATCTTTTTCCCAGATGCCATGCGTATGTTTAAAGGATACTTTTCCAGTTAATACAGATGTTTCCATCAATTTATCTTCAGGATAAGCTTTGATATTGAAAGATGTTCCCAATACTTTTACTTCTGCGCCATCCAAACCAATAACAAAAGGTTTTTTCTCATTTCTTGCTACATCAAAAAAAGCTTCTCCTTCTAGAAAAATATTTCTTTCATCGCCAGATAGTTCCTTTTTATATTTTACACGACTATCACCATTCATGAATACGTGGCTACCATCGGCAAGAAAGATCTCTTTCTGCATTCCTGCTTCACAATCACTCACTTCATATCCCAAAGTATTCAAAGTTGAAAAAGGCTCATTAATCTGATACCATGCCAAAGTACCCACTGATATCGCAACAATTACAGAGGCTGCCATTCTGTACCAACTGCGTACAAATAATCTTTTCACCTCTTTTTCAACTATTGGCTCATCAGCTTTTATTTTAGCTTTCACGCGATTTAACACACGCGATTTATCATTAGGCGAACTTTGCAATTCCAGGCTCTCCCAATTTTGTTTTAAATCATCAAATAACAATTTATTTTCTACTGAAGATTCAAGCCATCCCCTTAATTGGCCCATCTCATCCTCTGAGATTTCTCCAGCAAAATATTTTGCTATTAATTGATTCATTGTATTCATTTCCGTCATTGTATTCTAGTAGTTCAATTTTAAGACCAATTATTTTTAATCTTCCACTAAAGGAAAAGTGAAAAAATTTATTTTTTTTTCACTTTTCCTTTATATCCGATCATTTCTGCCAGTTTTTTAATAGCAATTCCCATTTGTGTATCTACCGTATTTACTGACACTTTAAGCTTTTCTGCTACTTCTCTGTACTTCATTCCTTCAAAACGTATCATTAAGAAGATTTCTTTACATTTTGGTGGTAAACTTTCAATACTATTGGTGATTTTGTCCTGTAATTCCTTCGCAACAATAAAATCTTCCGCTGTATTCTTCTCACTCACTTTATTTGAAATTGTATCATCAATAGAATCTTTACCAACTTTTTGCTCTTTGCTGATATAATTCAAGGATTGATTTCTTACACTGATGAAAAGATAATTATCCAGATTTTTAACTTCCTGCAATTTTTCTCTGTTTTGCCAAAGTCTATAAAATACATCAGCAACAACTTCTTCAGCAAGATCCTTACTTTTTACGAATACAAAAGATGAAGTTAAAAGCTTGTCGTAATATATATGAAAGAGCTCATCTAAAGCTCGTTCGTCAGAATCTAAAGATAATCTATTGATAAGAACATCAATATTTTGGGAATGCGTTTTCAATGGTTTAGGTTTCTTAGGTAGTTAATTATAGGTTTGTCAAAGATGCAAAAAAACT
>Ga0209272_10000670_pt1 | contig 25625 bp, 18 predicted proteins | sample tdDd002_FD_187125 | JGI IMG/M metagenome (GOLD analysis project Ga0209272, IMG submission 187125) | Marine sediment microbial communities from the Atlantic coast under amendment with organic carbon and nitrate - tdDd00.2 (SPAdes)... | ecosystem: Environmental > Aquatic > Marine > Coastal >... | reverse complement strand
AAGTTGATATTCAACTGATGAAAAATTACCCATAGGATAGACGACTTTTGAATATGCCGATCCAACCTGGGTCAAATTCGTGTTATGTCCGTATATAATAGAGAATTGAGAAACCCACAATCCTGGGGCCATCCCTGGAGGCTGCCTTAGGTTGCCAGAACGATGATTACAGGCAACAATTACTTTAGGCGCGTCTAGGATAGCGATTGTTACGCAATATAACAAAAAGATTTTTAGAAAAATTTAATTTGAATCAAGTTTATTATTGCTGAATTTGATTTTTTACTGTTTTTTTTGAAGTTTGGTGTTTTATGAGTCAAAAAAAATCGATCTGGCAGTCTTTTCAAAATGGTCAGCAGTACATGGCTACCTGGCCGATGAGAAAAGAGCTGGCAATGATGTTCCCGGAGCCTCGTTACATTAAGGCGACGAAATTTGCGACCCGAGTTATGCCCGCTGTAGCAGTGATGAGTGTACTGAGCCAGATGGCGTTTAATAATTATGATGCCTTGCCTCAGGCAATTGCTGTTGCCTTCTTTTCACTGAGCATGCCGTTGCAGGGACTATGGTGGTTGGGAAAACGCAGTCGTACGGATCTGCCGCCTTCCCTGGCGAGTTGGTATCGCGAAATCCATGACAAGATCACCAGCGAAGGCTATGCATTGCAACCGATCAAACCTCGGCCGCGTTACCTTGAACTGGCGCAGGTGCTGAACCGGGCATTCAAGCAACTGGACAAGACATCACTGGAGCGATGGTTTTAGCTAACCCCCTCCCAGCTTCCCCCTTGAAAAGGGGGAGAGGGACTTATGTAAAAAAGCGCCGCAGATATAACCTGCGGCGTTTTTTCTCGTAACTCGTTCCTAGAAATTCACTAGCTTAATAACAGGCTATCATCCGCCAGTTCTTCACCGCGCACCTTGCTGAACATCTCGAGCAGTTGTTTGACATCCATTTGCTTTCTTTCCTGCCCCTGGACATCAAGGACAATTTCGCCTTGGTGCAGCATTACGGTACGGTCACCGTGGGCAAGGGCATCTTTCATCGAGTGGGTGACCATCATGACGGTGAGATCAAACTCTTCGACGACCTTTTTGGTCAGAGCCAATACAAAGGCGGCCATGCGCGGGTCAAGGGCAGCTGTGTGTTCGTCGAGCAACAATAGCTTACTGTCGGCCAGCGAGGCCATGACCAGGCTGACCGCCTGGCGCTGGCCCCCGGAGAGCAGGCCGATGTTATCACTGAGGCGGTCTTCCAGGCCGAGGCCAAGAATACTGATACGTTCCTGAAATAGTTTGCGCCGTTGCGACGACAGAGCCATTTTCCAGCTTCGCCTGCTACCGCGTTTGTAAGCGAGTGCCATGTTCTCTTCGATAGTCAGCGAGGCACAGGTACCGGCAAGCGGATCCTGAAATACTCGGGCTGCATATTGCGCGCGTTCATGTACCGATTTATGGGTTACATCGATATCATCAATCAGCACCTGACCGCCCACCATCGGTGTTTCACCGCTGACGGCACCCAGCAAGGTAGACTTGCCCGCGCCGTTGGATCCGATCACCGTGACAAACTGTTTTTCCGGTACCGCAAGCGAAACGCCGCGAAGGGCCTGGTTTTCCAAAATTGTGCCTTCATTGAAGGTAACGCGGATGTCATTTAATTCAATCATCTTTTATTTTACCCTCTGAACGGCTCAGGCTAGCTTCTTTGCTGCGATAGCTTGTTTTTTCTTGCGCTGAATGGTGGTTTTCATCTTAGGAGCAATCAGTGCGGCGGCAACCAATAGCGCGGTGATCAAGTTAAGATCCGAGGCCTGCATGCCGAACATACCGCTGCTTAGCGCAAAGGCAACAGCCAGGCGGTACAGCACCGAACCGAGGATAACAGCAACTACAGCGACCCAGATTTTTCGCCCCGGGATCAGGGTCTGGCCCAGGATCACGGCTGCCAGACCAACCACAATGGTACCAACCCCCGAGGTGACATCGGCAAAACTATTGGTTTGGGCAAACAGTGCACCGGAAAAACCGACCAGTCCGTTTGAGAGTGCCAGCCCGAAATAAGTATATAGCGCGGTATTTCCGCCCTGGGCGCTTACCATCCTGCTATTTACGCCGGTTGCCCGTAGCCCGAGTCCGAAGTCACTGGCGAGCAGGCGAGTAATGAACCAGCCACTGAAAATAACAAGCAGCAGTACGATGCCTAGACGGACGATCCCCGAATCAATGCCGATATCCATTGCCAGCAATTCAAACGGCGTCAGGATGGTATCTTCACCCAGCAAGGCTAGATTTGGTCGCCCCATAATACGAATATTGATAGAGAAGGCGGCGATCATTGTCAGGATGCTGGCGAGCAGGTGGAGAATGCCGCAGCGGATCGCCAAAAATGCGGTCACTAGGCCACAGAGGCTACCGGCAAAGATCGCCAGCAGGGTAGCTATCCAAGGGTTAATACCTGCAACAATGGCCGTGGCGGCAACGGCTGCCCCCATCGGGAAACTACCATCGACGGTGAGATCCGGGAAATCCAGTACCCGAAAAGTAAGGTATACCCCAAGTGCAACAAGGCCATAAACCAGACCAATTTCCAGTGTTCCCAGAAAGGCAAAGAAAGACATCTAATAACACTCCTTGTCTTTGATAATAAATCAGACACACGATTTAAGAGACGAGCTCCTAGAAAGCCCTAGATACACGAGTCGAGAAGACTCATCATTCTCAACTCGAATCTTAAACCTATGCCTTATTTAACGACTGATGTTGCGCGATCAAGCACTGACGATGGGAAGGTGATCCCCAGTTTGTTGGCCGCTTTCTGGTTCAGGGCCAGATCGGAACCTTTTGCCACTTTTACCGGAAGATCGGCTACCTTTTTACCTTTTAGCAGAGCATCGACATAGTCAGCCGTCTGAACTCCGACCTGGTAGTAATCAAAGCCCAATGCCGCCAGTGCGCCATTTTCGATATACGTTGTTGAAGCACCTACAATTGGTTTGTTTGCCTGATTGGCAGCGTTGACCAGGCCGTCAATTGCACTGGCTACCGTGTTGTCAGTAGGGGCATAGATCACATCGGCTTTAGAGGCCACAATCTGTGCCGCAGCCTGTACGTCAGCACTTTTCAGAGCTGTTCCTTCGATAACGTTCAGCCCTTTGGCGTTTGCCGCTTCTCGCAGCAGCTCAACCAGTGCCACCGCATTTGCTTCGCCTGGATTAAAGACAACACCGATATTTTTCATATTCGGTAGAAGCTCTTGCATCAATTCGACATGCTGGGCAACAGGAGACAGGTCGGAAAGGCCAGTGACGTTACGTGCCGGCTTATCCATATTCTTAACCAGTTTTGCACCGACCGGATCAGTTACCGCGGTAAATACGACTGGAATTGAACGTGTAGAAGCAGCAAGCGCCTGAGCAGTAGGTGTTGCGATGCCGACGAGTACATCTGGACGCTCGCCCACAAACTGTTTGGCAATCTGAACGGCAATTGCGGGATTGCCCTGTGCAGTCTGGTAAGTGAATTCTAGGTTTTCACCTTCGATATAGCCTTTTTCTTTCAGGCCATCTAGCAGACCCTGACGGGCTGCATCGAGCGCAGGGTGCTCAACAATTTGTGAGACCGCAACTTTTGCGACATCGGCCAATACAGAAGGGGAAGATAGAGCCAGAGAGGCTGCTATACAGGCTGCGGTAAGCAGTTTATTGTTTTTGATTTTCTTGAATTCCATATCACAAGCTCCTTGCCAGAAATAATGTTCAGTGAGAGGGCAGCAAGGTGGGTGCTGTTTTCCTCTGGAATAATGTTTTATCGCAATGAGGAAAGAAAGAACATCTATATTTTAACAACAGTGAAACAATTGGCGGGTTGGATATGCTGGTTTTTGATGTTTGGGTGGTCATATTATCCATTCATTGGAATTTGATCGGGTTAAGTTTCGAGCAGTTAATGATTTGATGGTTTTATATTCTTAATTGGTATTATATGAGTGATTCTCTCATAACCCTTATCTGAGCAAAGGGCTCATAGAAGATGTGTTCAGCAGGCAGACAGCTATTGATTCATATTATGTTCCTTAAGAGATATTCGCTGTATCTCTCCCTCAGAACCCCACAAGCTTGGCCGCCGGTGGGGTTCTGTCCAAGTGGCCTACGGGTGACACTTCAACGTATTGTTCCTACCATGAATTTTGCTCATTGCAGCCATCATTTTGTCATTGTCGATATAGCTTTTCGGTAAGGCCATAACCTCGACACGAAAATCCGGTGCTGACTCGCTAAGATCGGACTCACTGGTTACCGGTGTAACCATCATTACATTCAAGTCTGGGTTACGAGCCGCAATACGTGAGGCTGTTCCTAATCCTTCTGCGACATGAAATCGGCCTGCTACGTGGATGATCTGCTTGGTTGGGTGCAAGGCGAGATAATTCACCATACTCTCCGCCATTGTATCGTCCCAGGCGGTTTGGGCAGCAAACTGGCGCTGGTTTTTTGCCTCATTGCCGTGGTGCATCGATGAGATGAACTTGTCTCGATAGGCATCGCTGCCTAGAGATAGTGATTCGGCTACCCACTTGCGCTCGATATCTGGCAGGCGGTCGAGGTATTCCGCTCCGTGTTTTCCGATGCAGCGGACAATGATTCTGGGCGCATTGGCGGCAATAATGTCGAGTTGTTTTTGTTTGGCAAACTCGACAAGCGGACGGTAGTCACTGCTGTAATTGGGCCAGGCACGGCCTTCCTTAATCAAGGTTTGTTCGCCAATTTTCCCTGCGAGATACTGGTTAACTACATTCTGCTTCTCACGGGTAAACTGCTCCATAGACAGGGCCATATTGGGGTTCTGGCGATAGAGCTGGGCAAACAGTTGTGCTTGCATCAAATGGGTGCCGGGATGGCCATGCCATTCGCCGACCAGCACGATATCTGCATCCTGCAATGCCAGGGCTAGCTCGCTTAGGCTCAGGGGCGTTGTCCCTTGGGGCGATGTAATCGAGTAGTCATAAAACGTTTTAGAGAGCGGGACCTGATCTGGGACGGATTGCGTTGTGGTTGGCTGGGTAGCGCACCCTATTAGCAGGATGACCAATCCGAGGGAGAGCCAATTTTTCATCTCTTTCACCACTATGCTTAGGTAAGTACCAAGTTAAAAAAATACCAAGTTCGCTGCGTTAGCCAAAGATAACTATGTGCTCATAGGCGTTTGATATAAGAACCGTTTGATATAACTGTAGACGGTGCGAAATGATAAGAGAGATGAAATTATGCGGAAATGAAATTAAGAACCGCGGTCTCAGACAAGAGCTGAGACCGATTGACGGCTGCTGGTCCGGAAGTTAAAGCCTGCGGTACACCCGGACCGAAAAATCGGCTTCGCAGCCAAATTCGCTGGCGGTACGGAGTTGTTGCCAGACATCTTCAGAGGTTTTCCAGGCAAAAGGGGTCATTTGCATCAATGCCGTGGCTTCTTCGCCGGATAGGTTCATTTCGTAATGCAGCTGTTCATCCGAAACGAGCTCAAAGCCTTCAATGGCTTCTGCTGTCATATCATGCAAGCGTACGCCGTCGTATATCAGTTCTTTCAGTTGGTATAGGTGACGGGCGGCAGGCGTTACTGTGAGCAAAATACCACCGGTCTTTATTGCACGGTAAAGCTCCTCGTCCTTGCAAGGTGCATAGATGCGAACCACACCATCAAGCAGAGCGTCTCCAAACGGCAGTCGATGACTGGAGGCAACACAGAACTGACAGTCCGGATAGCGCTTCGCAGCATAGCGGACAGCGACTTTTGAGATATCCAGCCCGTGTACGCAAAGGTCTGAATGCGTTTTAGTTAGGCTGGCAAATTCGGAAGTGTAATAGCCCTCACCACAGCCGATATCAAGCAGGTGCTGCGAGTGTTCCGGCAGGTGCCGTTCTAGCTGGTCGACGACCTGCTTTCGCAAAGGCTGGTAATGATCTGTATTGAGAAACAGGCGGCGTGCCTGCATCATTTCTTTATTGTCACCCGGGTTTTTGGACCCTTTGTGCTGGGCCGGCATCAGGTTGACATAACCTTCTTTGGCCTGATCAAACTGATGGTTGTTTTCACAGCGCCAGGTATTCGCCTGAAGGCTAAGCGCTGAATGACAAAGTGGACATTGGTAGGACATGGGTAAACCGGATGATGTAAGAGACTGCGGCTATTGTAAACATCCCCCTATATTGCTGCAAGAATAGGGTTTGACTTAGGGAGGCAGTAGCCTCCCGTATGGCGATATGACCTAGTTAGGCCGAACCTTGTATTCCGCCTTATCAAGGCTATGCTTCTTCATTCTCAGGTATAGCTTTTTGCGCGGGATCTGCAAATAGTTCGACACTTCGTTGATCCGCCCGGCAAACAGATAAAGGGCATCTTCGATAACCTGTTTTTCATAGCTGTCGACAAGATCATCGAGAGGGCTGCTCATCTGATCAAGGGGTTTCGTCCGCTCTTGGCCGGTGAGTTTTACTATGCCAATCGCGTAGAGCTCGGCGACATTTTTCAGCTCCAGAACATTTCCCGGCCACTCGTGGCGGTTGAGGGTGTTAATGTACGCCTTATCGACGGCTGGCAAGGCTTTATTGAGTTTTTGGCAGCTTTTTTTCAAGAAGTGGCGGAACAGTGGCGTGATATCACAGTTGCGCTGTTTCAGAGGAGGAAGGCTGAAGCGTACCTGGCTGAGGAAGTAGAATAACTCCGGCAGTAGCTTGTCTTGTTCAACCTTGGCTTCTGGTGTTCCCTCGAGAATAGCCAGCACGCGAACTTCTTTTTTCCCCTGGCGCTCTTGCTCCAGTAGAAAGCGGCATAGCCATTGCTGGGCTTCTATCGGCATGTCTTGGGGATTGCTCAGGCATAGGCTGCCGCCACGCGCAGAGATCATACTGCGTTGTAGATCAGCCGTACAGCTAATGGATTGACCGAGTGCATTGGCGTAGGGGGCATCGCGCAGCTCGCTCTCCTGGTGCAATAGCTTGGCAATCGTATGGCGACCCGTTCCGTTTTCGCCTTCAATGAGAACGTCCTTGGTGGTAAGGGCCGTCTGGGCAATTTGTTCCCGGATTTTAATGATCAGCGGACTTTCGCCCAGCAAGACCTCTGACGCTGAGTTGGTCAGGTTGGCTCGCTGTTCAATTTTCTCCTTCCGTACCGGCAGGTGTTTTTCCAGCAGGGTAACAAGTTCTGCTGGCTGGAGGGGTTTTTGCAGGAAATCTAGCGCACCTTTTTTGACCGCGTCAACGGCCATCGGAATATCTCCGTGACCGGTGATCATGATGACAGGCAGCTCTGGATCCAAGGCTTTGACTTTATCTAGCAGCTCCATACCGCTTAAGCCTGGCATGTACATATCGGTAACCACAACTCCTGGCCAGTTCTTATGCAGCATGGAGACAGCGGCGGTAGGATCGGTTAGGGCGCAAGCCTTATAGCCTGATACTTCAAGCAGATGCTGATAGGCATCGAGTACATCCTGGTCATCATCGATGATGACAACTTCGATATCATTATTCATTATCATAATGGTTCAGCTCCAATACGACCATAGCACCACCTTGAAGGTTTGAGGCAAGAAAGATATCACCATCAAAGCGGGTCATAATTGAACGGCAGATACTTAGCCCGAGGCCAAGTCCGACATCCTTCGTTGTGGTAAATGGGGTAAATAGTTTTTCGATAATATCAGCAGAAAATCCGTGCCCGCTGTCACTGACGGCGAGACGGACACAACTCTCTTCACTATCAAGAGCATTAATGGTGATTTCGCGCAGTTCGCTTCCTGCAACAGCATCACAGCTATTTACCAGTAGATTGACAAACACCTGCTCTAGTTGCACCTGATCGGCTAGGGCATTGAGCGGGACATGGATCTGGCTGGATATGGTGGTCTTTTGAACCTTGGCCCGGTTTTCAACAATCAGCATTGCTTGGTGGAAGGAGGCTTGAATATCAACGGAACCAAGTGAGCTGTTAGCAGACTGTTTCTTTGAAAAACTGCGCAGAGTGGCAATAATACGGCCCATGCGAGAAGTCAAATGGTCTATTTTATCCAGGCTGGTAGGCAGCTGGGTATAGTTCTCCTTGTCTATGGCCATTTTTGTGGCGAAGACATGGGTCGAAATTGCCGACAGAGGCTGATTCAGTTCATGGGCCAGAGAAGTCATCGTCTGGCCGACGACCGCCATTTTGGCTGCCTGGATCAGATCATCCTGGGTTGCGCGCAAATCCGCTTCGACGCGTTTCCGGTCGTCGACCTCGGCTTTGAGTTGGCGGTTCCGATTGGTGAGAGACTGGGTCTTTTCTCTCACCATGTTTTCCAACCAACGAGCAGCGTTTTCTTGCTCGGTGATATCCGTCATCGTGATGATGACTTTGTCATTATTTCCTTGTTTGAACAAACGGAAGTCCAAGCGTAGATAAAGCTTGTTACCTTCACTGTGGCTGTGCATCAGTGTTAGGTTACAGGCCCCGTTATTCAATAGCGGGCTGGTACTCAAGAACAGTGCCTGCAGTCGCTGCTGCATATTATTGCTAAACAAGGTCCATATTGTCTGTTGAACCAGCGATGCATCGTAACTGAACAGGGCTTGTGCGCTGGGGTTGACCGATTCTACCACGCCGCTCAAATCGCAGGTGATGATGCTGGCTTGGGTATTATTGATCAGATTCAGGGCGTTGCTTTGCTGCATTTCCTGCATCTGGCTGCAAAAATAGCGTAAGTTATCGCCCAGCATACCAATTTCATCATTTCCGGAGACTTGGATGTTTGCGTTGAGCCGATTATTGGCAACGGCATACAAATCTTGCGAGAGTAAATTGAGTCGTTTGACGATACCGCGCCCAACGAGGTGAATCGATAGGGTAACCGTAAGGAAAACAGACAGAAGTACTACGCCGAACAGAAGGATATTACTGATCCTAATCGATTGATTTGTTTCTTCATTGAGTTGCTTGAGGGAGGCATTCTCCTGCTCTACCATTGTTTGGATGAGCTGTTCCTGGTACTCCAGCCGAGTCTGTATTTGACCTTCATATAGCCTGATAGCATTGTGTAACTCGACATCCAAGCGCAACTGCTCCTCCAGAACCCCTTTGGGTTCGACAAGGGTGATCAGCTCTTGTAACAGTTGTCGGTAAGAGATCGTTGATGGGTAATGGCTGAGATTTTGGCTCATTTTGCTGATGTCTTCAGTCTTGTAGCCAATAAAATAAAAGGCATTGCCGAGATCCCGGTTTTGTCGTTGTTGGATAATTTCCTGAACGAGCTGATGCAATTCATTTTCTTTGATGGTGATTGACTGGATAAAAGAAAATTCTGCCATGACATCCGTAATCGCTTCAGTATTAATCGCATTGGGCAGCATTCGGGTGACCTGCCACTCGACCTCCTGGCGCAGTGGTGTGAGTTCATCGACCAAATCCTGGTGTAGCCACTTGATGGTATTTTCTGTTTGGGCTAACGAGAACAGGTGGGTATTGCGCTGGTATAGCAAACCGACATAGGCAGAGATATCTGTTAGCAGCGTCTCATGTTCGGCCTTGATTGCCGGGTAAAATTTCAAATTGACCGTTTCTTTAATGGCGGCTGATATTTGCTCTAGCTTTGTCGTAATGTTTTGCTTGAGCTCGGCATGTAAAATCGGATCGGTATTATTGCTGAGCATATTAAGGGCAGCCTGCAACCCCGCCGTATTCCTCTCCAGCTGATAACTCACCCGCAAGGTCGGCATATTCTTCTCGATGATCGTGTTGACTTGGGTATTGAGGTTTTCCCAGTTAACAACGGCTATCAGACTCACGCTGATGGTGAGCAAGGCCATGAAGCCGATAGAGGCTACCAGACGGTTACCAATGGTATTTCTGAGCAACATCACTTTGCCCCTTTGGTTTTGGCAAGGAGTTGCTCAGAAATGAGAATAGATTCTTCTAGCTGTTTGCTCATCATATGGCGCCAGCGTTTAATGCACTTGGCGGTATGAACATCACTCCGAGAGTGGAGCAGAGCCTGGTTGTAGCTGATGCTGTTGGCTTGGACGTCACTGACCGGTGGCGTCGAAGCCAGTTGGATTGCCCGCTGATATTGCTGATGCTGGGTATCGGTCAGGGACTCTTGTTTCTCGATTTGATGAATAAGCCGCCAAGCCTGATTGAGCAAATCCAGCTGGTGGTTAATGACTTGGTCAAATAGTTGCTTAATTAAGATTGCACGGTGTTGCATCAGCTCGTGGTTGATTGGAGATACCGAATAGGGCTGGTTGGGCTTCTGGTGCAAGCCGTATTTGTTCAGTGAGCTGGTAGACAGGTTTTGCTGTACTTTGTCAGAGAGTAAATAGTCAACAAAATTCTGGCTATGGGCCGCCTGGTTAATATTCTTGACCGCGGCAATATAGCTAGGTAGCTGTGGGCTTTGGTTTTGGTAATGGAACCCAATAAAAGGAAATTGTTTCTGGTCTTCATAGGCAAAGCTGTCAATGACAGGGCCTACACCGACGAGTCCGCGAGAAATTGCATCGCTGACACCAAAGCTACGGGCCGAGACTGAAGCAAGGTTACCGCCAATTTGGAGCAGTAGTTTCCAGCCTTCTTTCCAGCCATACTGCTGCAAGATGTCCTCAACCATGAGGTGAGTAGTGCCAGAGCGGCTTGGGCTACTCATAATGATATGCCTGAAGTACTGTGGCTGAATCAGGCTTTTCCATGTCTTGGGGATATCGAGCTGGTGCTTTGCCAGATAATCTTTATTCCACATCAGGCCATACCCTGAATATCCGAAAACGGCGATAGAGGAGGTCGTATCTGGCTGAAAGGTCTGCCACTGAGCATCAAAGTCATGATCTAGTCCGCTCAAGGGCTGTAGCCTATTATTCTCAATCAGAGACAAAAATAAAGCCGGTGACGAGGAGATCACAATATCGATATCATGGTCATTTTTGTTCAGCAGGCGAAGCCCGGACTCTTCTCGCCGGTGAAGTACCTTAATAGTTACATTTGGATATTGCTGTTGGAATTGTTGGGTAACCGGTGTGATTGATGATTCGGTAAAGGTTGTCAGAATAATCAGTTGATTCGTGGGCGCAGCAATACAAGCTGATGAAAAAAATAGCATTAATATAATAAATCGAATCATGATCTTTACTGTTTACCTTGTATTGACAGCTCTTATATACAAGGTTACTCCGCAGGATTGTAGTTAATTAAACGAGACTATTGATGAATTTCTAAGATGTTATCGATTTTATAGTTATATATAACAATTATCGGTCAATAGTGACTCGCTTTGGTGTTGGGCTTTGTTTAATGTCACATTTTTCATGTTTTGAAGCAATAGGCCTAGCAGTCTTGATGTACTCATGAAATATGACAGATCGCTTGGGTATAAAGGCAAATAGAAGAAAAGCAGAAGTTAAAGGTATATGAGGCAGAGACTGGCATGCGGAGTGTACTTTTTCAAACTAAAAACCGGAGCCATAGCTCCGGTTTAATATTCTCAATCTTTACTTGCTAGGCATTTTGAATTTGTTGAATTTCAGTTGCAGACAAGTGGTATTGGCGTGGGCAGTTACGCCATGTTTGCAGCATACGCTGGTATTTTTCCAGCATTGGGATCTGGCTGTTGAACATGTGCTCAGATTTATCAAACTGCGGATAGAGGCCTTCTTCTTCAGTTAGGAAACGAACGTAATGCACTAACTGTGATTCTGTCGCGGCATCAAAGCCCAGGAACTGAAGACGACGCGAGTCAACTTGACGCTGGTTGTCTTCGTTTAGCATTTTGAACGACTCCTGCATCGCGTGATACATTTCCATAAAGTCAATCACGTTGCGGCAGTCTTCTTCATTCAGGCAGCCAAAGTCTTTGTCCAGTTCACGCATCTGCAGGCCATAACCGCGTTCTACAATCGTTTGCAGGCGACGATATTTTGCTGAATTTTCCGGATTCATTTTAGACATCAGGTAGTACTGGTTTGAAAGAATAAGACGTTGTGCGTTGGTCATTTCCATAATGGTAGGCCTTTAATATTGTATTGAGCTGGCATTGAGATTATCAGGTTGAATACAAAAAAAATTGATCTGACGCCGTCTTGCCGATGATTTATTGTTAAATAAAATTGACTGGCTAAAGCTTGTGCAATCAGGTGTCCGGTGTTGATTTAACAAAATTCACCCTTGTTTTTTACATGGTTATTAGTGCGCTATCCTCTTGATATAACCTTAGCTTATTTGGTATAGAAGGTGCTAAACGGATGACAGTGTTACAGTGGGTGGGGGCTCTGATTTGGCTGGCAATTGTGGTGGTTGGCTTTCCTCGGGAATTTTGGCCCAAGTTTAGATCGGAGAAAGATTACCAGCACTTAGTATTGGCCAGTATTGTGATGCTGTGTCTGCTCTGGAGCCTGAGGGCCGGGATTGCCGAGGGGCTGCAAGTCCACTTTTTGGCGTTAACGGTTCTGGTTTTATCCCATGGTTGGCAGATTGCAGGGCTGATTGGCTCAATTCCTATTGTGATATTCGCTGTTCTTGGCGTAATTAATTGGCCTGATGCAGGGTTATATGCGTTAACCGGAGTGATTGTTCCTGCGATATTTAGTTTTGGGGTATTTATATTTAGCTACCGGTTTATGGCAAGGCATCTATTTATCTATATATTTATTGCCGCATTCCTCAACGGTGCACTAACCATGGTTATTCACCTGCTGTTAACCAGTGGCTGGATGTATATCGGTTTTGATTATTCATGGGCCTATATTGTCGATAATTATTTGGTACTGCTTCCTTTGTTACTTTTCCCCGAAGCGCTGATAAACGGAATGGCAATTACCCTGTTGGTGGTTTATAAACCGGAGTGGGTGAGAACCTTTGCTGACCGAGACTATATTTATCCTGCCAATAATAAAGATAAATAGTGTGGGTATCGATTATAAAAAAAGCGCCAGCCGACTTGCTGGCGCTTTTTTGTGGTTGCCTCGTACTAGCTTAGTCCGATGATATTCCCGTCGTCATCAATATCCAGTGCCATGTAAGCGGGTTTTTCCGGTAGCCCCGGCATCGTCATCACATTGCCGCACAGCGCATAGACAAAACCGGCTCCGGCGCATAGCCGCAGCTCACGTATAGGGACGATGAAGTCTGTCGGTGCCCCTTTCTGGCTCGGATCATGGGTGATCGAGAGCGGCGTTTTTGCCATACAGACGGCGAGATTATCGTGACCTTGCTGCTTTAATTCTGCCAGCTGTTGTTTTGCCTGTGGCGACAGTTCGACGCCACGGCCGCCGTATCCAACCTCGGCGACGGTCATTAGTTTTTCTTCCAGGCTTTGATCAAGTGAATACAGCGGCTTGAACTGTGCCGGAGTCTGGCAGGCACTGACTACGGCTTGCGCCAGTTCCGCTGCCCCTTCGCCACCATTGCCGAAGGCTTCGCTGATCGCGACATCGACGTAGCAACCGAAATCTTCTTCGCTAACCCACGCCTTGAGAAGGTTCAGTTCGGTATCCGTATCTTGCGGGAAGCGGTTTATCGCCACAACAACCGGAATGCCGTATTTTGCCGCATTACGGATATGCCATTTCAGGTTGGCAAAGCCACCCAGCAATGCTTTTTCGTCCGGCGAGAAGATCGCGTCAGGCAAAGCTTGCCCCGGCCTTAAGTCATAACAGCCAGAATTGGCTTTCAGGCCGCGAAGGGTTGCGACGACAACGGCACAATCAGGGCCGCGTTCAGCTTGCTGAGCTTTAATATTACAGGCTTTCTCAAACCCCATGTCAGAACCGAAGCCGCCTTCGGTGATCGTGTAGTCGCTGAGCTTCAGCGCAATTCGGTCTGCAATAATTGAAGAGTTGCCGTGGGCAATATTGGCAAACGGCCCGGCGTGGATAAGTGTGGGAACCCCTTCTAACGTTTGCATCAGCGTCGGCTCGATAGCCTCGCACATTGTCACGGCCATTGCTCCGGCAACCTGAAGATCTTCGGCGGTAACAGGCTGGCCATCTAGGTTATAAGCAAGGACTATGCGGCCAAGGCGCTGGCGCATATCGGCCAGATCTTTAGACAGGGCCAAAATCGCCATCAGCTCGGAGGCGGCAGAAATGTCGAAGCCATCATCACGGGCGATACCGTTAATGGTTTTGCCCGGTTCGTTGTTGCCAACGGTGATCATTCGCAGAGCGCGATCATTATGATCCATGACCCGTTTCCAGCAAATACGGTTGATATCAATCCGTAGCGGCGTGAGGCCAGTTTTGTCGGCAAACGCGTCGTATCCATGGCGTTCTTCATGATACAAGCGGGCATCCAGAGCCGCTGCCGCCAAATTATGGGCTGCGGTGACAGCATGAATGTCACCGGTAAGATGCAGGTTGAGCTTTTCCATTGGTGCAACCTGGCTGTAGCCTCCGCCTGCTGCACCGCCTTTTACTCCAAACACCGGCCCCATGGAAGGCTGGCGGATACAGGCCATCACACTTTGGTTGATTTTGGCCAGTCCTTGAGCAAGTCCGATAGTGGTGACGGTTTTGCCTTCACCCAGCGGTGTTGGCGTAATAGCAGTAACCAGTACCAGCTTTCCTTCCTGTCTATCATTAAGGCGCTTGAGTATTGAGGGCTTAACTTTTGCTTTTAGCGTACCCTGGGGAGTTAAATCATCCGGCAGAATGCCAGCTTGTCGAGCGATTTGATCAATTGGGGTGAGATTAGTATCACGGCAAATTTGAATATCACTTTTCATCGGGGCCATAACCTCGCATCGGTAGCAATAAGGAAATATTGCATAGAACTGCATTTGCAGGTCGCGCAATCGTTTGCGTTTGGTTTATACCACAATTTTATCATGTGTAAGTAGAAAAAATCCGATATAAGTCCGGTTATTTTATTTTTAGTCAGGAATAGGGCGAAAGCGGGAAGGTAGTTAAATGGTGATTAATACTGCCGAATCATTAATAAACCTGCCGAACGAGCCGACAGGTTATTGATAAATTTATGCTATTTCAGCTTCCTGCTGGCTATTGTCGATACTTGTTACGGATACGAGGCTGCCGTAAACAGGGCGAAGTGCTTTGATGATTTCATTGCGGCTGATCATGCCAACAAGCTGATCATCTTTGACAACTGGGAAGCTATGAGGACGATTGACGACCATGGTGCGGGCACGCTCATTCAGAGAAAGTGTCGTTAGTTGGGTCGCAATACCACCGCTGCTGACAGGGTATAGGATATTTTTGTCGATACACATGTACTCGGCAATTTCTAGAATCGAATTTTCAGGGCCCACGGTTTGAATCTCATGTCGCATCAAGTCTTGTACCTTGCACTCGGCTTCTGGCATGTAGTCACTGCACCAGAGATCAACCAGTGTGTCGTGGATTGAAAAGAAGCCGACCAGACGTTGGTCACTTGATAGAACAGGTGCTCCAGAAAGGCCTTCCTTTATAAGAATATCAAGTGCTTCAGCAACAGGCATACCTGGCAGAAGGGTGGTTGTTGCCGGGCGCATATAGTCGTTCACAAGTAGATTTTCCTGGAGCATAGCGTTGTCCTTAGTTAAAACAGTTGAATTTGAGAAGTCGGGTGTAATGATGGTTGCTGTTGAATGGTGTTCCTTCGGCGAGCTGAAGATTGCCCAGTAGCTCAGGCCAACTAATACCCCGCCGCCAACGATATTGCCCAGGGTTACGGGAATAAGATTGGAAAAGATAAAGTTGTGAATATTGAGGTCGGCATATTGTTCTGGCGATACGCCAAGACCGAGCCAGAATGACTCCGGTGCGACGTTCTGGATGGTGATACCCAGTGGCACCATAAACATATTGGCGACGCTGTGTTCAAAGCCGGTGCTGACGAACATGGCGACAGGAAGCACCATTATTGCCATTTTGGTCATCATGTTTTCTGAACAGAATGTCATCCAAATGGCTAGGCAAACCAGCAGGTTACATAAGATACCTAATGCAAAGGCTTCCATCGGCTGGTGGTGCAGCTTGTGCTGGGCGATGTTGAGGGCATTGAGTCCCCACTGGCCGCCGTCAAGCTGGTACAGGCTAGCCATTGACACTAGCGTCAGCAGCAGCATCGCACCGATGAAGTTGCCGAAATAGACTTTCATCCAAGTCGTTAGCATCTTGCCTGTGGTGATGTGTTTATTGGCTCGTGCGACTGAAGACAGTACCGTACTGGTGAAGAGTTCACCGCCGCAAATCACTACCAGAATCAGGCCAAGGCTAAATGCCAATCCACCAAATAAGCGGTTGATCCCCCAGCTCATGTTGCCGCCGCCGGTTGTGACGGTAATGTAAAAGACAAACGCGAGGCCGATGAAAACGCCAGCCGTGATTGCCAGAGCGATGGTCGTACGGGTTGGCTTTGATGCCTTGCCGACCGCGTATTTTTCCGCTTGCTTCATCATCTCTTTGGGAGTGAAGTTATTGTTGTTGGATGCCATTGCCGTGGCCATTTAAGAGTCTCCTGTTTTGTTTCCGGCTTGTCGGCCGGGGATAGTGAACACATAAAGGATTGATAACGTCACATTTCCTCCTCGTTGTGATTGGTAACTGGTATTCAGCATACGGGTGACAAAAGAGTTGAGTAAAATTGATAATTTTTTTAGCCATAATCATTAAAGTTGATATTCTTGGGGCTTAGAAAATGAATTGCATTTATCGGGGAGTGTATTAATGCGTTATTCACTGAAGCAGCTTGCTGTATTTGAAGAGGTTGCAAGCACGCGTAGTGTCAGTAAAGCCGCGGAAAACCTGGCTCTAACCCAGTCAGCAGCCAGTATGGCGTTATCTCAGCTTGAGAAGCTGCTTGGGCGAGCTTTGTTCGAGCGCCAAGGGAAGCAAATGGCATTGACCTACTGGGGAGCATGGCTTAGACCTAGAGCCAAACAGCTATTGTTTGACGCTCAGCAGATAGAGCAGGGGTTTTATGATCAGCACTTGGTTAGTGGGGAAATCAACCTTGCTGCTAGCCAGACGGTGGCAGAGCACCTTTTACCCGAGCTTATCAGTATTATTGATAAAGATTTTCCCGAGTTGCGTATTCAACTTAATGTGAAAAATGCGCAGAAAGTCATTGATAGAGTTAGAAATTATGAGTGCGAACTAGGGATTATCGAAGGGCGCTGTGATGACAGCAGGTTAGATCAGGAGGTCTGGTGCCACGACCACCTGGTGATTATTGCGTCTAAGCACCATCCTTACGCCAAGTTGGATACGGTTAGTTTTGCCCAGTTAGAGCAAGCTAAGTGGGTACTTCGTGAGCAGGGGGCTGGAACTCGACAAAGTTTTGAAAGTGCCTTGCATGGGGTTATCGAGGATCTGGATGTATGGCGTGAGTATGAGCAGATACCTGTCCTCCGCGCCCTGGTTACCAACGGGCCTTATCTGAGCTGTCTGCCATATTTGGATGTGGTGAAATATATTGATCGGGGAGAGTTGGTCGCACTGAATGTTCCTGAGCTGAATATGAAGCGAACTCTGTCGTTTATCTGGCGGGCTGATGCGATTGAGAATCCACTTCGTGATTGTATTCGGCGCGAGGCAATACGGATGATAAAAGATCGGAAAATGGACATGTAACGTCCCATAAGAATATTTGATGACAAATAACGATTTAATTTATAGGAAACAAAGTGCTTATTGATGGGTGGAGTACAAAGAAGAGCTGTTATTTGCCTATTTTCTGATTGTAAAATAATCGAGATGGTTGTTTTTTCGGCTTATTACTACATGTATTGACAGATCTGCATAAGAGAATGCTTTGTGCTCGTTTTATCTTGTTATTTTTCTTATCAATATTTCTGATTGGTTGCGGCAATAACTCTTATATGCGCCAGAGTGCTTATTTTGTTCAATTGAATTACCGACTATCAGATCGTGAATACATGGTCCCTTAATGGCTCTACATTCCGGATGTGCGGATTTTTATGCACGGGTGTCTTGAACCAATATGTGGTTCCATGACTATTGATCCTGGCGGGAAAGAGGTTGCTCCCAAAGCTTGAAAAAAAATGAAATACATCTATTTGATTTTATTTATCACGTCAATAACCGATTAAATTTTGAGCTGCTGATCTATGGACAAGGGGGTAATTATCTTTAAAATCCGGCCTTAGTTGATATTGCTAGGGACGATAACATGATCATCAAAGGAAAGCCGGTAAGGGATATATCCCTCAAGCTTAATACATTGTTTCGCGGGTTAGCGTGTCTGTTGTTGTTACTGTTTTTAATTAATTTACAGTCACTTACAGCCACTCTTTCTAGCTCGGCACTTTCGCTTCAGCAATTAACCGTTACAACCGGTTCTGATGACAAATCATTACCAGTAGCGGAAACATCGGTACAAAAGCCTGTACCTGATGCTATACAACCTGAGGCGCCTGTCGAGGAAGAGATTGTCGAGCTGAGGCAGGCGGCGTTGGTGCGTTTTTCTAATAAGTTTAATTATCCGAATTCGGTTGAGTTTTACAGCCTGGCCAGTAGTGAAAACTGGATGTTCAGTCCTGCGACGGTGAGGGAAAAAGATAATGTACTTAACCTCACGACTTGTGGCTATTATGCAGCGAAAAATGCAATGGGCCTTGCTCGAGAAAGGGAGCCGTTCATCGTTGACCTGGTTTATGATTTTTTAAACCAGAGGTATAGCGTGCACGGTTACTTTAAAGATGACAGAGCCAACTATCATCAATTTGACGGTAGTAAAAAACCCGTTGAATTAAGTCGTAACCGTTTTAAGAATAAATGGGATGTTGCCTGTAAGCCGCTAAATGTCGAAAAATTTGACGATATCCTTTCGGTTGCAAGCATAGGACGTTTTGAGCCAAGCGAAGAGATGGCCTTCAAGCGACAGTTAAATGCGTTTGATAACACTGTTCAGAATAAAATTGCCAGCTGTATCAAGGATAAGGCGCTTATCTCGTCAGTACCTAGCTTGGTTGAACGAAAAAATCTTTGTCTGATTAATGCCCAGTGCAGTATCCATAATGGCGGGGCAGGTAATAAATGTGACTTAGTGAATAAAGCGTGTTCTGGTGATACAAAGTCGCAGCTTTGTAAAACAAATACCAATGAAGCGACCACCAATGAAGCAATCACCAAAAAAATGACCACTTCAAAAACGACAGCTAACACTCAGGTTGCGAGTTAATCATAGTGGGAAATTTTAATGCAGGAGCAAGGGACGGTCTGCTCCTGCATGTTATGGTCATCATGCAGCAGTAAAAGGTATTACTGCATTAATACATCACGTTATGGCCGTAGCTGGCGATGATGCTCTTGATTTTTTCCATGGTCTCTTTTGATGGCGGCTTTACACCGGCCAGCTGATATTCAAAACCAAGCGCTTCCCACTTATGTTCACCTAGTTGGTGGTACGGCAGCAGCTCGATTTTTTCAATATTATCCATATCTTGAATAAACTCACCCAGGAGGTGGGCTGAGCGTTCATCATCAGTGAAGCCCGGGACGATGACATAGCGTATCCATGTCTTCTGACCGCGTTTATGGAGATAGCGAGCAAAATCAAGAACACGCTTATTAGGCACACCGACGAGATCTTGGTGAATAGAGTCATCAAGCTGCTTTAGATCCAACATCACCAAATCAGAAGCATCAAGGACTTCGTCAACCACATCAGTATGTTTACGAATATAGCCGTTAGTATCAAGACAAGTGTGAATCCCTTCAGCTTGAACAGCACGAAAGAAATCACGAACAAACTCTGGTTGCAACATGGCTTCGCCACCAGAGGCTGTTACACCGCCTCCTGAAGCATTCATGAAGTGTCGATAAGCGGTGGCTTCTTTAACGAGTTCTTCGACAGTGATTTCCTTTCCATCATGAAGATCCCAAGTATCGCGGTTGTGGCAATACTGACAGCGCATTAAGCAGCCTTGCATAAATACGATAAAACGGATGCCGGGTCCATCCACGGTACCGCAGGATTCAAAAGAGTGAATACGGCCTTTTACTGACATTGCTTAACTTCTCCACGTGGTGCGTGTTTACTTGTTATTTTATTACAAAATGACAGGCTAAAATAGCGGAAAAATGGCTGTTCTCTCTGTTGATGTTATGCTTAAAGTTGAACTGCCGCCATCGAGGCGCAATAAAATATCGAATGTTCTGCTTTTGCATACTGGCGCTATAAAGGTTTGCTGCGGGAAAGCCACGTATTTGTAATACGGCCTTGGTTGTTTTTATAGGGATATAAAAAAACCGACCCAGAGGTCGGTTTTTATCACTTATCAGCTAGCGGGCTAGCTGATAAGTATTACTGTATCTCAATTATAGAGATTCAGTGAAAGTACGCGCGATAACGTCTTTCTGCTGTTCAGCAGTTAGAGAGTTGAAACGCACAGCGTAGCCCGATACACGGATAGTTAGCTGTGGGTATTTCTCTGGGTGCTTAACTGCGTCTTGAAGCGTTTCGCGGTTAAGAACGTTAACGTTCAGGTGCTGACCGCCTTCGATGCCAGTCTCATGGTGGAAGTAACCATCCATTAGACCTGCAAGGTTAGCTTTCTGGGTCTCAACTTCTTTACCTAGCGCATTAGGAACGATAGAGAATGTGTAAGAGATACCATCTTTCGCATCAGCAAACGGCAGTTTACCAACAGAAGTCAGAGATGCTACCGCACCTTTTTCATCGCGACCGTGCATTGGGTTAGCACCAGGAGCGAAAGGAGCACCAGCTTTACGACCGTCAGGTGTAGTACCAGTCTTCTTACCGTATACCACGTTAGATGTGATAGTAAGGATTGACTGAGTAGGTACTGCATTACGGTAAGTATTAAGCTTACGGATCTTGTTCATGAACGTTGTAACAAGTTCACAAGCGATGTCATCAACACGTGCGTCGTTGTTACCGAACTTAGGATAGTCGCCTTCGATTTCGAAATCGATAGCGATGCCGTCTTCGTCACGTACTGGTTTAACTGTTGCGTATTTGATAGCAGACAGTGAGTCAGCAGCAACAGACAGACCAGCAATACCACAAGCCATAGTACGCATAACATCACGGTCATGAAGAGCCATTAGTGATGCTTCGTAGCTGTACTTGTCATGCATGAAGTGGATGCTGTTCAGTGCAGTCACGTATTGTGTTGCCAACCAATCCATGAAGTGATCCATGCGATCCATAAGATCTGCATAGTCAAGAACTTCATCAGTGATCTTGTCCATCTTAGGACCGACTTGGATTTTCAGCTTCTCATCCACACCACCGTTGATGGTGTAAAGCATTGTTTTCGCCAAGTTAGCACGTGCGCCGAAGAACTGCATTTGCTTACCAACAACCATTGGCGATACACAACAAGCGATCGCGTAGTCATCAGAGTTCATGTCAGGACGCATCAGGTCATCGTTTTCGTACTGGATAGATGAAGTATCGATAGATACTTTCGCACAGAAACGCTTGAAGCCGTCAGGTAGCTGCTCAGACCAAAGAACAGTGATGTTCGGCTCTGGAGAAGGACCCATAGTGTATAGGCTGTTTAGGAAACGGAAGTTAGAACGCGTTACTAGCGTACGTCCGTCAAGGCTCATACCACCCATAGATTCTGTTGCCCAGATTGGGTCACCAGAGAATAGCTCATCGTATTCAGGCGTACGTAGGAAACGAACCATACGAAGCTTCATTACGAAGTGGTCAATCATTTCCTGAGCTTGAACTTCTGTGATTAGGCCAGCAGCGATATCACGTTCGATGAAGATATCTAGGAACGTAGAAGTACGGCCCAGAGACATTGCAGCACCATTCTGAGATTTAACTGCAGCTAGGTAGCCGAAGTAAGTCCACTGAATTGCTTCTTGTGCGTTAGTTGCAGGACCAGAGATATCACAGCCGTATTTAGCTGCCATAGTTTTGATCTGGCCTAGAGCACGGTGCTGTTCTGCAATTTCTTCACGAAGTTGCATAGTCGCTTGAAGATCTTCGCCTTTCTCGAAACGCTCTTGTAGAGACGTGAACTGAGCGAACTTGTCTTTCATTAGACGATCGATACCGTATAGTGCTACGCGACGGTAATCACCGATGATACGACCACGGCCGTATGCATCTGGAAGACCAGTCAGAACACCAGACTTACGACATTTCATGATGTCAGGTGTGTAGATATCGAAAACGCCTTGGTTGTGCGTCTTACGGTACTCAGAGTAAATCTTAGATACCATTGGATCTAGTTCACGACCGTATACTTTGCATGAACCTTCAACCATACGGATACCACCGTTAGGGATGATTGCACGCTTAAGCGGAGCATCAGTCTGTAGACCAACGATAGTCTCAAGATCTTTGTTGATGTAACCTGCGTCATGCGCAGTGATGGTAGAGATAACAGAAGTATCGAAATCAACAGGAGCGTGAGTGCTGTTTTCCTGCTTGATACCTTCCATTACCTGATTCCAAAGCTTGTTAGTCGCTTCAGTACCTTCAGATACTAGGAAAGACTCATCACCCTCATATGGAGTGTAGTTTTTCTGGATGAAGTCGCGAACGTTTACATCGTTCTGCCATTCGCCAGCGGCGAAACCTTCCCAAGCTTTAGCAAATTGCTCTGCCATGACATACCTACCTTTTTAGTAGAAAAAACACGTACTGATTTAATCGCTGTTGAGCTCATCACCATCAGGTGACGGTGAACAGTACACTTTCATTAACAATAATACGGATAATCAAACCAAATGTTGCAGTTAGAAAATGATTTCATTATTCGTATTAGTACTAACTACGTCTGTTAAGAGAGGGCAGTGTCAAGACACTGCCCTTTCATAATTATAGTAGCGCCGGAATACCGTATTGGCCTTCAAGCATACCTACTGCCAGCATCGCTACAAAGCAGATGATAAGCACAGAGGCAGGGATAATAATACGATCCATGAACGATAGCTTTTTCGCTCGCTCTTTGTCACCAATCAGACCGTTGTTATCTAGCAACATCGTCAGTGCCCATGCCAATACAGGGTTTGCAACCGCTGAAGCAAAGATACAGATACCAGCCGCCTGTGAATCTTTAGTGTCTTTAACCATCTGCATACCAGCTTCAAGCAGTGGCAAGAATACACCCACAAGAAGTGCGATACGCATTACAGGTGGCCATACCGCTACATCCATTGGGAAACCAAGGATTGCGATAAGCATAACCAAACAGCCAAGAACAATCGCACCGCCAGGGATAGGGCGCTTCGCGATTGCCGCAGGGATCATATAAGTACCCCAAGATGATGTAATGTTACCACCACCAACAGCTGTACCCACCATTTGACGGATTGAACACATTGTCATCGTGTCATCCACATCCATAAGAACCTTGTCAGTACCACGAGGGTAGTTCAGCTCTTGGAAGATACGGTGGCCTAGGAAGTCAGGTGACCACATTGCAACAGCCAGAATGGCAAATGGTAGTGATGCAATGAAATGCTGTAGATTTGGAAGACCAAGCATCCAACCTTCAGTCGTAGAACCCCACCAGTAAACAGGGTTCAGGTTTGGCAGACCCATTTCGGTTTCGAAGGTTAGATCAAAGCCTGCACCAAATGCAAGTGCAACGAGAAGTCCCGTTACTGCACAGGCAGGGATCGCCAACCAGCGTTTGTTGATTTTTGCTAGGAATGCATAAAGCACAATGTTAACCGCCAGCACAACCAGGCCGACATAGCCCAGGCTGCCTTTGGCTATTTCAGCGCTTTCCAGTCCGGTAGCCCAATTTTGGATTTGGCCAATCTGGCTCATCGCCCCGGTAAATCCGAGGAATACCAGCAAACCACCGGCAACCCCTTCCCCGGTCAGGTTGACCAGTTTGGAACCGCCCTTAAAGTAGCTAAGTAACAGACCGAATACACCAAGAAGGATAGCAAGAGCAAGAGGGTGTGCACCGGCAAGGGCAATGGTACCGATCAATGGGATCATTGGACCGTGGTTACCTGCCAGGTTGGCGCGAGGGTTGATGAATCCGGAGGCTAGAACGCAGAACAGAAGAGCTGGGATGAGCATTTCAACTCGTGCTACTTCAATGGCGAATTCTTTGCCGAGGTTGATATGGTCCCAAGCTTCGGTCAGGCCATCGGCCCAAGACATCATTACCGCAGAGTACATCGCGATAATACCGATAGTACCGGCTAGGGCTGGGACTAAATCTTCAAGCTCAAAACGGAAGTCACGGCCTGGCAGGTTAAGACCAAAGCGGCGTGGCTTCATGATTTTCAGCTCATGATCAAGATAGTCAGAGCGACTTGAGAAGTCAGAGGCAGGGCGGTGTAGCTCCTGATAACTTCTTTCTTCAGATGACATAAGTGCCTCGTTCTACGTTTAAATAATTATTGTATTTAGTGTTTGTAACTCTAATGCGCTTACCTGGAAATTCAACCCTCCCAGGTGCGAGCTATTCTAGGTGTAATTATATTTCACCAAATTTTACCGAAGTGTACCGCTTGGTCCGTTTCAGGGAATTGATCTTGATCACTACGCTTAAAAAAATGTAGGAAAAAAACCAAAAAAAATTGAGTGAGAAGAGGTTTTGTTATGAGAAATGAAAGAAGTTATATAACAAAAGTAAAACTGTGAACGTGCTCGCAAATGGCGTTTTTGGTGTTAAGTTGCTGTTTTTGAAGGTTTTTTGTTTCTGGGTCCCGTAAGTTACGGCTTACAGGGTTAACTACACCAAAAGTGGCAGTCTTCGTCACTATTTTTGAATCGAGTAATTGGCTTGTAGAAATAGTCATAAAAAAAGCCAGCAATCCCATTTCTGGCTTTTCTGGCGATTAAGCTGCAGCTCTGTAATAAAATTACTGCCTTTGCATGTTATCCGTTGAAGCATGTGGAATGGCACTGGTTTACTGCTGCATTAACAGCGTAGCAGAGAGATAGGCGAAATGTGATGTTGTGAATGGTAGGAGGAAGTGGCGTCCTTGCCACTTGCGGTATTATCGCTCTGCAACTTGAAATTCACCGAGCTGGTTTTTCTGGTTTTCTGCCAGCTGTGACAAGTGGCTGCTCGCTTCGGCTGTCTGGCTGATACCGGCTACGTTCTGACTGATGATGTCATTAATAGTGTTGATATTAAGGGTGATATCATCAATAGCCCGGCTTTGTTCGTCGACCGAAGCGGTGACATCACCGTTGACATGGCTGATATGCTCTAGAGCCCGGGTAATGGATTCAATTTGGTTGCTGGTCTGTTCTGCTATCTCGCTGTTGGCTTTGACTTTGCTCAAGCTGTTGTTGACGGCATCGACCACGGCAGAGGATTTATGCTGAAGCTGTTCGATAATCGTTTGGATCTGCTGGGTGGAATCCTGGGTCTTGGCGGCAAGAACCCTGACTTCATCAGCGACCACGGCAAATCCGCGACCGCTTTCTCCGGCGCGTGCTGCTTCAATCGCGGCGTTGAGCGCCAGAAGGTTAGTTTGTTCGGAAATGCTGTCAATGACCGTAATGACCTCACTGATTTTAATGCTTTGTTCGTTGAGATCAGTAACCTGCGTTGATGTTTCGTCAAGCTGCAAGGCTAATTCTTGAGTCAGCTGACGGGAATGCTGGGCAATCTCGGTACTTTCTGCACCCATAGTAAGTGCCTGTTGGGCACTCTCATCTGCTGTTTTAGCATAACCGTCT
>Ga0209272_10000669_pt1 | contig 25632 bp, 34 predicted proteins | sample tdDd002_FD_187125 | JGI IMG/M metagenome (GOLD analysis project Ga0209272, IMG submission 187125) | Marine sediment microbial communities from the Atlantic coast under amendment with organic carbon and nitrate - tdDd00.2 (SPAdes)... | ecosystem: Environmental > Aquatic > Marine > Coastal >... | reverse complement strand
CAAATCACTTTCAAAACGCTTAACTTCTGATACTGGAATATCCATAAGATATTTATTGATTACAGCATATATACTGATTACTTGATGTTCCATTGTCATGGTATCATTTTGACCTTGCTTTAAGATTTCCATCAATCTTTCACCATGCATCAATGAGTTTTGTGTTGCTTGATCCAGCTCTGAACCGAACTGAGCAAATGCAGCAAGCTCACGATACTGTGCTAATTCAATCTTGATCTTACCAGCAACTTTTTTCATTGCTTTTGTTTGAGCAGCACCACCAACTCTTGATACAGAGATACCAGCATTTACTGCAGGTCTTTGTCCAGAGTTAAATAATTCAGCCTCAAGGTAAATCTGACCATCTGTGATTGAGATTACGTTTGTTGGAATATAAGCTGATACGTCACCTGCTTGAGTTTCAATGATTGGAAGTGCAGTGATTGATCCACCACCCATTGCATCACTTAACTTAGCAGCTCTTTCTAATAATCTACTGTGAATATAGAACACATCACCTGGATATGCTTCACGCCCTGGTGGTCTTCTCAGTAACAGTGACATGGCACGATAAGCAACGGCATGCTTAGACAAATCATCATAAATGATTAATACATCTTTACCAGCATACATAAACTCTTCTGCCATTGTAACACCAGCATATGGTGCAATATATTGAAGTGGCGCTGGATCTGATGCAGATGCATTAACAATGATTGAATAATCAAGTGCACCACTTTCTTCTAACATTTTTGTTAATTGAGCAACTGTTGATTTCTTTTGTCCAATAGCAACATAAATACAAATTGTATTTTCGTGCTTTTGGTTAATCATAGTATCGATAGCGATTGCTGTTTTACCAGTCTCTCTATCTCCGATGATTAACTCTCTTTGGCCTCTTCCAATTGGAATCATAGAGTCAATTGCTTTAATACCAGTTTGTAACGGTTGGAAAACTGATTGTCTTTCAATAATACCTGATGCATTGGCTTCTATTGGTCTGAATTTATCAGTTTTAATTGGACCTTTACCATCAAGTGGCTGTCCTAAAGAGTTAACAACTCTACCAACTAAAGCATCTCCAACTGGCACTTCTACAACACGACCAGATCTCTTAACAACGTCGCCTTCTTTTATTCCTTGATCCGCTCCAAGAAGTACTGTACCTACACTGTCTTCTTCCAAGTTTAATGCCATACCATAAACTTCTCCAGGGAACTCTAATAATTCACCTGCCATACATTTTTCAAGTCCATGTACTCTCGCGATACCATCACCTACTTGAATAACAGTACCTACATCATCTACTTGGAGTGCATTCTCGTACCTCTTAATTTGCTCTTTTATTACTGAGCTTATTTCTTCAGGTCTTAAATTCATGTTTTTTATCACTCCTATTTAACTAGATTATAATTTCAGCCAGTTCATGCTTTAAGTTCTCTAACTTACGTTTAATAGAACCATCAATTACTTTATCTCCTACTTTTACAACTAGTCCACCCATAATATCTGGATTGATTACATTATTTACGGTTACAGTTTTACCTGTAACTTGATTAAGCTTTGCCTCTAAATCTTTGATCTCGTTTGCTTCAAGCGGAATCACAGATTCAACTTTAGCAACGACAAGTCCCTTATGAGCTTCTACTAATATTTTGTAATCACCATATACATCATCCATTACATCTGCACGTTTTTTCTCAATTAATAATTTGAAAAAATTGATTAAAAGCACAGATATCTGTTTGCCATAAGTATCATCGATGATTTTTATTTTTTCATCAGCAGATACTTTTGGTGAGTTTATGATGCCAAAAAACTCTGGGAATTCATCAAACGAATTTGCAACAAATTCGTATTCAGCTAAAATTTGATCTACCATTTGCTCTTCTAATGCGAGCTCGAATAGAGCGCTAGCATATGTTTTAGATACTAATTTTGCCATGTTGTATCCCCTACCTCATCTAGGAATTGATTGATCAACGCTTTATGTTGATTTTGATCGATATCTTTTTCAAGAACTTTAGAAGCTGCTAATAGTGATAATGAAACAATATCTTCTTTAAGCTCATTAACCGCTTTCAACTTCTCTCTTCCGATTTCCTTCTCAGCTCTTTTCTTAATTAACTCAGCATCTTTTTCTGCATCTTTAATGATTTCAGAAGCTCGAGACTCGGCTTTTAATGCAGCATCTCTGATCATTTGTCTGCCTTTTTCCTCGATGTTTTGAATATTCTCATCGTATTGGGCAATCAATTTTTCAGCATTCACATTTTTTTCCTGAGCATCGTCTAATTGATCAGCAATCATATTTTGACGCTTATCAATCATCTCTTTTACTGGTTTAAATAAGAAATGTCTTAATAGTAAGAACAAGGCTATAGTATTGATCATCTGGAATAGAAGAGTCCAATCAATCGTAACCAATCCCATAACTGTGCCTGCTTTTAACGGCTCTACGTCCGTCATAGCTAAGACACTTAGAAAATTAGATAACATTAATTATGCCTCCTTCATATGATTATTTGCAACTTATAATTTACCTACTAGTGGATTTGCAAATAATAAGATAATTGCTACTACAAGACCGTAAATACCTGTTGTCTCAGCTACTGCAGCACCTAATAACATTGTTCTTACGATATCACCTTGAGCTTCAGGTTGTCTTCCAACACCTTCTGCACCTTTACCAGCAGCATAACCCTGTCCAATACCAGGTCCAATACCTGCGATCATTGCAAGACCTGCTCCAATAGCAGAAGCTGCTAGGATTAACGCTTTACCATTAGTAACAGCATCAGCAGCATTGTTCATTGTTTCTTTTAACATATCTATGTCCTCCTCATTAATTTAAACTTAGTATGTAATTACCATGTTACATTAGCAAATAATTGTGTGTACATTAGAACCATTGAAATGATTAGAGCATATATACCTGTTGTTTGTGCAACAGCTTGACCTAAAAACATAGTTCTAAGAATTAAAGGTTGAAGCTTTGGTCGTTTACCAACCGCTTCTGTTGCTTTACCAGCAGCATAACCTTGTCCAATTCCAGGACCAATACCTGCAATCATTGAAAGGCCAGCACCAATAGCAGCACCTACTAATATTAAGTTTTGTGGATCTAAACCGTTAACATTCTTATATAACGGATTAGCAAACATCAGGATGATAGCTACAACAAGTGCTAAAATACCAGATGTTTCTGCAACAGCTGCTCCTAAAAGCATAACCATTGTTGAAGATTTACTATTTTTTGGATTTCTTGCAACAGCTTCTGCGCCTTTTCCAGCTGCAAAACCTTGCCCGATTCCAGGACCAATACCTGCAATCATTGCTAGACCAGCACCTATAGCAGAAGCGGCAAGAACTAGAGCTGTTGGATTTTGTTCTCCAAACCACTCAAATATGACTTTTAAGATATCTAAATCTGTAAACATAAGTCTCACCTTTCTTAGTCACTAGCCAATGAAACGAATACCATCGTTAACATTGCAAATATAAATGATTGCAACAGCCCTGCAAATAGATCAAAATATGCATGGAATATAGCAGGAATTGGTAATACTGCTATCCAACCCATCGCTTCATACAGCAATGTCATAATGATCAATCCACCTAAAATATTACCAAACAAACGGAAACTTAATGAAATCGGTGTTGCAATTTCTCCCATCAGGTTGATTGGTAATAAAAATGGCATAGGTTCTAAGAAGCCTTTTAAATAACCGCCAATACCTTTTGTTTTAATACCAACGAAGTGAATCAAAACAAATGTCATCAAAGCTAAACCCAAAGTTGTGTTTAAATCTGATGTAGGTGGTCTTAAGCCTAGTAAACCCGATATGTTTGCTACACCAATAAATAATAACAGTGTACCGATATATGGAGCAAAATTCTTAAATCTCTTTCCCATAGTCGTTTCTGTTAAGCTATAGATAGTATCAACTAACATTTCAGCAACAATTTGCTTTTTCCCAGCTTTGATCTTCATACTTCTTGTTAAAAATATACTTAATCCAACAAGGAGCAACATGATAAACCATGTAGTCGTTACTGTTTGTGTAATAGGTATACCTTTTTCTGTAAACGGTAGTACCCAAATTACCTCAGGACCATTCACTTTACTTACACCTCCTTTCTTTCTATGATATTTTTATAAAACTGTTTATCGTTAAAAAGATTTGTAATCATAATCGCAAACTTAATTAACAACATGCCTATTACAGTGCCTATTACATTAATATACGGTGCAACTACTGCAACATATATCACGACACCCGTAATAATATATCTCATAAAGTATTTCTTAACGGTATAAGTTTGAGCTTTTGCAGGCCCTTTATGGACTGCCCTCTGCAAAGTATTACTCAAGTCTATAAAGCTAAGCATACCAATGGATGCTCCAAAAGCAAGGCCTATTGTTAAAGCCTTTGCACTCTTAGTAAAAAATACTAAGAAAATAACGATTGATACTGCTGAAAGTATCCCTACCCATAGCATAATTTTTTTAGTCATTTCTTTTATGTCTGCCATAGTTACTCCTTTGAATTCGGTTTATAATCATCTACTTTTTTTCGTTCGTTGTCCTTCGCGGCTTTCATAACGAATTTGTATAAGCTTAAAAACGCACTGCTAACACCTAATATGATACCAACAAATAAAATCCAAGGAGATGTACCAAGTTTTTCATCTATAAAGTTACCACCGTATATACCCAATAGAATTGGTGTTAACATGATAAAAGCGACTTGCGAGACATAAGTTAAATTCTTTACTGCTTTAAAATCCATAACATCCTCCTGTATATACCCGTTTATAAACTATTCACCCAATTACATGCTCAACCAACAGGGAACACTTTAGTCCCGCCGTTTTTTTATACAAATGTAGGGGCATAAAATACCCCTATCTTTATAACATCTCTTTCAGATTTTCATCTACAATTAATTTTGCCTCTGTTACAGCTTGTATTTCATCGATTGTAAATTGAGGATTATATTCTATTAAAACTAAACCTTTATCAGTTACTTTCATTACACCCATTTCTGTGACAATTAAATCAACAACACCAACAGCTGTAAGTGGCAAATTACATTCAGTTAAAATTTTAACAGCTCCTCTAGCAGTATGTTCCATTGCAACAACTACTTTTTTAGCACCTGTTACCAAATCCATCGCACCACCCATACCAGGTACTTTTTTCCCTGGAATCATCCAGTTCGCCAAGTTACCTTTTGAATCCACTTGTAAAGCACCTAAAACAGTACAATCTAAGTGACCACCACGGATTATTGCAAATGACATAGCACTATCAAAAAATGCTGCGCTTTTTAATATTGTAACCGGTTGTCCACCTGCGTTTGTTAAGTTCTTATTTTCTTCACCTGCCTCAGGTGCAGAACCCATACCAATGAAACCATTTTCTGATTGGAATGTGACATCAATGTCTGAAGGTACATAATTCGCTACCAAAGTTGGTAAACCAATACCTAAATTAACCAAATCCCCATCTCTAAACTCTTTAGCAACTCTAGTTGCTATAACTCTTCTTATTTCATGCTTATCCATTATGGCCTCCTTTCACAATCATATTCACAAAAATATGAGGTGTGTGAATGAAGTTAGGATCAAGATCTCCAACTTCTACGATATGTTCAGCTTCTACGATTACAGTATCAGCTGCCATAGCCATCAATGGATTAAAATTAGTCGCAGAATATTCATATACCAAATTACCTTTAGTATCAGCTTTTTCAGCATGAATAAGTGCAATATCAGCATGAAGAGGTTCTTCTACTAAATATTTTCTGCCTTTAACTTCAATAATTTGTTTACCTTCTTCTACTACCGTTCCTAGACCTGTTGGTGTAATAACACCGCCTAAACCAGCACCTGCGGCTCTAACTTGCTCTGCAATTGTACCCTGTGGCGTTAAAACAACTTCCATCTCACCTTCATTCATTTGGCGTCCTGTTTCAGGATTTGTACCAATATGTGATGTGATGACTTTTTTGACTTGCTTATTAACAATCAAACGACCAATACCTTTGTCTGGAAATGCGGTATCGTTACAAATAATAGTCAAATCTTTAGTACCTTTTTCAATCAATGCATCAATAAAAGTTTCTGGTGTACCACAGCCTAAAAAGCCTGCAATCATAACGACCATACCATCTTCAATTTTAGCAATTGCTTGATCTACAGTTGAAATCTTATTCATACTGTCCTCCTAACATTATATATCCTTATAAAAGCTTCCGAGTCCTTATAGTGATCAGGTGTCCTATGTCTGATCATAAACTCTGTAAATGATGAGTTCTCATATACTTTGTCAGCTTCCTCTACTGATTTAGGATACCATATTTTGAGCATTTTATGAACAATTATTAACGATTTTTTCGCTAAAAAATCCAGAAAACTCATAAAAATACAAGGTTTTCTGGATTCTCGTATGCAAACCGACAATTACACATTATTTTGTTGAATAATATGATTTTATCGCTTCAATAGTCTTTTGTACTGCAGTACCGTCACCATAAGGGTTTACAGCGTTACTCATCTGGTTATAAGCTTCTGAATCTGTGATTAATTTATAAGCCATTTGGTATATATTTTCTTCTTCAATACCAGCAAGTAGAACTGTACCCGCTTCAATAGCTTCTGGTCTTTCTGTTTCTTTTCTTAGAACTAAAACAGGTTTCCCAAGTGCTGGTGCCTCTTCTTGTAAACCACCAGAATCGGTCATAATCAAATATGATCTACTCTCTAAATTAGCAAATTGTTTGTAATCAAGCGGTTCAATTAAATGTACCTTATCCATATCACCAAATATCTCATTTGCAATTGTTCTTACCTTTGGATTTAAGTGAATCGGATAAATTACTCTAACATCTAAATCTTCAACCAGTCTCTTAATTGCTTTGAAAATATTTCTCATTGGTTCACCAAGATTTTCTCTTCTATGAGCAGTCACTGTAATAACTTTTTCATTTTCAAAATCAACATTGTCTAAGAAATCATCTCCAAAGACATAATCTGTATCAATTGCTAATTTTAAAGCATCAATAACCGTGTTTCCAGTTAAGAATATTGTTTCCTCTTTGATACCTTCATTTTTAAGGTTGTTTACATTAGAAACAGTTGGAGAAAAATGAAGATCCGCTATTCTTCCAGTTAATGTTCTATTCATCTCTTCTGGAAATGGTGAAAACTTATCAAAAGTTCTAAGGCCAGCTTCAACGTGACCTACAGAGATACCATTGTAAAATGCTGCTAAAGCACCTGCAAAAGAAGTCGTCGTATCACCATGTACTAAGATCATATCTGGTTTTATGTCTTTTAATATTTCTTCTATTCCAGTTAATATATTGGTTGTAATCTGTGATAACGATTGATTGTGTTTCATTATGTTCATGTCATAGTCAGGTTTTACGTCAAATACATCTAGTACTTGATCTAACATTTCTCTATGTTGTGCTGTTACCAAAACAATTGATTCTATTTCATCATCTTGTTCTAATCCTTTTACCAACGGACACATTTTAATTGCTTCTGGGCGAGTCCCAAAAATCGAAACTATTTTCTTTTTCATCAATAAACTCCTTTATTCGTTCTTTAGTCACCTTACGATATCATATTCTTTTTATAAGTTACAATTGATAATTTTGATTTTAATATTACGACATCTAAATGTCATAAAAAAAACACGAATTGAAAATTCGTGTTTAAATGTCTTATTCGTTTTCCATACCAAGCGTTCTATAGATTGGTATAAAGATCATCAACGAGGTTACCACGACCAATACAGAAACGTTGATCATTGCATTGTTAATGATTGCTACTGCTGTAGTACCCATTAATATTGAAATAAAATAGATGACCAACACAGCTCTTTTTTGTCCCATTCCGATTTGTAATAATCTATGATGGAAATGACCTTTATCTGCTTCAAATATAGGTTTTTTATTAAGTGCTCTTCTAACAATCGCAAAAGCTGTATCAAAGATTGGTAAGCCTAGTGCTAGAACTGGAATGATCAACGTTAATGCAGTAGTACCTTTTAATGTACCTTCAATAGATATAGCCGCTAAAACAAATCCTAAGAAATAAGCACCTGTATCACCCATAAAAATACTTGCTGGATTAAAGTTATGAGGTAAAAATCCTAAACTTGCACCTGCTAACATCAAAGACAATGCTGCAACAGGTAAATTACCTGTACTATATGATACATAAGCAAATGTTAACGCTGCAATAGTCGCAATTCCTGTTGCAAGACCATCTAAACCATCTACCAAATTAATTGTATTTGTAATACCAACCACCCATATAACTGTAATTGGAATACTCAGTCCATCAAAGAATATGTAACCTGAGTTGTTTAAGAAGTTCGTTAAAAATTCAATTTTGAAACCAAACTTAACAAGAACAAGTGCTGCAAATATCTGAATAACCAGTTTAAGGCTGGCTCTTAATGGTTTAACATCATCAACCATACCTGTTATAACAAGAATTGTTGATCCAATAAATATACCTAACAGTTTTTGAAACTCTATATCAGAGAATAAAAACATACAGACAGTAAATGCTGCATATATAGCTAAACCACCCATTCTCGGAATCGGTTTAGTGTGTACTCTTCGATTATCTTTTGGTACATCAATAGCACCTACTTTTATAGCAAATCCCTTAGCTATTGGTGTTAAGAGAAAACTTAAAATAAAAGCAATACTAATTGGTAATAAAAATTTATCCATAAAAGTCTCCTTGTATATTCACATTAAGTCAACTCATTCTATACCTTCGCCTCTTATTTTGCAAGTTTTTTAGCCCTTTGAAATATATTTGAAACCAAGTTTTAGTAATATTACACAACTGTTACAACGATGAGCATATATTTAATATCCATTTTTTGATTCTAAAGAGTCATCATAGTAAATCCAATCGCACACAGAAATCACTCTGTAATTATCTTTATCATCTCGTACGACAACCGTTTCAATTCCAGAATTTATAATCATACGTTTACACATCATACAAGAATTGGCATTTTGAATGTATTCTCCTGAAGCCACTTCTCTACCAACTAAGTAAATCGTACCACCAATCATATCTTTTCGACTCGCTGAGATAACCGCATTGGCTTCAGCATGAACCGATCGACACTTCTCATACATGGTGCCTCGAGGTATTTGTTGCTGCTCTCTTGTACAAAAGCCAAGATCGGTACAATTTTTTCGCCCTCTTGGAGCACCTGCGTATCCAGTTGAAATAATTTCATCATTACTTACGATAATAGCGCCATAATTCCTCCTTAAACAAGTTCCTCTTTCAAGTACAGTTTCTGCAATGTCTAAATAGTAATTTTCTTTATCTCTACGATTCATGATATCCCCCTTTATCCCCTATTATTTATTATAGAACTTTCATCTCAAAAAAAAAAGTGATTATCAAGAATAATCACTTTAATTACATATTTATTTTGTACCAAACAATCTATCGCCTGCATCTCCTAAACCTGGAATGATATAAGCATGCTCATTTAGTTTTTCATCAATTACAGCAACATAGATATCTACATCTGGATGAGCTATTTGTAACGCTTTAATACCTTCAGGACAAGAAATTAAACAAGCGAACTTGATTTGCTTAGCGCCTCTATCTTTAATGAACTGAATCGCAGCGATTGCAGAACCACCTGTTGCTAACATAGGATCAACAACAATGATTTCTCTTTGTTCAACATCTGTTGGCATTTTACAGTAGTATTCTACAGGTTGTAACGTCTCTGGGTCTCTATAAAGACCAACGTGACCGATCTTTGCTGATGGAATTAAGTTCATGAAACCATCAACCATACCTAAACCAGCTCTAAGAATTGGTACAATACCAACTTTTTTACCAGCAATTACTTTTGACTTAGTTGTACAGATTGGTGTTTCAATTTCAATTTCCTCTAATGGGAAATCTCTAGTTACTTCGTATGCCATCAATGTAGCAATCTCAGTTGCAACTTCTCTAAATTCCTTTGTACCAGTCTCTTTGTTTCTTAAAATTGTTACTTTGTGTTGGATCAAAGGATGGTTCATTTCTATTACTTTAGCCATTTTATTGTCCTTTCTATTTAAAGTATTTGTCTTCTACTGCAGTGATTAAATCAACACGTCTTTGGTGACGTCCACCTTCAAATTCTGTTCCTAACCATGTTTCCACTATTTTTAATCCTAGACCAAGACCTACCACTCTAGCACCTAACGCAAGTACATTGGCATCGTTATGAAGCTTTGACATCTCTGCACTGAATACATCACTTACACATGCACAACGAATACCTTTTACTTTATTCGCCACATATGACATACCAAGACCTGTACCACAAATTAAAATACCTTGCTCCACTTCGCCTTGACTCACCGCTTCAGCAACTTTCATTCCATACTCTGGATAGTCAACCGAATCTGTTGTATAAGTACCGAAGTCTACAACTTCAACACCTTTATCAGAAATGTACTTCTTAATGGCTTCTTTTAGTTCAAATCCGCCATGATCACAACCTAATGCTACTTTCATGATAATCCTCCTAGACCTTTATAACTTGATAACCTGCCGCTTTATTCAAACGATTCATAATGGCTTTACCCATTCCTAGAGTATCATACCCTTCTGCAAGTACAATATCAACCCCTATTTCATCAAATTTCCTTAAAGTTTTAAATAAATTCGATGCAATCTCTTCTAGATTGTCTCGACTCCCCAGTGACAATACATGATCATAAGGATAAAACGCTTTAGACTCATCTGTACACATAATACCAACGGTCTGATTTGATTCATTATGCATAATGGTAATCTTTGCAATCATGCTCTCTACAGATCCCAAAATCACTTGAACATCTGCTTCAGGACTATAATGTGTATACTTCATCCCAGGTGCTCTCGGTTGTATACCATCAGACATCTTTTTTTCTAAAGCAGGATCAATTTGAATTTTCCCGATTACCTGTTCAATTGCTTCAACGGTAATACCACCTGGTCTTAATAACATCGGAGGTGTTTGAGTTAAATCAAGAATTGTTGATTCAAGTCCTACTTCTGATTCTTCATATATAACTATACCATCTACACGGCCTGTTAAATCATCTATTACATGATGTCCTTCAGTAGGACTCGGTTTTCCAGACAAATTTGCACTTGGAGCTGCAATTGGTACCCCAGCAAGTTCAATAAGCTTTCTGGCAACCACATGACTTGGCATACGAACCGCTAAAGTATCAAGTCCAGGCGTCACTCTATCTGCAACCGTGCCTTTACTTTTAAATATAAGTGTTATCGCACCTGGCCAAAAGGCTTCTATTAAGGCATCTTCAAATGGTGCATGTTCAATCAAACCATCTAACTCTTCTTTTTGAGTTATATGTACAATTAAAGGATTATCGCTAGGTCTTCCTTTTGCAGCATAAATTTGATCTACTGCCTCTGATGATAAAGCATTGGCACCCAAACCATAAACCGTTTCTGTAGGAAAAGCGATGGTGCCGCCATTTTTTAATAGCTCAGCAGCCTCTATCAGTTGTTGATCGTTTTCATCTATAATTTTAAATATTTTTGTAGTTTTCATAATCGTCTCTCTTTCAGAACTAGTTTAAACGATATTCAGATAAAAATCAATAAAGCGAAAAGAAGGAAACTGAGTTTAGAGCTCAGTTTCCTTCTTTGTTAAACATGTTTTGCATATACCAGTCAAAGATATGTGTTCTGTTATTTCATGATGATAATGTTCATACATATACTCGTTTAACTTTTTATTGAATTCCAACATCTTAGAATCCTCATATTCAATGATTTGTTCACATACTTTGCAGATGAAATGAATATGATTTTTCTGACTCGGATGCACAATCTTATAATATTTAGTTTGATCATTCATCAACACTTCAACAATATTTAATTTTTCAAATAACTCCAAAGTTCTATAAACAGTCGCAATACCCAGTTTTTTTGACACAATACGTAGGTTTTGATATATTTCATCAGCGGTTTGATGTGTTGTATTTAGAATCAATAGATCCAGTATTGTTTTTCGTGCAGAGGTTAACTTGTAATTTTGATTGATTAAACGGCTGTACTTTTGATACATCAGTTATGTTCACTACAAGTACCATGATGCTGATGTTCTCTACAAACAGAACGTGTTGATTCCAATTTCCCCTCTACAAAAGATTCAATTGCGATCTGAAGTTCACCTGTTACACCAACAATAACTTCAATGTTTTTTTCATTGAATAATTTTTGAGCACGTTCGCCCATTCCCCCTGCAATAATGATATCAACACCTTGTTCTGATAAAAACTGTGGTAAAAATCCCGGTTTGTGTCCTGGATTTTCCAAGAATACATTTCCCATAATCTTTTGACCATCTATTTCATATACTTGAAAACCCAAACAGTGTCCAAAATGTCCACTCACTTTACCCTGTTCATTTGCTACTGCGACTTTCATCATACACCAATCCTTTCTTTTAATACTATAAAACTCTCCCTAATAGCCTGACCTGCAATCGATTCCTTAAAATGAATAATTGGCAGTCCTTGATTGATGGCCTCTTTTACAAGAGCATCAAATGGAATTTTTCCAATAATATCTATATTTTTTTCTATGCACAGTTTCTCTACATCATTTGTTTTTTGATGGTTAAGATCGTATTTATTAATCACTACAAATGGTTTCACTTCAAAATGTTCTATTAACTCAAACACACGTTTCATATCTTCAATCCCTGATTGAGTCGGTTCAGTCACAACAACCGCATAATCCGTACCAGTCACTGATGCAATCACTGAACATCCGACACCTGGTGAGCCATCTAACAGTTGATTCATTCTACCGATATCATCTGCTTGTTCCCGGACTGCAGCAACCAACTTCCCTGAACCTTCTTGACCCGAGATCATCTCTGCTCTAGATAGAAAACCTTTTTCCATTTCCTCTAACATGATGTCACCTGTTATTTCTTTATGAAGAGAAAGCGCTGAAGCTTTACACACCCACCTACAGGCACCACAGCCTTCACATTTTAAATCATCAATGATTAAACCGTCTTTAAAAGTCAATGCACCAAATCGACAGATGTCTACACATTTTTCACATCCCATACATTTCTTTTCATCGACTCGAATGACTTTTGCTCCTGAAAACTTATAAGTGTGATTCACTTTGGTCGGAAACATCAAATGGAGATTGGAAGCATCCACATCACAATCAACTTTCACTGTCATACTTTTTGATAAAGCCGCATAAGCAGAGGTCAAAGTTGTTTTACCTGTACCACCTTTACCACTAATAACGACCACTTTCACGAAGACCTCCTTTCAAGAAGAGCTTCAAGGTTCTTTTTCATTGCTACAAAACATGTTTTGTATGAGTCATCTTCTATTAATAAATGACCTTCAGAATACAACATAGCAGCGGATTTGGAAAATGGAATTTTTCCCAAACACAAAATATCTTTATATTCTAAATACTCATCCATGAAAGAATAACCGTCATACCGATTGATAATGACACCATAAGGTACCTTCATCATCTCAATTAACTCGATCGCTTTGATAAGATCATGTAATCCAAATGTTGTAGGTTCAGTTACAAGAATTGCAAAATCCGACTCCTCAACGGATTTAACCACTGAACACGACGTGCCTGGTGGCGCATCTATTATTCTGTTATTGAAATGATTTGTTTTTTTCTTTAACTCTGTAATAATCGGACCACCCATTGGTTCTTTTAGGTTAAGCATGCCCATAGCAAATCTTTCAGAAATTCTAATTTCACCAATAGGTCTTTCAATTTCAGTAATAGCGTCCGTCTTACACACCAATTGACACGCACCACAACCATGACATAATTCTTCAAACAATATGATCTTATCCAATAATCCAACCAAAGCATTGTATTCACAAGATGTTACACACGCATGACAGTGTACACATTTGTCTGAATCAATCACAGGATTATTTAGTGTTACATCCATTGCAGTACTTTGTTCTGGTTTTAAAAATATGTAACCGTTAGGTTCTTCTACATCACAATCCACATATGCATATGACATTACTTTCGATAAATTTGTGGCAACTGTCGTTTTTCCTGTACCACCTTTCCCACTTAAGACAACAATATCCATACTCAATTCCTATAAGGTTCTTCTATTAACGTCAATGAGTTTGCTTCAAAGCGATTTACTGCATCTTCTAAACTCATACCATGACATTTAAACAGATTCATAGTGCTTGCTTCCAATACTTTAAATGCCTTTGGTCCCAGTCTTTCAGTCAATAATGCTTCTGCATTTAGTTTAAGAACCACTTGTGCTGCAGCTATTCCTGCACCTTGATTACTTTCTTTACCTGTATTTTCAACAAAATCAAATGACTTCTTATCAAAATCATAGATGGCAAAGTAATTACATCGTCCAAATCTTACATCCACCAACGACTCTTTTTTATTCCCTTGACTACTTAATACTATTTTCATACAACCTCCTTTGTATATGGCATATGCTAATTACAGTATATACCTACGATATTAATAGTCAATAGAATTTCAAAAACTTTTTTAGCATATGCCATAATTATAAATCCTTTTGACATCAAAAAATAAAAAAAGAACAACTTCTTTTACAAAGTTGTTCGTTATCTATTAATTTACTATCTATTATGCTACTGCTTTTTTATTTGTTTCCTTTTTATCTGAGAAAGCTAGTTTTAATAATGATGGTGTTAATATTGTTGTTACTAGAACCATCAAAATAACTGCTGCTAATTCTTTATCACCGATAACATCCATTTGTACACCGAGTGTTGCAATAATAATAGCAACCTCCGCTCTTGGAATCATACCAACACCAACCTGTATAGATTCTTTGACTGAGAAGCCAGAGAATTTTGCACCAAATCCACAACCAATTAATTTACCCAGTACAGCCAGTACAATGAATACCGATCCAATACCAATTGCTGAAGAAGCTGCTTTTAAATCAACACCCATTCCAATAGAAACAAAGAATACCGGTGTGAATAAAACATTCGCTATTTTATTAACCTCATGTGATACTTTGTGTCGATGTGGCGTCATTGAGAACATAACACCTGCGAAATAAGAACCTGTAATTGCAGCGACACCTAATTCTTCTGAAAGAAATGCTAATGCAAAACATACAATAATCGCATACGTTACTATTTTACTGTCAAGATTAAATCTACCAATGCAATATCTACTGAGTTTAGTTAATCCATATCCAGCCAAAGCCGCTATACCGAAAAACATTCCAATATTCAAAAGTGTTGAACCAATGCTCATCCCCTCTTGAGGTTGCACTGCTGCGACAACAAATGTCAGTAGAATGATACCTGCTATATCATCTATAATTGCTGCACCTAGAATACTGATTCCCTGTTTTGTTCTCAGTTGATTCATCTCTCTAAGTGTTTGTACCGAAATACTTACTGAAGTTGCTGTTGAAACAACTCCCATAAACAATGCCATTCCGATATCTCCGGGATTAATCAAGTACATCCCACCAAATACTAAAAGTCCTGGTACCAAAACACCACCAAGTGCAATCATAGAAGATGACTTGCCTGAGTCAATTAACTCTTTTACGTCTGTTTCTAGCCCTGCAATAAACATTAAGAAAATTACACCTATTTGTGCAATATTGTCTATAAATTTTAGTTCACCTAAAGAAAATAGACCTAAAATAATTCCCACAATAATCTGTCCTAGAACAGCTGGTTGGCCTAATTTTTTACTTACGTATCCACCAAACGTCGCTGCTGCTAATATAATGCACAACTGCACTAAGAAATCCAAATTTGAATGCATGATATACCCCCGAATTTATATTACTTACACAGAGTGGCTTACAACGAATCTTTTGTGGTTCATACGCGCTCTTTTAAATTACATTTGCAATTATACGCCTTTTTTTTTATGTTTTCAAGGAATTTTTTACACGGAATCATTTTCTTACCCGATAAGTTTGTATAAATGTATCCACCACTTAACAAATGATTTTCATTATCAATACAAACGTTGGAATTTCAACGTTTAAACCAAATTATGTTTGTTATTTTTTTATCAATCTTTATTAATAAATTTATGAAGATTTCGACAATTTTGTCTTTAACAAGACCCTTTTGAACAAGTTTCTTCCTATATAAATGTTCACTCATTATCAAGGCATTTCCTAAAGGCATCATCAAGAATAACCACATTGATGATTTTTTGACTTTTAGGATTGTAAATCACTTCTCTTTCATTGTTGTCATATGCTAATATAAAATGATGAAACTCATCTTCAAACGTTGAAGTAATTTCATACCCTTCTGCCGAATTATTGATATAATCTATTACTGCTTGCGGAGTTTGATTTCTTGTCAAATAAAGTGCACTTATAATTACCGTGATGATAATAATAAACAAGCCAATTCTATACTTCATATCAATCCTTTCAAAAAGTTTTTAGAAACATCCTATCGGTTATCATATATTTCTACTCATAATATAATTCTAATCTCAGTCCCTTGACCAAGTACTGAAGATACTTCAATATCTCCACCTAATTGTTTAATGATTTCTTGACAAATATACAATCCCAATCCATCACCCTCTGAATTATATTTATAAAACGGATCAAAAATATGTTCCAGAACCTCTGAACTCATACCATCTCCATCATCAGCTACTGTTATTATATCACCAATTGTAACAATAACACATCCGCCTTCTTTTGTGTGATAATATGCATTCGATATAACATTATATAAAACTTGACTCAACAGATAGGGATCGGTCGTTATTTCAATATTCTCAGCGATAAGTTTTAATCCAATTGATTTCATTTGAAATTGTGTCTTGAATCCGAGTATGACTTTTTCGACCAACGCCTTCAGATCCACATCTTCCACGTTCGGAGTTGGTTTCACATCAGATTCAATGATATGATTCAAATGAGTTAATATCCTTGATAAATTATCAATTTGATTTTGTACTACTTCCAAATGTTCATCATTTATTTCTATCACACCATCTCTATAACCTTCTATATGACAACTTATTATAGCAAGTGGGGTTTTGCTCTGATGAGTAATTTCATCAATCAACCTCTTTCTTGCTTTGGTTTTAAGCTTGAGTTTTTGATTCAAAGACATCAAACTTTCTTGTATCTTAGAAATCTCCAGTATGCTACTCTTTTGAAAATCTACAACATTATCATCATCTATTCTTTGGGCTATTTCTGCAGTCTCTTTAAGTTGTTTGCTCGTATATTTACTGATAAATATACCAATCAGCATTGCTATAAACAATACCAGAACAAAAGATTTCCATGCATTACTAACAATCAAATAACTGAAGCGATTGGTATCAAACCAAGAGCTATTTAAGTTTTCACGAATCACATTTAGATACCCAATAACAACTCCGCCGGATCTAATACTTATGGTTTCGACCTCTTGAGAAGTCCTCATCATATGACCACGTCCCATCATCGTAGAAGAATTAGAATCAACAGCCACTACCAGTTTGCTATTGCCATCATACAACTTCAGCCCAATAATCGGATCCGTTAGGTGTCCTTCTAATACAATTTGGATTTGATCGTTACTACTTTGTAGCATAGCACGATTTAAATAAGAACTAATCTGTTCAACATGTATATCATATTCCTCTAAAAGTGCTTCATTAAAATCTTTTTGAACACTAAAAAACAAGATGACTGTGTTTAAGAGTAATGTTAATAATACAATGAATCCCAATATTAAAAGCCACTGTCTTCTTATAGTCATCTTCTACCTCCAAACATATAACCCGCACCATACTTTGTATGAATATATCTAGGGTGTTTCGGATCCTCTTCAATCTTATGTCTAAGGCGTTTAATATAACTGTCTATATTTCTATCATATCCCTCATAATTATCAAAAACATTTTTTAACAACTGCTCTCTAGTTAAAACTTGATCAACATGAGAAAAAAACACCTTCAGAAGTTCACATTCAAAATGTGTTAATGAGATATCAACGCCATCTTTTATAAGTACCATCCGCTCAAAGTCCAGAGATAAATTCTCATAGGACTTTGTATGAGCAATTTGATATTGTCTCCTGAGTATCACCTTAATTCTTAACATCAACTCTTTGTTGCTAAATGGTTTGGTAACATAATCATCTGCTCCTTTAGAAAATCCATCTACAACATCTTCTTCTAAAGCTTTTGCCGTTAACATGATTACTGGTGTATCAGAGAATTTACGAAACTCTGAAAGCACGTCAAAACCATCAATACCGGGCATCATCACATCCAATATAACAATATGATATAAATGTGTATTCATAAGTTTCAGAGCTTCAAAACCATCAAATGCAGTATCTGTTTCATAACCTTCTTTTTTCAAGTAAGAAACAATCACTTTATTAAGTTCTTTCTCATCATCAACTACTAATATTTTATACGTCATACATAGCCTCTAATAGTTGCCTAAACAACCTCTAATTCCTCGTTCAGTATCATACCGATCAATAATTTCATCTTTATCTATATCATACAGAATTGTTTCGTAGTTGTCGCCTGATTTGACTATATATCTTATATAGTCATGCATGGACATCACCGAAACTATTTCATATTCACCAAGTGCTTCAATCGGTGCTTTGTAATCAAAGTCCTCATCCAAATCATTTGTAAACATATGATTTCTTCCAAAAGCGTACATTGGATGGTTATCGTCCATTTCATCACCATACCAATTATTGCTATACATACCCATTTCATCTCTATTTAAATACATCGCTGTGCCACTAGCTAAAATCAAAACTAAGCCCAATATCAACAAAACTTTATAAATTTTCATAAGTCACCTACTTTTTTTCTAGTAATCGTTTGCGGTTAAGGTACTCTTCTTCAGTTATTTCCCCTAAAGCAAAATGTTGTTTCAATATCTCTACAGCATCATCTGATTTTTTGTGTTTCATCACATAAATTACAATTGCAGCTACAATCAACAATACGCCTATCATAAATATCACATGATATAAATCAAAACCATAAAATCCACCATGTCCCATCCAAAATCCTTTATTATGCATCATATCTTACTCTCCTAACGTCTTTTTCATTTTTAAATATGTTTCATCATCTATTTCTCCACGTGCAAACCTTTTACTCAAAATATCCAATGACGACTCTGACTTTATAAGTTTTCCTTTATCAAAGAAATAAACAACACCTATAATAACTGCAATCCATAAGAAAAACATAAAAAAACCTCCTTCTACATATAGTGTAGAAGGAGATTATGTCAAAATTATGATTTTTAGTTATCTTCACCAAGAGCTTTTAATAAAATTGCTTGATTATGTGTGATAATCGCATCGATCATTTCATCAATATCACCATCCATGTAAGTGCCTAATTTATAAAGCGTTAATGGAATTCTATGATCTGTGATTCTACCTTGTGGGAAATTGTAAGTTCTGATCTTACCACTTCTATCCCCTGATCCGATTTGACCTTTTCTTTCTTCAGCTATCTCAGCATTCTGCTCAGACAATTCCTTGTCATATAATCTTGCTTTTAATACGCCAAGCGCCTTATCTTTATTTTTCATTTGAGATTTACCATCTTGACAGGAAACAACCATACCAGTAGGTAAATGTGTAATTCTAACAGCTGAATCCGTTGTATTTACAGATTGACCACCATTACCCGATGCTCTAAAAACATCTACTCTTATGTCATTAGGATGAATTTCAATTTCAACATCTTCTACTTCTGGTAGAACTGCTACTGTAGCAGTAGATGTATGAATACGACCGCCTGACTCGGTTTTAGGTATTCTTTGTACTCTATGTACACCCGACTCAAATTTAAGTCTTGAGTAAGCACCTTTACCTTTAATCATAAACGATGCTTCTTTGATACCACCAACACCAGTTTCATGATAATCCATAATATCAACTTTCCAACGTCTACTTTCAGCATAACGAACATATAATCTCATCAATTCAGCAGCAAATAAACCAGCCTCGTCTCCACCAGCACCTGCTCTTAGTTCAACTATAATATTATTATCATCGTTTGGATCTTTAGGTAGAAGTAACATTTTAAGTTCGTACTCAATGCCTTCTACTTTTCCTTCAAGTTCAGACAATTCCATTTTAGCCATTTCGACAAATTCAGGATCATCACCATCAGCAATAATCTCTTTTGATTCTTTAATACCTTCAAGCACTTCTTTGTATTCTCTATATTTTTCTACAACTGCTGTTAGTCCTGCATACTCTTTTGATAATTTCAACCATAATGAATGATCCATTATTATTTCTGGATCTGCGACTTTATGACCAAGACTCTCATACTTCTCTTCTATAAAATCTAATTTCTCAAACATGTTAACACCTATAACCTTTCATAACGCGCCAATACAACACGTTCTATACCGCTTAAATCACAATGTATTTCTACATCTATAAATCCAGATGATTCTAACAAGCTTTTGATCATTTGACTTTGATCATGTCCAACTTCAAAAGCCAGTATGCCTGTATCATTAAAATATTCTGGAGACTCATTGATTATCCTTCTGTAGAAGTCATACCCGTCTTCACCGCCATCTAACGCTATTTTAGGTTCATGTGACAATTCTTCTTGTAAATCATCAATAACCTTGGTTGGAATATATGGCGGATTTGAGACAATGACATCAAATCTCGTATTTATATTTTCAAAAATATCACTTTTTACATACTTAACTCTATCCCTCACACCTAAATTTACTGCATTTTCTTTTGCAATTGAAATAGCAGCGTCTGAAATGTCGACCGTTGTACATGTCACATTTTCTAAATAATGGCACAGAGAAATATGGATTGCCCCACTACCTGTTCCAATATCAAGAACCTCTTTATAATTTGATTCTTTAATTTTTTCAATAACTTTCAAAACTAGATTTTCTGTATCACTTCTTGGAATTAACACACCTGGTGCAACTTTGAAATCTAGTCCCATGAAAGACTGATGACCAATAATATATTGAAGCGGTTCACCTGAATGTCTTCTAGCTAATAATAATTCATACTGATGAATTACTGCCTCATCAAGAATTTCTTCTTTATTCATAAAGATATACAAACTATCCTTTTGAAGTACATACTCCAATAATAGTTTAGCATCTATTCTATAATCCTGTGTGATTTCTTCTAATAAAGATTCACCACGTCTTAATATATCATTAATGCACTTCATTTTCCAGTACTTCCTCTTCATCAATGACTGCTTTTAATGCAGCAATCGCTACTTCTAACTGCCCTCTATCCGGTTCAGCAGTTGTTAACTTTTGGAACATCATACCTGGCCAAGAAACAATATCAACAAGTTTGTTGTCATGTTTACCTGCGTATTGAATGATTTCATAAGCAATACCTGCTACTAATGGCATAAACAGTAACTTAAGAGCCGCTCTATGAAGCGGTGCACCAAAGTTTCCTAAAAACGCAAACATTACAATACTTAAAACCACAACAATTAATAAAAACGATGTACCACATCTTGGATGTAATCTAGTAAACTTCTCAGCATTTTCTGGTGTTAATTCTTCACCAGCTTCAAAACAACGGATGGTTTTATGTTCTGCACCGTGGTATTCAAACACTCTTCTTATCTCTTTCATTTTAGAAATTAAAATAATATAACCTAAGAACAATCCAAATTTAAAGATACCTTCAGACAAACTAAGTGCCAGGTTATTTGTAAATAAATTGTTTAATAAACTACTCACAAACGCTGGTAGTATAATAAAGAAAAGAACTGTTATAATAAGTGCAAATACCATTGATATGGCTACAAAAACCTTATCTGCGTTATCACCAAACTTCTTTTCAACCCATAAATCAATCTTACCTTTTTCAAGTTCAGATCCTTCATCAAAAAACTCTGCAGAATAATTAAGGGCTTTTATACCAATAATCATTGATGCAATAAATCCAAAAATACCTCTTAAAATAGGAATTTTAGAGAAACTTGTTAAGAAGTTCTTTTTAATCGGATCCACTTTTGTAATCATTTCGCCATCTGATTTTCTAACTGTGATGGCAATTTTATCTTTACCACGCATCATAATACCTTCTATCAGTGCTTGTCCACCAACAGAAGTGAATTTTGGTTTTTTCTTAGACATTTCTATTCACCTCGATATTCAAAATAACAAGATGTACAAAGAGATTGATACTCAACATGGTTTTCACCATCAATAGCAACCTGTTCTCCTTCGAACACATATTGACCGTTGACTTTTCTACCATTTAAAGTGGCTTTTCTACCACATGTACATATTGTTTTAAGTTCCTCAATTGTATGAGCAACTAGTAATAACCTTTCAGAGCCTTCAAATCCATTCATTAGAAAATCTGTTCTTAAGCCATAACAGATAACAGGAATATTTAAAGTCACTGCTACTTTTAATAATTGATCTATATGATATGCTTTAAAAAACTGTACTTCATCTACAAGTAAACAATCAATTTGCTTTTGATTGTTCTTATAATCTCTTACCATTTCAAAAACATCATCTTTTTCTGATATTAAAAAATCTACTTTTTTATCAATACCAAGTCTTGATGTCACTTTATCATCACCCTTAGTATCGATCATAGGTTTCATTATCATTGCATTCATGCCACGTTCATAATAGTTATAACCCACTTGCATAATAGCAGTAGATTTACCACAATTCATTGCTCCATATCTAAAATATAATTTCGACATACTAACCCCTTACTCAATTCTCGACAGTTATACGATACCATCATAGCATAAATCAAGACCTAATTAAACAACTGCCTATCGGCTTTAGAGAAAATTAATCACAAAAAAAAATCCATTATAAAAATGGATCTTAAAGTGTTTTTCTTTCTAAAATTTGTTTTTTAAATAATGCTCTTATTAATTTTTCTTTTTTATTGTCTTTTATATCAAGATACTTTGTAAACATGACCGTTTTGTCATCAAACACAAAATGCTGCATCAACTTGCACTCGATTTCAACAAATTCATCCAATTCTTCAATTTTGAAGTGAATAGGTACAACTAAAGTCTTCTTCTTCTGTTCAAGGACCTCTTTTAGATGTTTCGTCTTAACTTCAAAGACCAAAGAGCTACCACCAATTTTTATAATATCCGCATCCCATCTCATGCTTCTATCGAAATACATAGATGTTTTCAAACGCCATGTCAAAGCAAACTGCTCCTCTAGAGGTTCAAAGTTAAATCGATTTATAATCAACTGGTCTTTGGTATTTCGTTGTATATCAATACCATATTCATAGATATCATTTAAGTAATAGAAACATATTTTAGCACCTTCAACTTTATGGACATCTTGTTCAAAAGGTTTATTCAAAATAAACTTACCTTTATTTTTTTGCATGACCAAACTACCTGTCAGTGTTTCAATATGATTAAAGTTTTCATAAAAATAACTAAGAGCTACATTATGAATATAATTTGTCCCAACCACTTCTTCAATATTATACTTATTTCTTGCTTCTTTTAATACTTGTATTATAATAGGTACCAGTTTTGGATCGTATTGAATCCCAGAGCAATCTTCTAATTCTTTGATAACTGATTTTCTATCTTTTTGTTTTTTATAAGAACGATGGGTCAACATGGCATCTACTGAGTCTGCCAACATCAAATACCGACTTAAATAAGGAATTTTTTCTCCGACCAGCGCTTCTGGATAACCAGAACCATCATATCGTTCATGATGATACCTGATAATCTCAGGCACCTCATTTAGAAGTGGCAAGTCAGTGAGTTCAGCTTTTACCATTTCAGCACTTCTTTTGGCGTGTTCTTTAATGGCTTCATATTCATGATAGGAGTACTTCTTCTTGTTATTAATAATTTCATCTGGTATATACAGTTTACCAATATCATGAAGCAGTGCCGCTATGTATAATTTGACGGTATCCAATACACTTAATTTAGCTTTCTTTGCCATCTTCAAACACAGATTCGCAACATTAGTCATATGATATGGCATGTTACTATCCTTAACTGAAAGAATTTCCAAATAACTGTTCACGGTAAAAAACAAACGATTGTAAGCGGAAAATTTTTGACACAATAAATTAATCGTATTTTCCAAAAGCATCATTCTTGTTTTATCATATAGATGATTGATAATACGCTCTTGCTGTGATTGATGAACCACAGCATAAATCAGTCCATTTAGTTTGCCATTAGACTTTGAATAAACTGCTATAATAAATTCGAACTCTTCTTCATCAAATTGTTTGTCTTTTAATTTTAGTGGACATAACAATATATTTTCACTCAAAGTAATATGTCTGTATATTCTGAAATCTTCATTTAGAGCAAATTCTTTTAACCGTTCCATCTGATGTAAATCCATTTGAAGTATGAATTCCTCTGTTTCAGGACTTACTAAAACTGAAGAGACCATCTTCATCTGTTCATCTCCAAATAGCACTTGTATCACTTCATTGAATATACTGTGAAATGATTCTATCTCACTTAATATAATATTTGATACCATTATAGACTCCTTAACCATTTATACCATTATAACCCATAATTTGAAGAAAACAAAAAAAAAGACCAACAATCGTTGGTCTTTCAAAGTTTATTTATTTGGATATTCAGCTGCAATCACTTCTAATGCTTCTTCAATTGCCTTTAAAGCTGCATCTATGTCTGCGTCTGAATGTCTATGCGCAATATATCCATGATGGAATGGTTGAATAAACAAACCTCGTCTAATAGTTTCAGTGAAGAATCGAACTCTTCTTTCTTTGTAACTATCAGCCTTATCAAATGTGATAAATGGCATTGGTGGAATACCTGACACTGAAGCCGGTACATCGTATTTCTTTATTAATCTTTTACATTCACTTAAGAATCTTTCACCCTTTTTGTAAATCTCATCGATTACATTTTCTCTTTCAAGAATTTCGATACACTTAAGTGCAGCTACCATCTCTAGTGAGTTAGGGAAGAACGTTGAACTTACAAATACTTTAGACTCTAAAACATCCATAATTTCAGATTTACCTACACATGCACTAATTGGATAACCATTAGCCATTGCTTTACCGAATACTGCTAGATCTGGTGTTACACCATATCTTTCTTGTGCACCACCCATTGCAACTCTGAAACCAGTTCTGATTTCATCAAAAATTAGCACTACATCATACTTATCAGCTAATGCTCTAACACCTTCAAGGTACCCTGCAGGTGGTTCCATAACTGGTTTAGCAAGAGGATGTCCTACTGGTGTTACAATCACACATGCAACATCTCCATCATTTGCCTTTAGTAATGCTTCTAGGCCTTCTAAATCACCATACTCAAACTCTTTTGTCATATCAAGAGTCTTTTGTGGCACACCACCATGTCCTTCAACACACCAGTCATGCCATCCGTGATAACCACATCTTAAAACTAAGCTTCTATCTGTGTAACCACGAGCAATTCTTACAGCCATTGTTGTAACATCTGAACCCGTTTTTGCTAATACAACTTTTTCAGCACAAGGAATTAAATCGATTA
>Ga0209272_10000668_pt1 | contig 25750 bp, 20 predicted proteins | sample tdDd002_FD_187125 | JGI IMG/M metagenome (GOLD analysis project Ga0209272, IMG submission 187125) | Marine sediment microbial communities from the Atlantic coast under amendment with organic carbon and nitrate - tdDd00.2 (SPAdes)... | ecosystem: Environmental > Aquatic > Marine > Coastal >... | reverse complement strand
AAATCTTCAAAGTCGTCGCAGATTGCGGTGGCTTTTCTGCAGCTGAAACTGAACTCAATATCAGCCGCTCTACCATCAGTATTCATATTTCCAACTTAGAATCTCGACTCAACCTGATTCTTTGTCGCCGAGGACGGGCAGGATTCGCCCTAACCGAAGAAGGCGTTGTGGTTTATGAAGCCACAGTGAAACTCTTAGGAGAACTCGAAGATTTTCGCAATACGATTAACCACCTCGATATTCAACTTTCAGGGAGCTTAACCGTTCTCTTTAGTGACACCATCAGCTTAGATCAGCGTGCCAGTATGCCCGCAGTGATTCGTAAGTTTTCTAAGTTGGCCCAAGAAGTATACCTCACCGCAGAGGTGGCCCGCATGACAGAAATAGAAAGAATGGTGATGCAGGAAGAGGCCGATATCGGTTTCATCCCTTATCACCGTGAATTGGATGGTTTGGAGTATGAGCACATCTACACCGATATTTGTTATCTCTATGCCAGTAAAGACAACCCTTTAGCTCAATTAAGTGACGACGAATTGACCGATGAGATCATCGATGGCTTTCCCGTTGTTTATGCTGGAATGAAAACTCAAGAACGAATCAATGGTCACCTCGCCAACATGAACTTAAAAGCAACCGCCTACAATTACGAATCTCGTATGGCGTTGCTGCTTTCCTCTCGCTTTATTGGCTATTTACCGGAGCACTATGCTAAACCTTATGTCGACACTGGCGAGCTGATCGCAATAGCCCCAGATCGCCGTTACTATCATTTAGAAATCATGGCGATTACCAAAAAAACCACAGCCCTAAATAAAGTACGCTCGCTATTTACCAAAACCATGCGTGATTACTACCGCAAGCAGCGCAGCTAGGCTTTGTTTCGCTAAGTAACAATCAAAAAAAATGCCTGAGGCGTAAACCTCAGGCATTTGATTATCTATCTCGCAAAGTCTTATCGTTTGCTTTAATAGAACTTAAGCCACTTCTGACACTGTTATGTGCTCTTTTTGATTTTGCTTTAGAAGCGTCTCATCTTGTTGCTGCTTATGCATAATTTTGTCGCAGATGTAACCACCAATGGGAATCGCAGAGGTTGCCGCTGGCGACGGTGCATTACAAACATGCAAGCTTCGTTTACTTTCCGCAAAGAGAAAATCATGCACTAAAGTGCCATCTTTCAGTACGGCTTGAGCGCGGATTCCTGTGGGATACGGCTCCAAATCTTCCACTTGAATTTGCGGGCAGTATTTATTGACCAATTTAAGATAGCCCGCTTTCCACCATGAATTTTTGGTTTCAATTAAGCCTGTTTTTAGATGCTTTGCCGACACTTTCCAGAAACCTGGAAAGCTAAGCATATCGAGCACATCCCGTAGGTTGAAATTGATCTTTCCATACCCTTCACGCTTCCAACCTTGAACGGCGTTTGGTCCCACAGTCACCGAGCCATCAATCATTCGCGTCAAGTGAACACCTAAAAACGGCAGATCGGGATCTGGGATCGGATAAATCAAGTGATTAACGATATCGTTGTACTTTTCCGGCAGTCGGTAATATTCACCGCGATAAGGTACTATTTGAAAATCCGTCTCAATGCCCATCATACGGGTTAAGCGATCTGCCATAAGGCCCGAGCAAACCACTAAGAATTGACCAGCATAAGTAACAGCTCCCTCAGCCGAGTTTGCCGAGACAACAACACGTTCTGGCGACTCAATCAGCCCAGTCACTTCGGTACTCAGCTTTACTTCTCCACCAGCATCCACAAACTCTTCGGCCATTTTCTCTGTCACTTGGCGATAGTTAACGATACTGGTGGTCGAAACCGCAATCGCCCCTAAACCGACAATATTTGGCTCACGGCGTTTTAGCTCATGTTGGTCAATCAACTCAACGTCTAGACCGTTCTCGTGGCAACGCGTGTACAGGGCTTGCATACGCTCTACCTCTTGTGCAGAAGTCGCAACCAACAACTTGCCGCAGTTCTCGACTGGGATATCATGCTTAGCGCAAAACTCGGTGGTCGCCGCAACGCCCGCTTTGCAAAATTCCGCTTTTAAACTGCCTGGCGCGTAGTAAACACCGGCATGAATCACACCACTGTTGTGACCAGTTTGATGACAAGAAAAGCCGGATTCTTTCTCAATCAGTAAAATCGACTTATCGGGAAAACGGCTTTGTAATTGCCAAGCAGTAGAGACACCGACAATGCCGCCACCCACCACGATGTAGTCATAGATTTTTTCCACGCTCACGTGCTCCTTCACTTTCATAGGTCTAATTATAGCGAAGCGACTTCATCACGAAATGTCGATAAGGTCGCTTAACGGTAGATTAAATTGATTTAGGCACTGAAAGTTAACGTGTAAAGTGACCACGTTGACGAAGAAGCTCACGCTTTAAACCTGGATCGGCAACAAACTTGTCACGTCCGTGAAGCCAGCAGTGATTTTGAACCACCAGCATACTGCCAACGTTCACTCGTACATTAAAACAGCTCTCATCACTTTCCAGCGACTCGCTCATCTGATGTAAATATAACCCTTGCTGCATGTTTTGCGGCTGAGCAAACTGGTCAATAAACAGCATGTGAGGTTTGCCATTTTTATCTTCTTCAAAGAAAACTGGATGCTCGATGGTATATCCGACGTTCTTACTTGGTGGCGCCCCCCAAACGATATCTTGCTTCGCCATTGGATGATGATAGAAACGCTCCAAATCGCCCCAATCATCCACATGCAATAGCAATGAATCGCCCATCTGCATGTTCTTTTCATCCATCTTCATCATCAACACAAAATCAGTACGCTCGTTCACATAAGTGCCGTCATTGTGCAGTTCCATTCTGCGATGAGCTTGGCGCAGGTAACTGTCACTGTTGTCATCATTTTTAACGGTAAAACGAGCGTAATACTTACCATACATCGCATCAAAGTTAGGAATGCCGATCAGGTGAGAAATTGCGGTAGAGAGAATCACGAAGAAATCGCGCTGTTCATCACTGTCTTCAAAAGCCGCTTTTGCGTCAGCATCTGGCTCTAGCAGAAATGCGCCGGTTTCTCTGTCTTCCATTGTTTCCACTAAGAACTTACCTAGTTGATAATCACATGCTTTATCGAGAGCATCCGCCACCGCGTAACGGAGAAACGGTTTATATTCGAGCGATTGCAAACTGTAGTCTTGGATAAGATCAACGAACGTATCCAGAGTCGATTTTGCCAATGTCACCACTTGTAGGCGTGGGCTTTCTGGGTGAAGCGAGATTGTAAAGCCACTGCGTTCTTGTACGTTTTGATTAAATACCGTCGCGATATTCATTGTTTCACATCCTTTTGGCTGAGCCGCTAAGCGACTTTTTCACGTTATGTTTTATTGTTTTAATGGGTAAAGAAGTTCAACCTTGAGCATTGATTGCCTCCCACACCTCGAGTTAACAAAACTATAACGATAGCGAGATTATATTAACAATATATGGTAGATATAGTTTCCATATACAGAATAGATGGCGAGAGAAATGGATTTAAAACGTCTCTACTATTTCAACCAATTGGCAAAAACCGGTAATTTCACCAAAGCTGCCGACCAACTTGGTATTGCTCAATCCGCGTTAAGCACCAGTATTAAAAAGCTGGAACAGCAACTAGAGCTAAAATTGATCAACCGAACAGAAAGACAAATGAGCCTGACAGCTGAAGGCCAAGTTTTGCTGCGCCATACAAAAATCATTTTGGAAGACGTCGAACAAGCTGAAAAAGAGTTGCAAGAACTTAAAGGGCTCACCAGTGGCGTGATTAACTTCGGCGCGCCCGCTATGCTCGCCTCTTATTATCTACCTGATGCGCTTGAGCAGTTTAAAAAAGCCTACCCTGGCATTCAGATCAATATTCATGAAGCAGGAACGGCCACACTCGGCCAAATGTTGGTGAACGGTGAGCTCGATTTAGCCTTGATTCGCGGTGATCGCGAGCATGAACAAATCCGCCATACCCTATTAGCAGAAGATCAAATCGCTGCCTGCGTCCCTATCAATCATCCGTTTGCCAAACGAGAGAGCATTAGCCTAGAAGAGTTGTGCCAACAACCGCTCGTCTTGTTCAAAAATGGTTATTTTCTGCGAGAAACCGTCAACAGCTACTGTCAGCAGTATAAAGTTCAGCCTAATATTCACTTTGAAACCAACCTTCCTGAATTGCTCAAATCGATGGTTCGCAGGCAGATTGGTATTGGCACCTGCTTACCCATTTTGGTTGCCGATGACCCAGAGCTCAAAGCGATCCCATTTAATCCTCCTATTCCTCTCCAATTAGGAATTGGTTGGAAATCAAGCCACTACCTTTCTACCGCCGCTAAAGCGTTCGTCAGCTTTTTGCAAGGCACATTGCGCGAACAGCATTAAAGCTGCTCAAGATAGATAGTTTAGAAATCGCTACCCGATGAAAGTTTGATAGCGATAAACCTTTATATTTATTCGGGATGATTTTACGCAGCCAACTCCATGGATAACATTCTCGCAACATTAACAACCGCAGAGCTTGTCGATCATGGAAAGAAAAGTCAGTTACGATGCCTTTTGGATGCCTTTTACCGCAAACCGCGATTTCAAGGCTAACCCTCGTATTATTAATCGCGCCGAAGGCATGTATTGCTACTCCGATAAAAATGTTCAATTGCTGGATGCGACCGCCGGTCTTTGGTGTGTTAACGCTGGCCACGGCCGCAAAGAAATCGGCGAAGCAATGGCGAAACAGGTCGCTGAGCTCGATTACAGCTCCCCATTTAATTTTGGTCACGACATCGGTTTTGAGTTCGCTGAGCGACTGGTTAAATACACGCCACCCGGGCTTAACAAAGTCTTTTTTACGAACTCGGGCTCTGAAGCGGTAGAAAGCGCACTTAAAATCGCCTTGGCTTATCAACAAGCAAAAGGCAATACCGGTAAGTTCAAATTGATTGGCCGCGAGCTTGGCTACCACGGCGTGAACTTCGGCGGCATTTCTGTTGGCGGCCTAACACCAAACCGCAAAGGATTTGGACCACTACTGCAAACCGATCACCTTGACCATACACTCGATATTGAGCGCAATGCCTTTAGCCAAGGGTTACCTGAGCAAGGTGTTGAAAAAGCTGAGCAACTGGAACGTTTGATTCAGTTCCATGGCGCAGATTCCGTCGCTGCGGTGATTGTTGAACCTATCTCTGGAGCGGGCGGTGTTATCCTCCCGCCGAAGGGATACTTGCGTCGCCTACGTGAAATTTGTACTCGCCACGACGTGGTGTTGATCTTTGATGAAGTGATCACTGGTTGGGGCCGTTTAGGAGCGGCATTTGCAGCGGAAGAATTTGATGTAGTTCCTGATCTTATCACTTCCGCAAAAGGGATCAGCAGCGGCGTAGTCCCTCTCGGCGCCGTATTTGCCAGTGAACACATCTACAACACAGTGGTTAATAGTGCGCCAGAAGGTGCAGTTGAATTCTTCCACGGGTATACCTATTCAGGCCACCCAGTTGCGTGTGCCGCGGGCTTAGCAACACTCGATATCTACGAGCAAGAAGGTCTACTTAATCGTGCCAGTAGCGAGATTGGCCAATATTTTGAGCAAGGTCTTCATTCACTCAAAGGCACAGGCTCTATCGTTGATATTCGCAATTATGGCCTGATTGGTGCCGTTCAATTTGCCCAACCAGCTCATGGTAAACCGATCGGTTTTGATATTCTTAAACGCTGCTACGATAAAGGCGTAATGGTTCGCAGTATGGGTAACACCATTGCTTTATCGCCACCACTTATTATTGAAAAAGAACATATTGATGTGATTGTCGATACCTTGGGTGAGGTGGCTAAAGAGTTCTAAAGATAAAAACTGACGCTAACCTATAGCAATCTAAAAATAGAAAACGCCCAGTTCCAACAAAGGGCTGGGCGTTTTTCAGCTTATGATTCACTAAGCTTTTTCACTCAGTTACTGAGACAACAGTCGGCGTGTGGGCTCTGGCTCGACATAATCGATAAACTCACTTTGAGTAAGTTTCTCAACTTGTTTTTTTTGCCCAGAGACGACAAACACCTGTTGGCCCTCTAGCGAATCGACCACTTCTAACTGGTGCGAACGAAGAAGCGATAAAGCTTGTTGCTCTTTACCTGAAAAATATTTAACGAAAAACCGTGGCGTTTGCTCAGCAGCGGCTTGCTCTCTTTCATCAATAGGAGGGAAAGCAGAATTGTCCGCATGACTACTCATTACAGCCGCGCCAAGTGCGCCCGCTATGGCTAAGCAAATATAGGTTTGCTTCTTCATATTCACTCCTTATTGAAATGATAAAGTCCAGCTGTTGACCGTACCTGTATCTTGGCGAGCGTTATCTACCGCTTTAAGCTCCCAGTTACCTTTTGACTCAAAACCAGAAAAATCCGCCTCATACACTTTGTTAATATTATTCGCAGAACCGCCGCTATTATTGTGCAGTACCACTTGGCCACCGGTTGGAGAGGTCAGCGTCACCTCTAGATCACCGATGTAGCTGTGACTAATATCCACTTCTATCGTCACCGTACCTGCATCGCCAGAACGTAACACATTGATCTCGCTTATTGCGCCAGTAGCACTATTATCTGGAATCGCGACCGCATTGTTGTTGCTGTAGCTCAGTGGCTGTTGATTGCCAGAGCCGCTACCGTCGTGCGTTGCAGTTAATGTTGCGCCAGAGAATGCAGAGTAACCGTCGATCAATACTTGATACGTTCCTGCTGACGTCACATCCAATGTACAACTTTCATTGTTGCCGCTTTCCCATGAACGACAGTCATAAAGACGAGAGGTTGGCTCACCCTCAAAACGCACATACATATCAGCATCACCGCTACCACCCGCTAGCGTAAAACTTGCTTGAGTGGCGCTGGCAGGTACATCAAAAGTGAAAATCGCGGTGGATTTACTTGCACCGGATAACGGCCCTTTCGCGACACCATTTTCTAGAACATTGTCGGTTTGACCACCGTCTGGCCCGTTACAACCCGCATCCAAATAGGTTTTAGCCGCGTCAGCATTGACTAAACCATAACCGGTACGATTGTCACGCCCAGCGACATCAATATCTGTTGCGCTTGCTGTCAATGCATTACGAACTTGCTGCGCGCTACAGGTTGGGTGGTAACTCCACACCAAGCCAGCAACACCTGCGACATGCGGCGTCGCCATTGATGTACCGTTATAATATTCGTAGTCTTCACCTGTTGTTGTCGATACCGTGACAGGTGTTCCCGCTTGCGCAGAAAGCTCTAGACCGAACTCGCGATCGACAGTCACAGAGATCAAACGATAGCGATCATTATCATCCAGTACGAATGGGTTCTGTAAACCTGGCAGGGCGCTATTACTGTAAACGATGGCGGCTTTAGCACCTGCATCGTAACAAGCTTGTACTGGGTTTATCTCAGGTCGAACACCAGAACGCTGGTTTTCAATTCGTTCTGTCAGACAGACCTTGTCACTCATATCGCCACAAGCATAATCGCCCGACGAAATATCACACTCAGCAAGTGCTCCTGTAAAGCTACCGGCAATAGGATCAGAGACATAGCTACCTGATGTTTTGTTCTTACGGTTATGCGGTACGACACCACGAGTAAAATTGCTGACACCATTAATAGTAATGTCCGACAATACCCCCTCTCCAACCGTCACAGTAGAAAGAACGGCCACGCCCGGCGCTGAAATATCCACTTGGTCTGTCGCCTGGGAGAACGCAGCATGATCGCTATTGGTATCGACCGCTGCCACTGACATCACTGCATCGTAAGAGGCAGGGTAACTATGAGCGGTATTCCCATCATTGCCCGCCGCGGCAATCAACAATACACCTTGGTCATACAAAGATTGCAGAGCATTTCTCTCTGTCCGGCTCGATTGGCTACCACCTAAACTCATGTTCACCACATCAGCGCCGTTGTCAGCACAAGTCTGAATCGCTTTGACCAAGCTAGAAGAATATCCCCAACCTGACTCGTTAAAAACTTTAACAATGTGAAGATTCACATTCTGATTGGGCATGACGCCTTTAACCCCTTCAGTATTGGCAATCGCCGCAATCGTACCTGCAACGTGCGTACCGTGGGCATTGTTATTGCCCGGCGCACTCCAAGAGCCAGTACCGCTATCGTTGGTGCCCGACACTCGGTTACCGCTAAGATCGTTGTGACTCAAATCGTAGCCGGAATCTATGATACATACGGTTCGATTACCCGCATTAGCATCACTAAGTAGCTGAGCGTTGACCGCAGTGAAACCCCAAGGTGTGGTTTCACTGAGTAAAAAACGAGGTGGATCGACTTCTACGTATTCCACCTGTGCATTGCTGCGCAAGTTGGATAACTCACCATCATCCATCTCGACACTGTAGATTGGAGCCGCGCCTAACTTTTCGACTTGGCGCGCTTTGACCTGCTGAAGTACATTTTCACGCACTTCACTTGGCGCCATTGCCGGCTCACCCGAACGAGTAAACGGAACGGGTGCATCCTCTTTAAACTTAACAATGTACTTCGTTGGCAAATCTGCCTCACTAAAGCCCATCGATGGCGAAGCATTCACCATTGGCGAATTTGCCATAGCCACTACTATTGCTGAAAGGGCGAATAACCCCTTGGTTTTATTATTGATATTGTGCATCTGCTCGATTCCTTATTGAGCTATTTTTATTCATTTATGTGCTTCGTTTAGTCATTAACACGACCAATCACAAGCGTATTAGCTATAAGACAGAACTATAAAACCAACAATAATTTATAGAGTAAAAACACTATATGCAGACTAAGTATCACCAAATAAACGTAAACAGTGAACGGTCAATAAGAATTCATCTCATTAAAAGTGAGGATTAAGGAATAGGATGGTTATGCAAATTACGAAGAAATTCGAATCCAGTGAATAGAAATAGCGCGATATGAAGTTCGTCTCATCCTAATGCCCTTCAAAAGTGATTCTTACCGACAGCTAACAGAAAAATTGTTGCAATTTAGTTAAATAGAATTAAAACTCTAATAATCTTAAACAGTTCGATCTCTGCATGATGCAGTGAATAAGGAGAGAGTTGTGCTTGCTGTTCTTCGTCTTTTCATGGCAGCGCTGTTTGTCATCATTACTACCCTATTTGCGTTTATTTACTGTCTGTTTAGCCCTAAAAACCCTAAACATGTCTATTTCTTCTGTCGTTGGTTTAACCAATTGCAAAAAATCGTAGGTGTCACGCTAGTTCAACGCGGCTTAGAAAATGCACCAACACCAAACAAGAGTGTTTATATCTCTAACCATCAAAGTGTGTTCGATTTCGTGACCGACCCAGGTATGTTAAGGCCGCGCACGGTATCGCTAGGTAAGCGAGATTTACTCTGGGTACCTTTCTTTGGTTTACTCTATTGGATCACCGGTAATATTTTGATTAACCGAGAAGATAAATCCAAAGCGCGCGACACCATCAAGCAAGTCGCTGAGGCTATCCACCAGCGAGATTTGTCAGTTTGGGTCTACCCAGAAGGCACGCGCAGTAAAGGCCGTGGCTTATTACCTTTTAAGACTGGGGCGTTTCGAATGGCAATTGAAGCTGGCGTGCCCATCACTCCCATGTGTACCAATACGACTCACAACAAAATTAATCTAAACCGCACTAACAACGGCATCGTCATTACTGAAATGCTAGAGCCCATTGATGTCTCTGGTTACAAGTTAAGTGATGCAAGAGCCCTTGCCGATCATTGCCACAGCTTAATGGCAGAGAAGATCGCTCAATTAGATCAAGAAGTCGCCCAGCTAGAGTCTCAAGCGAATTCCAAGTTCGACTCACACAATCCATCGACGCATTAATTCGGGACCAGTTGTATTTGATTCATAGCTAGCAAGACACTCAAACACACTTTGCCGAAGTGTCGAAAAAGCGGGCTACTGAGTCAAATAATCCCCATAAAAAAGCCCAACTGAGTGGGCACTCAATCGGGCTTAGCGGAACACATTCGCTTAAAATGGGGAGGAAACGATAGGCGTTTTTACCAGCTCGCTTCTTTCATGTGAACTTGCGCACCTAGCTCTAAGCTAAAATCGGAACCGAGTTCTGGATAATGCTTTACCATGGTATCGATCAGCTCCGCACTGTTATTGCTCTCTTTTTTCGCCTCTTCAAAGCGCTCTATCCAAGTGTGGGTAAAGTTAATAGTGCTCACATCCAATTTGCCATCTGCCATCATATGGCCAGGTACCACTAATTTAGGTTTTAGCGCTTGCATCTCTTCTAGTTGAGTCAGCCAAGCTTGTACTTCTTTGTCTGACTGAGTATCCGCCATCCAAACATGCATTCCATGAACAATACCGACGTTACCTAGAATGGCCTTTTCACTTGGCACCCATAGATATGGTCGGTGAGCCAATACACCATCAGCATCTCGGATCTGAATAATTTCGTTATCAACCTTAATTTCATTACTGTGAACCGCCTTTGGTAGCTTTGGCTTCTGTGGTGCATTCAAGCCCATTTTTGGCCCCCAAAAACTCACTTTTTTCTCTAGTTTTTTCGCAATCGCATCGCGCACCGCTGGCGTGGTGATGACATTCGCTTCAGGGAAAATCTTGAGAAGTTCAGAAGCACCAAAATAATAATCAGGATCCGCTTGGCTGATAAAAATGGTGTTGAGCGGCTTACCTGCATCCAGTACTTTCGCCGCAATACGAAGTGCATCAGCACGGGTAAAACCCGTATCAATCAATAACGTTTCCGTCTCACCAATCACTAATGTCGATGTGACGTTGAAGCTGTTCTCATCCGCATTGTAAACCTCAAAGTTAAGGTCTGTTTTCGCCATGACACTGCTTGATGTTGCAAGCAGAAGAGCAAGTGTTGTTAAGGCTTTCATAATCTTTCCTATTTCCGGTGGCTTTTATTGTCGAGACTTATGTTAGCCACTGGTTTTATTTCGAAATAGAGCCTATTCTTTGCATCATTATTTCTTAAATCGAGCAAGTAATGGATAAACTGACCGCTGCAAAAGTACTGCTGGATGTTGCACAAACTGAGAGTTTTACCGCCACCGCAGATAGATTAGAGATGTCACGACCTATGGTGACTCGCTACGTCGACGCCGCCGAAAGTTGGCTTGGTGCAAGACTACTGCAGCGCACAACACGTAAAGTTTCTCTCACCAGTATGGGTGAGCAGTTACTGCCCGATTTACAGCGCTGGGTAACGCAGGCCCAGCAAATAGAAGAGAGCACGATGCCCTCTCAAACAATCAGCGGGTTTGTTCGGTTGTCTGTCAGTATGTCTTTTGGCTTCTCTCAACTCATGCCTGCCTTACAAGATTTTCGCCAACAATACCCCGGCATAAAAGTCGATATCGACGCCCAAGATCGAGCAGTCGATATGGTGGCGGAACGCATTGATTTGGCGATTAGAACCACTAATGACCCAAACCCAGCTTTGATTGGTCGTCCCTTTGCAGTTTGCTATTCAAAGTTGGTCGCCTCCCCTGACTATTTAAATCAACACAACGAGATTCTCTCTCCACTCGATCTGCGTGAACATGCTTGTTTGGGGTACAAAAACTTTGGTCGCCATATCTGGCAGCTGACCAACGAAACAGAGCGTCATGAAGTCGAAGTAAACTGTGATATCACCGCCAATGAAGCCACAGTTTTGCTGCATGGTTCATTAGCTGGCCTGGGGATTTCGATGCAACCCACCTATTTAGCTGATGAGTGGATTGCACAAGGGAAGCTTCATCAGGTGCTGCCAGAGTGGCAATTGATGTCACTGCAGATGTATTTGCTCTATCCGTCGAGGAAGCACTTGTCTCCTCCCGTTCGCGCTTTGATCGACTTTTTACTGGCCTATTTTGAGAAGACAAAATAGGAATAACCGCACGCTTTACATGCAAATAGAATAAACAAATCTCGTTTACTTAAATTCCCAGTTTTAGCACACATGAGTGAGTTCATACTCTTCCACACTGAGTCGACATACAACCAACAACTAAGGTGTGGCTATGAACAACTCTCACAGTAATTTCGTCATTTGTGTTCGCAATGTAAAAGGACAGGGAGAAGGCGCAGAATTTGGTAATGAGCCCGGCTCAACCCGTTATCTTGATGTCCCTGATAGTGAGTATCCACACCCTGAACGTCATAAACTAACCCGTACAGAGTGGCTAAGAAGGTTGCTGGAACGCGCGACGATTGGTATGCACGTCGAGCAAACTAAATCACCCGTCTCTGGCTACACCATCGGCGACATTCTGATCTTTGTCCATGGCTACAACAACTCGATAGACGACATCATGCGCCGCCACAATTTATTGCAAAAGCGATTGAAGCAAGTTGGCTATCAAGGGGTTATTGTTAGTTTTGACTGGCCAAGTGCTAACGCCACTCTCAATTACCTTGAAGACCGAAGTGACGCCAAAACCACAGCCATTAAATTGGTTAAAGATGGCATCGCGATTTTAGCCAAAGCGCAGCTAGAACAAGATAAAAACAAATGTGATATTGATGTTCACTTGCTTGGTCATTCAACTGGCGCGTACGTGATTCGAGAAGCCTTTTATGAAGCGAACCACTCCCGTAGCTTGCAGCGAATTAAATGGAACGTCAGTCAAGTAGCCTTCATTGGTGGCGACATCGCCCGTAAATCCACCAGCCAAAGTGATTGCAAGTCACAGGCGCTATTTGAGCACTCTGTACGTATCACCAATTACCAAAATCCACATGATAGTGCGCTTAAAGTGTCGAATATCAAACGCCTCGGGACGGCCCCAAGAGTCGGGCGAGTAGGTTTGGCCGACGATGCGCCAGACAATTTAGTCAACGTGCGTGTTGACAGACATTGGAAACAACTGGACGAAGATAACAGCGTTGCTGGAGGTAATTGGTCCCATTCTTGGCACTTTGATGATGTTCAGTTTGCCCGAGATTTACTCTACACTTTGCAAGGTGATGTAGACAGAAACGCCATTGAAACACGCGAACATTTTAATGGCGAGTTACATCTTAAAATCGCGCCTTAATGGACACCCCACAGCACTGATAAGACAAATTAATCGTGACCAAAGAAACATCTGATCGCTAACTGCAATTTTCCCGTTTCAGGTCACGTTTATTCACCAAAGAGATCACTATTCTATGGGAGTGTTTATCTCCGGAAATCTATATGGACGTCTTATTGCTGTTTGGTCTTATCTGTTTAAATGGTCTATTTGCCATGTCAGAAATTGCCCTTGTAACAGCGAAGTCAAACCGACTAAAAAAACTAGCTGAAACTCAATCCTCTGCGGCTATCGCACTCGATCTCAAAAACAATCCCACTCAATTTCTTTCTACGATACAAATCGGCATTACGGCCATTGGTATTCTTAGCGGTATCTTTGGTGAAGCGGCGCTTTCCACACCTTTCTCACAATGGCTCATTGCTCAAGGCTTATCGGCAGACATTGCCAATGTATTTGCAACTATAAGTGTCGTTGTCACCATTACCTACTTCGCAATTGTGGTGGGTGAACTGGTACCAAAACGGTTTGCTCAAAGCAACGCCGAGCGTATTGCCGTCATTGTTGCCTATCCAATTTACGGTTTGGCCAAAATGGCCTCGCCATTCGTATGGTTGCTGAGTAGCTCAACCGATGCGTTGCTTAAACTATTCCGCCAGAAGCAAGACGACGGCGATCAAGTCACTGAAGATGACATCTTCGCCATCATGACCGAGGGTTCTGAGTCGGGTGCCATTGAGCCACAAGAGCAGCAGATGATCCGCAATCTACTCCACCTAAACGATCGCTTGGCTACCTCGTTGATGACACCGCGTTGCGATATTGAATTCTTAGATGTCACTCAGCCAATCGAGGTGATTTTAAAACGCGCTCGTCAAACTCAACACTCAGTCTGGCCTGTATGTCATGGCAGTTTAGATAAGATCATTGGCACCATTTCTTCCAAGGTGCTGCTTGATCAATATACAGACCTATCTGTCGCGGCTATCGCAAAACAAGTTCGCCGCCCACGTTATGTACCAGAATCCATCAAAGGGTTGCCGCTGCTAAACGACATGCAGCAAACAAACGGTGAAATGGCGTTTATCGTCGACGAGTATGGCGATGTGCAAGGTCTAGTTACTCACTATGATCTACTGGAAGCGATTGCTGGCGAGCTGGGCATGGCGCCGCAACATCTATGGGCAAAAAAACAAGCCGATGAAAGTTGGGTTATGGACGCAATGATTCCACTCAATGAGTTAAAGCATCGATTGGAGCTTGGTTTATTAGATGGTGAAGAAAGCGAAGGTTTCCAAACGCTCAATGGTTTCTTAACTTGGAAAGTTGGCCGAGTGCCTGAAAGTGGTGAAATGCTCAACTATCATGGTTGGCAATTTGAAGTGCTCGCTGTGAGCCATAACCGAGTTTTGCAAGTCAAAGCGCGTAAATTAGCCGCCGAGTAACAAGCAAACATCTCATAAAAAAAATACTCCCGATATTCTGCTTTGAATATCGGGAGTATTGCTTTTCTATCCCACGTAATTAGGCACTCAGCGCTTGTTCAAGATCCGCTAAAATATCATCAATATGTTCAATGCCGACCGAGAGGCGAATCATCTCTGGTGCAACACCTGCTTGTTTTTGCTCAGCTTCACTAAGCTGACGGTGCGTGGTCGATGCAGGATGACAAGCGAGTGATTTTGCATCACCAATGTTGACCAAGCGCTTGAAGATCTGCAATGCATCGTAAAAACGCACTCCGGCCTCATAGCCATCTTTCAAACCAAACGACAAGATCGCCGACGGCTTACCTTGCATGTACTTTTCCGCCAATGGGTAGTGATCTGAACTTGGCAGACCGGCATAGCTCACCCAACTGACTTTATCGTGTTGGTTAAGATACTCTGCAACCTTCAGCGCGTTTTCCGTGTGCCTTTCCATGCGTAGAGACAATGTCTCTAGCCCTTGCAGCAACATGAATGCGTTCATTGGTGAAAGTGCAGCTCCGGTATTACGCAGTGGTACTGTTCTCGCTCTACCAATAAAGGCCGCTTCACCAAATGCTTCGGTGTACACCACACCATGGTATGAAGGTTCTGGTTGATTGAAAACCGGGAAGCGATCTTTATGCTGCGCCCATGGGAATTTGCCCGAATCAATGATGATGCCACCGAGAGTTGTGCCGTGTCCGCCAACGTATTTAGTTAATGAGTGAACTACGATATCCGCGCCAAATTCGATGGGTTTACACAGTGCAGGAGTCGCGACTGTGTTATCAACGATGACAGGCACACCTTGGGCATGCGCCAGATCGGCGACACGTTCTAGGTCAATGATATTGCCTGCCGGATTGCCGATACTCTCACAGTAAACCGCTTTAGTGTTTTCATCGATAAGCTCAGCTAAGCTTTCCGGCTTATCATCCTTCGCAAACCGAACTTCAATACCTTGGTTTGGCAACATATGAGCAAATAACGTATAGGTGCCACCGTAAAGCTGCGGCGTAGAAACAATATTGTCGCCCGATTGAGCCAACGTTAAGATGGCATAGTTGATGGCTGCACTACCGGCACTCACCACCAAACCTGCGATTCCCCCTTCCAGTGCCGCCATGCGTTTTTCCAATACATCATTGGTCGGGTTCATGATGCGCGTATAAATATTTCCTGGCACTTCCAAGTTAAACAGATCGGCACCATGTTGCGCGTTATCAAATTCATAGGCGACAGTTTGGTAGATTGGCGTCGCAACAGATTTGGTCGTTGGGTCAGTTTCGTAGCCAAAATGAATCGAGAGTGTTTCGTCTTTCATGTGCTTTCCTTGCTAAAAACAGATTGAACAATATTCACCCAATAAACCGCATTCCAATCAAGCCTGCTGATTATTTATACAAATATGTGGATGGACTCACATTCATTTTTACCGAATATATGGCTTCGAATTCATCAATATATTAGCAGTGCACATAGTAGTGCACATAGTAGTGCACACTTTGCTCCATCACTATTAGCCAAGCTCAATGGCGCTCTTTATACTGCGGTAATAATTAGATAAATCAGTCGCTCATCAAACATGCAAAACACACTCTCTTGCTCTCTTTTAGAGTTCTGCCGCCCAACAAATACGACCAATATCGAGACCTTTTTGGCTCAATGCACTGCGACAGAGCAATCGTTCGTAAGCCAGAACTGCCAATTGCTCCAAGCTAGCCTCAATCAACTGCCTCACCTCGCTGGTCATATCTTTGTGAACTTTGCTGTTCCAAATAGCGACCAGTTTGTTAGCTGTGTGATTTTGTATCGCGGGCTAATTTTCGTGGTCTCTATTGATCACCAAAGCAGTGAACATAGCCCGACATTAATAGAACACACGCACCACTTCGCTCACCAGTTCAAACAGCATCACGAATCAAGCAAAGATAAATTTATTATTCCGGTCGTCCTGACACCAAACGCTCAGCCTCAAGGCGGCGCTATTCATGTTTCAGAAGATCTGGTCGCCAATACCATGTGTGATACCGGCGAGCATTTAGCCGCACTCATTGAGCACTTCTCGAATCAATATAAAGACGACGAAATTCTTGCTGATGAGTGGGTATAAGGTGGCGCGACTTGTCCGAAAAGTCGCACCATTTAAATAAGGGTTTAGAATGGGTATCGACTAATTCGTCTTTTCCATAGCAATATTAAACCCAATAGACTTATTGAGCCCATGCCACCACCGCTTCCTCCTCCACTTGAAGAGCAGCCCAGCTCGGTCGTGCCTCCGCCAACACTCACTGGTGTGCCAGAGCAGCTTGAGGAACTCTCACCTGGTACTTCTATATCGGGAGCCGATGTAGTCAAATATGTCGGTTTAATAATGGTTTGTTCGGGCGGTTCCGGCTCATCAACATATGAAGATATCCAATCTAGGTAATAGTAAACATTTGTATACCATGTAGGTCTGGAGTATGAAGTACATATCTGCTGCTCAAATGATCCACCGATGATACCAACCACTGTATTGTCGTATATGAGAGCCCCCCCTCCATCACCGTAGCATGTCCCGTTCCCAAGAGTACCGCTATCTGAACTATTTAACGGCGATTCACTCATGGTACATAACTTAGTCAGCCCAGCATCGCTATCAAGATATTGACCTTTCGAATCAAAAGAATTTTGGCACTCCGAGATCGAAATATAAGAAACATCAGTCTCATTTATTGCCGTATCATCGACACCAGGCTCTCCATTGCCATCTCCCCACCCCAACACCTTTACGTTGGGCAGTCGATTGTTAAAGTCCCATTGCGTTTCCAATAATAATAAACTCGTATATTTGCTGTCCGTAACCAAAGGGGCGATTGAAACACTAAATGGATTAGAGACCCTGATCAATGCTATATCGTGGCTATATACTGGAATATCATTGCTAGTATTGGGGAAATAATCTTGATGAATAACAATATGTGTTACTCGGTAAATATGTGAATCCTCAACATCAATAAGATCCGCTCGACCATTTTTTACAGTAATTTCATCCAGTTCAATGACATCACTTCTTGCAACACTCTCCGGATTTTCATCCGATTTAACTAGGCAGTGTGCAGCAGTCATAACCCACTGAGGGCCGACGACAATACCTCCACAAAAATGTTTTTCCTCAGATTTAATAGCTGCCAGAGATACCATAAAAAAATAGTCATCTTCATAGTCCAACTGACTAACGGAACTTCCAAGATAAATTGCGTTTGCAGGTGTTAGCCAGATAAATGAAACAATAAAAAAGAATAAACCTCGAAACATCCTATCTCCCTACCCAACTGAACAGTTAAAACGACATACTCATTTAGTTTCTTACTTTAGTATTAGCCAGATGAGCAAAATTCGCACAATTTTATTATTTTTAAATATCTAACCGCCAAAGCATCTGGATAGACCATTTAACCATGAACCTTCATGTATACTTCGCTCCAGTTATAGCCACATGAATAAAAGTATGTTTCTGACACCGTATTTCTCGCAAGATAGCGACCAGTTTCAATTCACTCGCCAGCAAGCAAGTTACTTTGCTAAAAAGGTTGCGGGTGACTTCAACCCAATCCATGACGAAGACAATAAACGCTTCTGTGTGCCTGGTGATTTGCTGTTTGCCGTACTACTGAGCAAAGAGGGCATCAGCCAAAAGATGCGCTTTGATTTTTCAGGAATGGTGAACAACGGTGTTGCGCTGTCTGTCGACAACAAATGTGAGAAAGAAAGCTCTGTTGTTGATGCCAACGGTAAAGAGTACTTACACATGTCGCGTGAAGGTGAAAAGAGCGTTAATGCGGATTTTATCGAACACGTTGTGACTAGCTATGTGCAATTCTCCGGAATGAACTTCCCGCACATTATGGTGCCGTTAATGGAAGAGCAGCAGATGATGATCAACTGTCAGCGTCCATTAGTGATCTACGAAAGCATGGAAGTCGAGTTTGACCACTTAAATCTCACGCACCCTGAAGTAGAATTTGCAGGCGCGACGTTTGATGTAGAAGGCAAACGCGGTCTGGTAACATTGAACTTCATCTTTAAAGAAAACGGCCAAGTAGTTGGTCGTGGTCTGAAGCGTATGGTTGCAAGTGGCCTTAAGCCGTATGATCAAGCTTCTGTTGATGACTTAGTTGAGCGCTTCAATGCTCGCAAAGATGCCTTTTTAGAGCAATTTGCTAGCGCTGCTTAATTTACTTTAAGCTCTATAGAATAAAAAAACACCAGCCTAATTTACAGGCTGGTGTTTTTGTTTATCCACTCTTAAATCATTTCAGCGCGTCATTTTTTTTACAAACACCACCACAAATAACGCCATGGTAAAACTGCCTAAAAAGGCTTCAAATGCGGCTATAAACCGCGCGACCCCGACGGGAGAGATATCTCCATAACCCAAAGTGGTAAAGGTGACCACACTAAAGTAGAGCGAATTGAAAAACTCTAACAAATAGAACTGCCAGCCCGTCACCCCTTCGTAAATAGGATGAGCCCCTGTCGTATCCAAGAAGAAATACGCAAGTGCGCATATCAAAATGAGAAAAATAGAAAAGCCCACAACTCGTGCTGGGTCTTCACCATAACCGCAGAAGAGATCCACCAGCTTAGAAATGATTCGCTTCACACTAAGCCGAGGCATTTGATAACGCCGAAAGCGCATTTCTCGTTTAAAGAAATCACCCGCCATCTCAAACAAGCCCTGCTTTTCACACTGCTTACGTATGTTTCGACACACTTCTTCTGCCTCTTGGCATAAAATTATCGCTTGCTTACGTCCTTTTTTCCTTAATGCATACCGAGCCTCTTTTTCTTGCTTTAGACAATCCCCCCACTCGATATTTTCTAACTTCGCACGAGAGAGTTCGGCCCCCAACAAATTGCAATCATCCAGCTTGGCACAGTGTAAATTCGCACCAACCAGCTTTGATTTCATCATTGAAGTACCACGTAAATCTAAACCGAAGAAATGCGCATCGGTTAAATCGGCGCGGTAAAAATCCGCGTCACGACATGAAAAGCCTTCTTTACATCCTCGATTAACCAAATCAATGTCAACCAGGTTTGTTCTTGCCAACTGAAATCCGTCGAGAGGTTTACCCGCTGCGGCCCATTGCTCAACCTTCTTTTTTACGTCATCTTTGCTTTTATCGATTTTAGGATCGTGCCAGTAACAAAGCCCGGACTCTCCACACGGTTGATCGCAGCACCAGCCATCAGGATTTTGATAGCTGCATTGGCCATGTTCAGATTTCATATGCGCTGCCCCAAATGCCAGTGTATTGTCATTCACTAACCACTTATAAGTGTAGTGGGTGCATATGGTGCTGCCAGACTATTTTATATTTTTATCACTAACTACCTGTTGTCGAAGCCACTGTTTAAATAATCGAGTGTGAGGGTTATCGACATGGGTAATCACAAAATAACCGGCATTTGCCTTAATCGGTTCGAGCGGTGCGACTAAGCGACCTTTGGCAATCTCATCCCCAAGTAGAGCCATCCGTGCTAATGCAACCCCGACACCAGCCTCCGCAGCCGACATGGCCATATCTGTTCGATTAAAAAAGTGACCTTGATTGGTTTCAAATTCGAGCTGATTCTGCGATGCCCAATATAACCATTCATAATCTTTGGGCGCACCTTGCCACGGCATTGCATCGTGCAATAACGTAATCCGTTGCCAAGTGTCTAGATGACTTAATAGCTGACTATGCCGTTGATAATAACTCGCGCTCATCACTGGCAATAACGACTCTTCCATCAGCAATTCAGCGTCTTTTAGCTTATAAGGCATGGGCCCGTAATCAATTGCTATATCGAAATTTCGATTGTCACTATCAACTAACGCCCCCTCAGCAAACGTGTGGATTTGGACATCAGGATATTGCTTTTGAAAATCTTCAAGTCGAGGAACCAACCACTTAAACGCCAATGACGGAGTCAATTTTAGGCGAATCTGCTTGCTCTCAGACACACGCGTGATCTGATAAACATTCTCTTCAATTGCGCTTAAATGATGAGCAACAGATTCTACAAGCTGGCTCCCCTGCTCTGTTAATCGAATACCGCGCGCATGACGTTCAAAAACCGTAAAACCTAACCGTTCCTCGATGGCATGCAACTGCTGACTCACAGCACCAGTCGTTAAATTTAACTCACGCGCAGCACTGGTAAGACTGCTGTGACGAGAAACAATACAGATCAAGTTAATTCCATGCAGGAGTGCTGACTTCATAAGTGTTTAGTTTTTCTAAAGGGTGATGTTAATTCTTATCGATTGTTAAGCAGATGTAAATCCAACATGCTTGGCGAAAATTCTAATTTGTGGAGTGAAGTGTGAAAGTTGTCGTATTAGGCAGTGGCGTGGTCGGGTTAACCAGCGCGTGGTATTTGTCTCAAGCAGGCTGTGACGTTACTGTCGTTGATCGCCAGCCTCGTGCCGGTGAAGAGACTAGCTTTGCTAATGCTGGACAAATCTCCTATGGCTATTCCTCTCCATGGGCGGCACCTGGTATTCCGGCGAAAGCCATTAAATGGTTGTTTGAAGAACATGCTCCATTAAAGATCAAACCATCTCTAAGCCCTGAACTCGCCAACTGGGCGAGTAAAATGCTGATGAACTGTCAGTTAGAAAAATATCGAATCAACAAAGCTCGTATGCTGACCATCGCTAACCGTAGCCGCGAGTGTTTAGCTCAGTTAAATAAAGAGCATAATCTGCAATATCAGGGGCGTACTCAAGGTACCTTACAAATATTCCGTAAAGAGCAGCAATTGCAAGCGGTTGAAAAAGATATGGTGCTACTCGAAGAGAGTGGTACCAAGTACCAACTCTTGACTCCAGAACAGTGCTTAACACAGGAGCCAGGATTGGCGAATATGCGCGGCGATTTAGTCGGTGGCCTCTATCTACCGGATGATGAAACCGGCGACTGTTACCTATTCTGTCAGCAACTACAAAAGATGGCCGAAAAAGCCGGTGTTAAGTTTCTCTTCAATACTCAAGTATTAGGCTTTGAGCTAGAAAGAAACCAAATCACCGCGGTACAAACGGATCAAGGTAGCATCGAAGCAGACAGTTTTGTAGTTGCACTTGGCAGTTATTCAAAGCACCTTCTGGCCTCGGTAGATATTGACCTCCCTATTTACCCGGTAAAAGGTTATTCACTCACTCTTCCGGTACTAGACGATGCAAACGCTCCGCAATCCACGATTATGGATGAGACTTATAAAGTTGCCGTAACACGATTTGATCAACGAATTCGCGTTGCAGGCACTGCAGAGCTAGCAGGGTTTGATCCCGCGCTACCAGACAAACGCCTAGCAACGCTCAATCATGTCGTTAGTCAACTTTTCCCTCAAGGCTGTGATTTATCAAAAGCGGAGTATTGGACTGGCTTTAGACCTATGACACCCGATGGAACACCAGTGATCGGCGAAACCCAGATAATCAACCTGTTTACCAACACGGGACATGGCACATTGGGTTGGACAATGGCTTGTGGATCAGCCGATATCCTCACTCAAATTATTACTGAAAAAAATACCCTATATAAAGAACTCAGCACAGCGAGATATTATTCATAGTAACTATCACTGAAATACCCACAATATACCGAACATATCAATAGCCACAAAGCTCCGTCGATATACAAAATATCGCCGGAGTTACCCACCCGTTCGCAAACAAACCCTATCAATTACCCACAAAACCATTAATTAGTTTATCTTTTAACATTTATTTAGCATTTTGTGCCAAAGCTCACGCAAATTAACTTTAAAGAATAAATCTATTAACAAACACATTACAGAAAGGGTAATATCCTGCTCATAAAACAACCATTACAAACAATAAACAGGGAAATACATATGCAGTCATTTGTTGATTTTCTGAATGGAATCATTTGGAGTCCGGTACTGATTTATCTGTGCCTCGGCGCCGGTTTGTTCTATTCGATCATGACTCGTTTCGTTCAAGTTCGTCACTTCAGTGAAATGTGGCGTTTACTTCTTTCGGGGAAAAGTTCATCAAAAGGTATCTCATCATTCCAGGCGTTGGCTGTTTCGCTGTCTGGTCGTGTAGGTACTGGTAACATTGCGGGCGTTGCTGCCGCGATCGGTTTCGGTGGGCCGGGTGCTGTTTTCTGGATGTGGGTTGTGGCGTTTTTTGGCGCGGCGACTGCATACGCAGAATCCACATTGGCGCAGATCTACAAAGAAGAAGACAACGGCGAATTCCGTGGTGGCCCGGCATACTACATTGAAAAAGCAATGGGCCAAAAATGGTACGCATGGATCTTCGCTATCGCGACAATCTTTGCATGTGGTTTCCTACTACCTGGTGTTCAATCAAACAGTATCGGCAACGCAGTTGAAGCGGCATTTGGTTCTGGCGCAATGATTGAAACCGGACTAGGCACATTCAGCTTTGCTAAGATTTTTACTGGTACAGTTATCTCTGTCATTTTGGCTTTCATCATCTTCGGTGGTGTTAAGCGTATTGCGAACTTTACTCAGATCGTCGTTCCGTTCATGGCACTGGCGTACATCATTACAGCATTCGTTATTATTCTTCTGAATATCAGCGAAGTTCCTCGCGTGTTCTCGATGATCATCAGCGATGCCTTCTCGCCAATGGCAGGCATGGGCGCCGCTATCGGTTGGGGTGTTAAGCGCGGTGTTTACTCAAACGAAGCGGGTCAAGGTACTGGTCCTCACGCAGCGGCAGCAGCAAGTGTTGACCACCCAGCGCAACAAGGTCTGGTTCAGTCTTTTTCTATCTACATTGATACATTACTAGTTTGTTCAGCGACAGCGTTCATGATCATCATCACTGGTGCATACAACGTTCATGGCGCAGAAGGATTCTTGATTCAAAACCTATCTGCTGACATCGCTGCAAACGGCCCTGTATTTACTCAGATGGCAATTGAAAGCGCACTTCCAGGTATCGGCAAACCATTTATCGCAATTGCACTGTTCTTCTTCGCTTTCACAACGATTCTGGCTTACTACTACATTGCAGAGACCAACATCGCTTACATTCGCCGTACCTTCAAGGTTAACGGCTTGATGTTCGCACTTAAAGTCGCTCTGATTGCAGTTGTATTCTACGGTACAGTGAAGACGGCCAACCTAGCATGGGCTATGGGTGATGTGGGTGTTGGCCTGATGGCTTGGCTGAACATTGTCGGCATTCTGATCATCTTCTTCATGTCAAAACCAGCTTTGAAAGCATTAAACGATTATGAAGAGCAACAGAAGCAAGGCGTTGAAGAGTATACCTTTAACCCTGTAAAACTTGGTATCAAAGGCGCTGACTACTGGGAAGACAAATACCGTCGTAAGACAGGTAAAGAACCTTCATCAGAAGTAACGTCTGAGCCAGTTGATCAACCATCAACATAAGCACGACATAATAAAAAGCAGTGGTAAAAAAAGGGGTTAGCCGATGGCTAACCCCTTTGTTATTACTGTTCCCATATATCTCTGTACTGGCGCTATCAGGCTAGCTAAACCAATACTCAATATTCTTTATTAAGCTGCAACTTGCTCAAGCTCAACTTGTACGACTGGCTTCTTGTCACCAATAGGCAAAATCGTACGACCGTATTCGTTGTTCAGAACTTGTGCCATCGCAAAGTAAATAGCGCTCGCGCCACAGAAGATGCCTTCAAAGCCCGCAATGGTACCGATAAGCTCACTACCAGTGAAATCACGAGCAGCTAGCAAGAAGAAAAGAATGGTCAACGAACCGAATACAACTTGCTTAGCAACTGGGTAGCAAAGTGAACCAATAAACATGAAGCCAGTGAACACGCCCCATAATAGTAGGTACCAACCCATAAAGCTTGCTGGACTTGCTGGCAAGCCCATGTATGGCATTACGATAAGACCAACTAATGTTAGCCAGAAAAGACCGTAAGAAGTGAATGCTGTAGTGCCAAAAGTGTCGCCGCGTTTAAAACACATCATGCCAACGATAACTTGGCTAAGACCACCATAAAAAATACCCATTGCCAGGATCATTGAATCAATTGGGAAAAAACCTGCATTATGGATGTTAAGCAGGATGGTCGTCATACCGAAACCCATAAGGCCCAGTGGAGCCGGGTTTGCCAGTTTTGTTGACATTTTGCGCACCTTTCAAAAAAGTTAATAAATTTTACGCGCGAAGTTTAATCTTGTTCAACAAAAAAGCTAGATCATGGATTTGCAATCTAAGATTACAAAAATCATTCAAATCATATAGAAATAGAGGCAATCTATCAGACTGCCTCTATTGTGGGTTAATTATGGAACAAAGTTCTTACTGACAAGCAATTTCATCCCAGAACCAGTTGGATTGTGTTGGAGACTCCCATACACCCGGGCCATTCTTAGCTATGAAGCATTTACCTAAATACGTCACTTTGTCACCATTAGCCACTTGAGAAACACCAGGCTGCCATTGAATAAAGGTATCAGGAACCGGGGTTGGATCTGGTGTAGGTGTTGGTTCAGGATCTGGGGTTGGAGTCGGCTCTGGATCCGGCGTCGGTGTTGGCTCAGTCGGTGTACCCGCAATGAGCTCCCATGGACCACCTAAGCTTGGATCGTCGCCTTGGGTCCACCATTTCGCTTTGTACGTTGCACCTTTGTAAGTGACTTCTTCTCCGCCAGTGTAAACTTTGTTTGCATCCCAATCTGTACCCGTTCCTGGGCCAGTACCGGGATCAACAGGATCCAGTTTCTCCACCACTCGAACTTCTGGCCAGCTAGAGTGTGAACCATATAAGTTTGTCACACACTTCTCATAATCTCCCGGAACCAAAGCAGAATAAGCGGTTTGGAATCCAACCAATTCACACTCAAACGAGTAACCACCTGGGCGATCGGCGTAGTACTTCCAGTTGCCATCCCAGTTGGTATACAACACATCTGTCGCGCCATTTAGATTCAAGCTACCGTAAGGCGTTTGCTGCCAACAGGTGTTCTTTTCATCGGTACCAATCGGAATCTGGTAGTGTGAAGATAGCCCTTCCCAATAACGGATACGGTTAACTGGCTGACCTTTGTCTTTGTTTTGCTCACCACACTCGATACCACCATTAATAATGTTGATTGTGGTACCAAAGCCGTAACCAATACCTGCGTCAATCTCGCGCTGCGAAGGTGTCCAGGTTTTGTCAATCACATGCAGCATTGCTGGCTTCGGTGCCTGCGGTGTCAGGAAGAACCAAATCGCAGATGC
>Ga0209272_10000663_pt1 | contig 25879 bp, 26 predicted proteins | sample tdDd002_FD_187125 | JGI IMG/M metagenome (GOLD analysis project Ga0209272, IMG submission 187125) | Marine sediment microbial communities from the Atlantic coast under amendment with organic carbon and nitrate - tdDd00.2 (SPAdes)... | ecosystem: Environmental > Aquatic > Marine > Coastal >... | reverse complement strand
CTGATAAGGCCATTGACGTGATTGATGAAGCGGGTGCTCGTAGTCGTTTGGCTCCTGCAAGTCGTCGTAAGAAAACCGTTGGTGTCGCTGATATTGAAGCAATGGTAGCTAAGATGGCTCGCATTCCTGAGAAATCAGTTTCTTCATCAGACAAAGAAATTCTACAAAATCTTGATCAGAAGATGAAAATGCTGGTATTTGGTCAAGATGATGCAATTGATGTACTGAGTGAAGCAATTAAGCTGACTCGCGCTGGATTAGGAGCAGATAACAAGCCGGTAGGTTCATTCTTATTCGCGGGCCCAACAGGTGTTGGTAAAACGGAAGTCACGGTTCAGCTTTCTAAATTGTTAGGAATTGAACTGCTGCGCTTTGATATGTCTGAGTACGGTGAACGTCACTCTGTCAGCCGCTTGATTGGTGCTCCTCCTGGTTACGTTGGTTACGATCAAGGTGGTTTACTAACGGATGCAGTGATTAAAAACCCGCATGCCGTGGTTCTTCTGGACGAAATCGAGAAAGCGCACCCAGATATCTTTAACTTGTTACTGCAAGTGATGGATAACGGTACTCTTACGGATAATAATGGCCGCAAAGCAGATTTCCGTAATGTTATCTTGGTGATGACAACCAATGCTGGCGTTCAAGAGACGGTGAAGAAATCGATCGGTTTGATTCAGCAAGATCACAGTCACGATGCGATGTCGGTTATCAAGAAAGTCTTTACGCCAGAGTTCCGTAACCGTTTAGATAATATTATTTGGTTCAACAGCCTAGATGAGCATGTGATTCATCAGGTAGTGGATAAGTTCATTGTTGAGTTGCAAGCTCAGTTGGATGCTCGAGGCGTATCGCTTGAAGTATCTGATGATGCTCGCCACTGGTTAGCGGTTAAAGGCTACGACAAGGCAATGGGTGCTCGTCCTATGAGCCGCGTTATCCAAGAGCAACTGAAGAAACCATTGGCTAATGAGCTGCTATTCGGTTCATTGGTTGACGGTGGTACGGTGAAAGTTGAGCTGAAAGATGATGAGCTAAAGTTCGAGTATCTTAGTGAGAAAGAAGCCGCTATTCATTAATCGAAAAGCATAGAAATAAAAGCCAGAGCACTGCTCTGGCTTTTTTGTTTTCAATGTATATTTCCATTTGCTTAGCGAAACACGGCCGACACAGCTTGATAAGCGCTCTCAACCGAATTCGGCACCTCTTGCACTGTTTGAAAGCCTTTGGCTGGATAGGATTTGATGCGTTCAAAATCACCCAACATCGCTCTAATTGTGGTGTCGAGATCAATTTCATCATTGAAGTAGTCACAGAACGCCATTTTAGGTGAGGTGACGCAGACATGGCTAAAAGTATAGGGCCACTGTTTAGTAAATGTCGCGATGGTTCGGCGTTCCATGTAAGGCTTTTGTACCAAAATAAACGAATCAAAATCGAATTTGAGTTGCTGGACTAATTTCGCTGTAAATTGGACATTCTCTCCAGTATTGGTAGCTTGATTTTCGATGATGATATTAGCTGTAGGTACCCCGAGATCTCTAGCGATTTGAGCAAATGTTTCCGCTTCACTTCGTTCAAATACACCCTCGGTAAGGCGTCCCATTCCGCCAGAGAAGATGAGTTTTTCAGCCCAGCCTTGAAGGTAGAGGTTTGCTGCGTACTCAGCAACACGGACATCATTGCTACCTAAGACAAAAATGCAGTCTGACTTTTGTAAGCCGTGGTTTAACTGCATGTATGACCAAAGGTGTTCTATGTGTTGGTACAGCTTCATAGTATGCCTACCTAGTGTTATAGCAGCTCGAGAGTATGCTGGTGGTGGAAGCGATAACCAAGCTCCAACAAGGTATCAGGTAAGATTTTCTTATCGGCGACATGAACAACTGGTGGTAATGGATCACTAGAGCCAACACTATCGAGAGCAGCTTGATAAAATTCGGCTTTGCTGACGGTATTTGGTGTGGTTGCGTTGACCACAACACTTTTATCTAGCTGGGCAATAAAACTGACCGCGCCAATTGCATCGGTAAGATGAAGCATGTTGGCTGGAGCGAGGTCACTGACTTGTTTTAGACGCGTAGCAAAGCGAGAAGGATGTCGCTCTGGTCCGATTAAACCACTGCAACGGACAATGCCGAAATGAAGGCCCGAGTTCTTCACATACTGCTCTGCTAATAGCATGATTTGTGCTTTGTCGCTGAACTGTTCATGTGTCTCACTCAATGCGAGCGAAGCATGCTCTTCAGACATTTCTTGGCTAACATCTGGGTAGACAGTTGTAGAGCTGACCATAACGACTTTTGTAACTTTTGCTTCAACACAAGCTTCAATCACTTGTTTCCACTGCGCAGCGTATCTCTCGCCATTGCCGGAACGAAATCCTGGCGGGAAACAGCCAATGACAATATTTGGGGCTTGTTCTTTCAGAGCTGTGATCAAATCAGCTGTTCCGCTTTTGAGCTCAAGATTACACTTGAAGCCATTGAGCTGCTCTTGTTGCAGCAGTGCGACGCCTTCGTCTGACGTTTTACTCACAAATACCTTGTGGCCTGTAGTTTCGAGATAATGCGCAAGGGGCTTCCCTAGCCATCCACCGCCGATAATTGAAATTGTTTTCACGGCTAACTCCCTCTTAATAGTGTTCGAATCTCTGCTCTGAGTCGGGTATGGATCGGTAGAGCACTGAAGGCTGGATGTTGAATTACGTCCACGTTTGCATGCCAAGTCAGTTGTTCAAACTTCACGGGGAGGCGAATGATTGCGCCGGAATCGAGTAAAGGTTGAACGAGGTGCTTGGGTAATACACCCCAGCCAAATCCATTCGCGATCAGATCCATAAGGATATAGTAATTATCAGCATACCAAACATTGGGGCTGTAGGCTTTCTGAAAGCTACTGGTCTTACTGTTTTTTGATCTCACGATCAGTTGGCGATGTAGAGTTAAGGTTTCAAGGTTTTCTGCAGTAGATTGCGCTAAGGCATGTTGAGAGGCCACATAGACATCAAATTCCACCTGACCAATTGATTCAAAATCAATCCCTTTTGGTAAGTCCACCTCTGAGAAAATAATCCCTGTTGAAGCTCTTTTGGACTCAACTAGTTCGATGATGTCGACGCTGGATGCTGCGAGAAATTCAAAATTAACGCCTGGGTATTGCTCAATAACGGCGTCAATCGCTTTGGAGAGATGATGAAGTGGTACGCCCTCATCAATGGCAATGGAAAGATCGGTGTGCTCATCTTCAAAGATCTGCGTTATGCCCTGTTTCAATCTTCTATGCTGCTGCAGTGTAGCTTCGGCATAAGGAAGTAACTGCTTGCCCTGAGGAGTGAGTGTTGGGTAGCGACCTGAACGATCAAATAGAGTGAATCCGGCATCAATCTCCAAATTCATGATGTGCTGACTGACCGCGGATTGCACTTTGTTCAGCGAACGTGCTGCTGACGAAAAAGATCCGGTTTCAACGGTTGCGACAAAGGCTTCAAGTTGCTCAAAACTAAACATATCACTTTTTATGATGGTATCTAATTATTATCCATCTTAATTTTAGATGACAATGTTCACAAGCAAAACAACATGAGTAAGAGAATTATCATGCAATCTAAAGAACGAGTATTTCATGCTGTACTGTTTGAAGCTTTGGCATTAGCGATTTTGATTCCGGCGTCAGCATTGATTACAGGCAAAGGAACCAGCGATCTTGCCATCGTTGGCATCGGTTTAAGTTTATTCACCGTAATTTGGAACTATTATTACAATATTGGTTTTGATCGTGTGTTCGGGGCGGAACGTAAAGAGAGGACATTAAAGCAACGAATTTGTCATACAGCGGGCTTTGAGGGTGGGCTGATTATCATTACTGTGCCTACCATCGCTTGGTTTTTGAGTATTAGCTTGATGGACGCTGTTTTATTGGAAGCTGGTTTTTTGGTGTTTTTCTTCTTTTATGCCACAGGCTTCAATTGGCTCTATGATAGATTCCAGCCTTTTAAGCAATGGAGCAAAAAAGCAGGGGCATAGTTGTTTTAGGCGGAATGTTTTAAACCGACAAAATGCACAAGAGAGGTGTTATGAAGTGGTTGTTACTACTTTTTATGATGTTGGGCTCTGCGAATGCGAGTCAGCGCATTTATATGACTTCTCTTGATTGGCCGCCATACTCGGGGAAGGATTTGCCGGAGTATGGTACGTCCGTTTCTATCGCGAAAGCAGCATTTGCCGCAATGGGGTATGAATTGGTTGTCGATTTCAACCCTTGGGTGAGAACGGTGACTAGTGCATCAAAACAAGATAAATATATTGGCTATTTCCCGGAGTATTGGTTCGATTCAGAACAGTTTGTCTTCTCAGATTCAATTGGTAGTGGCCCACTGGGTTTAGTGCAAAATCAAAAAAAACCAATTGAATGGGAAAATCTTGATGACTTGAAAAAATATCGAATTGGCGTTGTACAGGGATATGTGAATACTGAACAGTTTGATGCTCTGGTTTTGAACGGAACGTTAACCGTGGAAGCGTCGGTGAGTGACAGTCGAAATGTTAACAAAGTGGCGAAAAGTCGATTAGATGCCGCTGTCATTGACGTTAATGTCCTGAAGTATTTGATTGATGCGGACTCTCGTAGCCAAGTGTTGAAAGAACGGCTGGAAATGAATAGTCGATTGTTAGAAGAGAAACAACTCTATTTGGCGTTTAAAAACACGCCAGAAGGAAAAAACTGGCGTGATATATTTAATCAGGGATTAAAGCTGATCCAGCGTGATGAGGCTATGATTAACTCGACTCAAGAAAGCGAGGTAAAACCTCATACCACTGAAGTTTTGAATTTAGAGTGAAATTAGCTTGAAAGTACTCGTAAGATTCGATCTGCGTGTTCTGCAACCTCAATACCTTCATCTGTCAGATAGCCACCATCTGGAAGTGTACATAGCCCTTTGCTGTACAAGCGCTGAACGGCTGCTTGCATCTCTTCTGAAGCATCATTGTGAACTTTAATACCGGTTGCAGAACTGCTTAGGTCAAATTGAAGTAGAAGGTTAAGTTCTGATAGGTGTTCTTGAGTGTATTTCATAGTTAAGCCCTTAATGAAACTAATACAATCACCATAGATCTAGCGATAATCAGCGGCAATGCAATTTGCAGAGAAGTGTTACCTACGGCATAAAAACAGAAGTTAATTGCTCTGAATTGAATATCTATTGAGCGATCGAACACTTAATATGAGTTCATTCCTAGTATTTATCCATTTACTCTAACTTGATTGCCCAGTTTTATAATAGCGAAACTGCATAAAACAAATCTTTAATATGAGAAATTATACTAAAGCGAGATGAGAACAAGATTGCTTGAGTTGGGTTTTGGTTAACTATTTGATTTGTAGTTGTTTTTGGTTTTGTTTTGAGGGCGATTATTATCTGTTTATATATTGTAAACACCATTTAATACGACAAGTTTTCGTGACAGTAGAAACTATTTGAGAACCCGATAGATTAAAGGCTTGAAATTGATCACATTTCGAGTAATTATCCGCGCCCTCTAATCCACATGTTTCAAAGTGTTACTCTGATGAACCTCAACCAATTTGATTCTCTACTTCCGCCTCAAGTGGCTGAACGCGCCGCTGAAATAGGTGTAGGCAAGGCGACTAAAGACCCTGTCAAATCTTTTCTCCTAGCTATTTCTGCTGGCATTCATATTGGTATTGCCTTTGTTTTTTATACGATCGTAACGACTGGCGCTGTAGACATGCCTTGGGGAGTCACGCGTTTATTGGGCGGGTTGGCTTTTAGTTTAGGTTTGATTTTAGTGGTCGTGACTGGCGGCGAGTTGTTTACCAGTTCTGTGTTGACCTTGGTCGCTCGCGCTAGTGGTAAAATCACTTGGAAGTGTTTATTTAAAAACTGGGCTGTGGTTTACGGTGGTAACTTAGTAGGTGCTCTACTTCTTGTTGTCTGTATGCTGTTGACTAAACAATACATGTTTGATCATGGCCAAGTCGGCTTGAATGCAATGGCCATTTCTCAGCATAAAATGCACCATACATTTTTGTCAGCCGTTGCTCTGGGTATCATGTGTAACGTATTGGTGTGTATTGCAGTATGGATGACGTTCAGTGGTGTGACACTAACCGACAAGATTGCGGTGATGATCCTGCCTGTTGCTATGTTTGTCTCTGCTGGTTTTGAGCACTGTATTGCAAACATGTTCCAAGTGCCAATGGCCATTGGGATTAAAACTTTTGCTCCTGCGGAATTTTGGCAGATGACTGGCGCAAATATCGCCGATTACGCGGATTTGAATATGATTGATTTCGTGCTCAATAACTTAATACCTGTAACTCTAGGTAATATTATTGGCGGTGGATTATTTGTCGGTATGTGGTATTGGCTTATCTACCTACGCGATTAATCATAATAAATGGAGCCTAGCTTATGGTTAGGCTCCCGTTGACTAAACCATTTCATTAGAACTCCATTCGCTCCAACTCTTCTGCACTAACGATCACTTCTGGTTCATCTTGTAGCCAATTTCGCATCTCTTCATCTTCAACCGCGGCACATTGTCTTTGATCTTTCAATGTTTGGTACATGCTTATACTCCCTGCTCTTTACTGAGTACCATCAATTTAGAGTTAAGAGATGACGGAGTTATTACATTAATCGAAATTAATTATATGTGTGTGTTTGCAAAGGAATTTCTTATTTTTTGAGAATTTCTGTTTATAGCCGCATTTCACTAAAAATGTATCACCATTGTTATCCACAGAATCTGTGGATAAGATCATTTAGACCAAGAATATCGACGATCCTATTTGTCTAGTGTTGATTTGATCAATATGCGGCCGTGCGGATGAATCGCATTACGAGTGGTGAGATTAAGGTTGATCGAAATTGAAATCGACATCATCACAAAGATCGCAATCATGATCATTAACTGATACTTAATGGCGATAAGTGGATTTGCTCCGCCTAATATTTGCCCCGTCATCATTCCAGGCAGAGTCACTAGGCCCATTGTCGCCATAGAAGCTAGAGTCGGCGCTAATGATTTTTGGATGGCATGTCGTAAAAAGGGAAGAGTTGCGTATTTTACAGAAGCGCCAAGAGAGATTGCTGCCTCGTACTCAGATCTTCTTTGTTCTAGAGCACCAAAAAAGTTCTGTAAGGCGACGATATTCCCCCCTAGTGAGTTCCCAAGCAACATACCTGCCATCGGGATCAGATATTGAGCGTTGTAAAAAGGCGTAGGCTGAACAATAAAAAGACAAACAATAGTGAGTAGGGGAGTAAGTCCAACCAGTAACCCTAAAGAAACAGGGACAAAAAGTGCTTTTAGCGGAAGTTTCGCTTTGCCTATGATCGAGCTCGTCCCGATAGCAATCATAACAAGTAGCCAAATAAGGTTGATCACTATGCTGTCGAGCTGAAAAAGATACTCTAAGTAGAGACCAACAAGCGCCAATTGCACGGCCATTCTTAACACGCTAACAATGCTTTCTTTTGCCATACCAAGTTGATAATGATGGTTAATCATTAAAGGGATGATTAATGTGATGGAAAAGAGGCCAAGTAATGGCCAAGAGATATCAATTACGCTGTTCATTATTGTCACTCCTAAGCTGCAAAACCATTCTATCTTTGTTTCATCAGCTCAGCTACTTAGGCTTCATTGAATAAGTAGAGAGTGTTATTTTATAGGTTCTTCATTCTGTATAATCCTTTACAATCAAAACTGAGAAACAGAAGTAAAAATGAACAGAAAGTACGAAAAATACGTGCTTCTAGTGGGGTGTTTTATTAAATAATTCTATTATTTGTTAAGCAATTGTAGTGGATTTAACTCTCTGTTTACTGTTAACATTCTTTAATATTTAAATGCAACTTGAAACATAGATGTTTAATCAAACACATCTCTGGATGAGCTCAAAAAAGTATTGAATATCAAGGAAAGATGACAAGGAATGCATTGAACCACACTAGAAGTATGGTCTAACATTTCATACTAGAGATACTAAAAAATTAAGCTTGTTTTAAGAAGCTATTCAATAACACTAGATACAAAATAGGCAAATGTATGAGTGATGTTAATAAAATTGAAAGTGTTGAAAAACGCTCTCTGGAGTGGAAGTCTTTCCTCTTCATCGCAGTCGTTCTCTTCCCTGTGTTGAGTGTGGCATTTGTTGGTGGTTACGGATTCCTTGTATGGGCAATGCAAGTGTTCTTCTTCGGGCCTCCAGGTGCGCACGGCATGTAAGCCGTGAGCTCATTTCCACATTTTTGCAAAGATTTTAAGAGAGCAAACCATGAAATCATTTATTATTAAACTGTGGCGCACCATGACGCGCCCTGCAGTTCATATCAGCTTGGGTGTGCTGACTATGGGCGGTTTCATTGCAGGTGTTATCTTCTGGGGTGGCTTCAACACTGCGCTTGAAGCAACAAACACAGAAGAATTCTGTATCAGCTGCCACACGATGCGTGACAACGTATACGTAGAACTACAAGAGACCGTTCACTGGAAAAACCACTCTGGTGTACGTGCTACATGTCCTGACTGTCACGTTCCTCACAATTGGACTGACAAAATCGCACGTAAGATGCAGGCATCTAAAGAAGTATTCGCTCAAGTATTTGGTAACTACGATGAACCAGGTGTGTTTGAAGAGCGTCGTATCGAGCTTGCTAAACACGAATGGGATCGTTTCTCTGCGAACAAATCCCTAGAGTGTAAAAACTGTCACAACTACGAATCTATGGATTTCGAGCAAATGTCTCCAACGGCTCGTATTCAAATGAAGCAAGCAGCAGAGAAAGATCAAAGCTGTGTTGACTGTCACAAAGGTATTGCACACAAACTACCAGCAGGTATGGACAGCATCGGTGGTATTGTTGGTGACCTAGAAGCTCTAGCATCAAATACTAAATACGATGTGGGCCAATCTCTTGTGAGTGTTCGCCACCTACCTATCTACTTTGATGCAGAAGGCACCAAAGAAGCAGGTCTACTAAACCCAGCGTCTACAGTGACGGTTATTGCTGACAAAGGCGACTTCGCTGAAATCGAAATTGACGGCTGGCGCAAAGCAAAAGGCTTTGGTCGTGTAATTCAAGAAGACTTCGGTAAAAACATCGCTGTTGCCTCTCTTCTGAAAGAAGCATCAACTGACAGCAACGTTGTTACAACGGGCGAGAAAAAAGTGGATGAGCTAACGGGTCTTCCATGGGAGAAAGTGGCTGCAAAAGTATGGATCAAGAAAGAATCTATGCTAAATGACATCACACCTGTATGGGAAAAATCGTCTGAAGCGTACAAAACAAACTGTTCTGTTTGTCACACTCAACCAGCTGAAGCGCACTTCGATGCGAACACTTGGCCAGGTATGTTTGACGGTATGCTTGCATTCGTTAACCTAGATACAGACAGTGAAGCACTGATCTTGAAGTACCTACAGAAGCACTCTTCAGATTATGCTGAAGGCCACCACTAATAAGCGTCGGATTGGAGTATTTTAAATGGCTATTACACGAAGAAGTTTTCTTAAAGGCGTAGCAACGACAAGTGCAGCGTCAGTAATCGGTCCGAGCTTATTGGCTTCTGCATCTGCAAGTGCAGCAGAGTCTACAGGTACTTGGAAGGTTTCTGGTTCACACTGGGGCGCATTCCGCGCCCATATCTACGCGGGTAAAGTTCAAGAGATCAAAGCTCTAGAACTTGATAAAAACCCAACTGAGATGCTTAACGGTATCAAAGGTATTATTTACAGCCCATCACGCGTACGTTACCCAATGGTGCGCCTAGATTGGTTGAAGAAGCACAAATACAGCGCAGAAACACGTGGTAACAACCGTTTCATCCGTGTGACTTGGGATGAAGCACTAGACTTGTTCTACCGCGAGCTAGAGCGCGTACAGAAAGACTACGGTCCATGGGCGCTGCACGCTGGTCAAACAGGTTGGAACCAAACAGGCGCGTTCAACAACTGTACGGCTCACATGCAACGTGCGGTAGGTATGCATGGTAACTTCATCACTAAAGTAGGTGACTACTCTACTGGTGCAGGTCAAACCATTCTTCCTTACGTGTTGGGTTCTACAGAAGTATATGCACAAGGTACTTCTTGGTCTGAGATTTTAGAAAACTCAGACAACATTGTTTTATGGGCAAACGATCCAGTGAAAAACCTACAAGTAGGTTGGAACTGTGAGACACACGAATCATTCAAGTACTTGGCTCAACTAAAAGAGAAAGTGGCGAAGGGTGAAATCAACGTACTGTCTGTTGACCCTGTTAAGAACAAGACTCAGCGTTACCTAGAGAATGATCACATGTACATCAACCCGATGACAGATGTGGCATTTATGCTGGCAGTAGCGCACGTGTTGTACAACGAAGATCTATACGACAAGAAGTTCATTGATACTTACTGTCTTGGCTTTAACGAGTTCATCCAATACGTACAGGGTGAAACAAAAGACAAGATTGTTAAGACTCCTGAGTGGGCAGAAGAGATTTGTGGCGTTAAAGCTGACAAGATCCGCGAATTTGCACGCATGCTTGTAAACGGTCGTACACAAATCCTGATGGGTTGGTGTATTCAACGTCAAGAGCACGGCGAACAGCCTTACTGGGCAGCAGCAGTTGTTGCAGCGATGGTTGGTCAAATTGGTCTGCCTGGCGGCGGTATCTCTTACGGTCACCACTACTCAAGTATCGGTGTTCCTTCAACTGGTTTTGCAGGCCCTGGTGGTTTCCCTCGTAACCTTGACCAAGGTATGAAGCCTAAATGGGACAACAACGACTTTAACGGTTACAGCCGCACAATCCCTGTTGCGCGTTGGATCGACTGTCTACTAGAACCAGGTAAAGAGATCCGTTACAACGGCGGCAAAGTTAAACTACCTGACTTCAAGATGATGGTGATTTCGGGTAACAACCCATGGCACCACCACCAAGACCGCAACCGCATGAAGAAAGCATTTAAGAAGCTTCAAACGGTTGTTACGGTTGAGTTTGCGTGGACGGCAACGTGTCGTTTCTCTGACATCGTGCTTCCAGCATGTACTCAGTGGGAACGTAACGATATCGACGTATACGGTTCTTACTCAAGCAAAGGTCTGATCGCAATGCACCGCTTAGTGGATCCACTATTCCAATCTAAGCCAGACTTCCAGATCATGAGTGAACTGACTCAGCGCTTTGGTCGTCGTGACGAGTACACTCGTGGCATGAGCGAAATGGAATGGATCGAGAGCCTATACAACGATTGTCGTGCTTCGAACAAAGGTAAGTTTGAAATGCCAGAATTCAATGAGTTCTGGGAGAAGAGCGTACTAGACTTCGGTGAAGGTAAGCCTTGGGTTCGCCACGCTGACTTCCGTAAAGATCCAGAAATCAACCCACTGGGTACTCCTTCTGGTTTCTTAGAGATTACTTCTCGTAAGATCGGTCGTTACGGTTACGAACACTGTCAAGAGCACCCAATGTGGTTTGAAAAGACAGAACGTTCACATGGTGGTCCTGGTTCTGATAAACACCCATACTGGCTGCAATCTTGTCACCCAGACAAGCGTTTGCACTCACAAATGTGTGAATCAGAAGAGTTCCGTGCAACATACGCTGTACAAGGTCGTGAGCCTGTGTACATCAACCCTGCTGATGCGAAAGCAAAAGGCATTAAAGACGGTGATCTGGTTCGTGTATACAACGACCGTGGTCAACTTCTTGCGGGTGCAGTACTGACTGACAGCTACCCACGCGGTGTTATTCGTATCGAAGAAGGTGCATGGTACGGTCCTCTTAATGAAAAAGAAGGCGCAATCTGTACTTACGGCGATCCAAACACGCTAACAATGGACATCGGTTCTTCTGAACTTGCTCAGGCGACATCGGCGAATACTTGTATCGTTGATTTCGAGAAGTTCACGGGTAAAGTACCACCTGTTACTTCATTCGGCGGTCCAATCGAAGTCGCTTAATGATGTAAGTGAAAATGCGATAACTAAAAACCAGTCTTCGGACTGGTTTTTTTGTACCTGTAGTTGTTTGCATATATAAAACAAAGCTTTCTATTGCCCGGAGAGGGATAAGCCATATTTGATTTTGAGTAGCTCTATATTGAGTCGACTAAGGTTTCTAAAGTAGTAGTTGAGGTTATAGACGATTTGCTGTGCATATGGGTGGTCTTTTCGTACCGCAACGTGAAGCGGAGTGAAAGAGAAAGGTTCAGCACTGAATTGAAACTTATTGATCGGTAGGTTCATCTCCTTGATCATCCAACGAGCAACAAACTCGTCGGTAATCAAAACATCAGCTCTGTTAGAAAGTACCATACGCAGGCTAGTCGATAGGCTATCTGAAGGAATAGGCAGCATCTTATTATGAGCGAGAAGCTCAGAAGGATAGGCATAGTCTTCTATTAAAGCGACACGTTTGTCATTTAGGCTAGTTAAATCTTCATATTCAAAGGGCGTCTTTGACACACGTGAAATGACGGTTAACGTGTTGTTCAGGTATGGTTCGGTGAAGTAGTAGTGCCTCTCTCGCTCATCGCTTTTCCAGATTGCAATGATGACATCATTTTTTCCATAGAAAGTCTCTTTTAAGACTCGTGGCCAAGGTTTTTGCTCATAGACAAATTGATACCCCGAGTTAGAAAGGCCTTGCATAACAATATCATGAGCTATACCTCTACCAATCGGGGAGTCCATGACATAAGGCGCCCATTCACTTTGGGCAATACGAAGCGGTAGAGCATTCGCAATGCCACTAGATAGATATAGCACAGTGATAGTCACTGCTATTAAAGCAACTCTCTTCAACCCTATGCTCCCATCCATAACCTATAAAAAGCTTAGTTGATGTCAGCTCGGTCGGTTAGTTTTGGCTGTTTTTTCTCATAATCTGAGACAATCAATGAAATTAAATTGATTTCCCCAAAATCCTTACGGTAAGCAGTGTTTTAGTTTTTTTTGATGAGTCTTGTGATTTGGCTCTCTTTTTTGTCTTGTTTTCGCCTGTTTGATGCTCATCTTTTATCTTTTTTTATGAATTGGCTCGAAAAACGTTCCTTTGGATTAGAAATCTTTTGATTGTTTTATTTGTGAATTATCGGTTAGGCGAATAGTTTCTGTCCCCAGAGCGAGCAGGTGGTAATTGGCGCTCATAAATAAAAATTTATAGGAACAAATAAAAATGAAAAAGACAGTATTAGCAGTAGCACTTTCTCTTGTTGCTGGTTCAGCAATCGCAGCTGACGTAAACCAAAATGCTTCTGAGCGTGCTCGTGAATCTATGATCGACCTTATCCTTTCTGGTGAAGAGTTCTCAGTAGGTGGTCAAGTGGCTGTTGGTGGCGAGTACCTAGAAGGTCGCGTAAACGAAAACGGTGAAGACCGCGAATTCCACAACTACGGTGTAACTGGCTTCGATCTATTTGTAAACTACCAAAAAGGTAATGTACTAGGTCAGTTTGCTGGTGAATTCGATCTAGATAGCAACTACTCTTCAATGGATGCTTCATTCACAGTTATCGATACTTGGGTTGGTTACAAAACTGGCTTCGGTGTTGCTTCTATCGGTTACGCAAACGACTCTGCTCTAGATGCAGTTGACGGCGCAGCTGACCTAACTGTTGAGTACGGTGCTTCTGCATCTGACGCTTCAGACGTTAACCAAGTAGTTAAGTTTGAAGGCATGAAAGAAGGCTTCAAATACGGCGTATCTTACTACGGCGACCGTGAAGCAGACGCTTCGGGCCAAAAAGGCTTCAACGGCTATGTTGGTTTCGAAAACGAGCAGTTCCAAGTGAACGCTGGTTATGAAAAGAACGACGAAGACAACTCTGCTGATAGCCTAGAGCAAATCATGCTAGTAAACGGTGTTGTAAATCTAGGCGATATCGCGCTAGGTGCAAACGTTGCTAAGCACGAGCTATTCTCTGGCGATGATTCAATGCTTTACAGCGTATCTGCTGGCTACACTATCGATAAACTATACCTAGCTGCTGGTTACGCGATGGAAGAAGCTTTCACTTCTGCTGATGAAGACAACAAGTGGACTAACATCGGTGCAACTTACCAATTCACTAACAAGCTATCTGCTCTAGTTGACTTCCGTGTTGACCTATCTGAAGACAAAGATAGCAGTGAAGACCTAGCAGCATTCTTCAAGGTTGCTTACGACTTCTAATCAAGTCCTAAATTGTATAATTACGGCCTGCCATGCGGGCCGTTTCTTTTAAAGCGGGATGCTTTAGCGCAATAATCCACTGCCTTTTTTGCCCTTCGGAGTTGAAGGGCGTTTTCTTTTCTATCACTTTTTATCCGTTGTCTAACCTTTCCCTCTCAAATTTCGCGCCTAGCTTGGACACCATTGTTGCACCTTATCGAGCAACTCAGCGTTGACCTTGGTTTGTGAATTGCGATTAACGACCTTGCACTCATTTAGCTTTTTATCGACTCTCGAATCGTTATTAAGATGGCACAAGTTGAGAATCTTCCGCGTGCAGTAAACTGGGTTGGCTATAAACTCTTCGTATTTGACTGTCAGTGCGTTAGCGCCAGTGCGTTCAATTTCCTCTCTGGTCGTTTCTAACACCTTGTTTAATTGAAAAGCGGTACCAGCAATGCAATCGTGTTGTATCGAGCGATAGATTTTTAGTTCCTCTTTTGAATAAGCGCCTTTCCACCACAATTGTTTCGCCCCTTGCTGTTGCCAAAAAGGGATTTTCAATAGGGAGTTAACTGTCGCGCACGGATCTCGGACAACGTTGATAAAGAGTGCATCGGGAAACAGGCTTTGAAGATACTCTATGCGACCTGGCCCGGTGAGCTTTAGCCCAAGTCGAGGCTTACCTTGCATGGACAATAGATTTGAAAGTGCTGAGTGAGTGCGCTGTCTTTCTTCTTCTGATGCCCTTTTGTTTAGAAGAAAATCGCGGCTAAAGTCGATGTCGGGTCGAGTTATCTTTTGCCAAAAGCTCCAAGCTTCTGCGGGTCTCGGTATCACGTTATTCAGTGGCAATGTTTGATTAAGTTGACCTTTGACACCGGAAAGGTACCAATGTGCGTTGTTGGTTAATCGGGACAATAAAGCAAGAGACGGGTAACTAGGAAACCACTCGGTGTAATTGGTTGGGCCACCGAGGGCTTTATGCGCCAATACCATTTCTGAAATGATGGTCGAACCGGAGCGGCCTGGTCCAATGAAAACTACGGGCTTTTTAATCTGCGTCATATTGCCTCCAATATCGTTGTCGCTAGGGTAGACAAGGCAATCCACGGGCCAAATTATTAGTTTATAAAATTCAATTGGTTAAGTTTTGCTCGTTGGGAGGTGTTCAAAATGATTCGCGTTTTAGAAATGCCTTTTTTCGTCATAAGATAAAATCAAAAACGTGATGAAAGTAGGTAATTGCTCTGTTGATTAAATAGACAATAAAAAAGTCCGGTGCTCTAATATTCGCAGTTATTCTACTTATAGAGCATGGATATGACGCAACAAATAGAGCTCAGTAACGGCCGCGTCGTTATGGTTCCAAATTATGATATTCAGGTGATTCAACAAGACAATCACTTGCGCTTTTCTTATCAAGGGCTCAGTAATTACAGATTCAGTGATCGCTTTTGTCTTTGCCATACAGAATATAGCTTTGAACGCAGTGCTACTGTGTTGGGCGATGGTTTTCAAATGCTTGCCCAAACTTCAGGTACCGTCGACCAGCCTATCGATATTGGTCGCTGCCCTGATAATAATACCAGCTACCGAATTTACCCAAGTAACCATGCGAAGCGTTACTACAACTATTTAGTGGTTGAGGATTCGGTGGGTTATACCTTGTTTGGTTTTACCTCTTGTCATCGATTCGCTGGATACTTTGAAGTTCAGGAATTAGAAGGCCGCTTGACTGTGAGTGCCTATATTGATGGCGAGGATACTTACCCTCAGGACTGGGCAACAAATCAACTGGAAGGTGTTGTCTTCCTTCAAGGTACGTCTCTCTCTGAGTTATATCGAGAATTTGCCGATTTGCTCGGCGATCAGCACCCGCCACGAAAAGGCGTAGCGCAAGCGGCCCCTGTTGGCTGGTGTTCTTGGTATGCCTACTATGCCGAAGTCAACGAACAGAATATTTCTGACAACGTAGAGACTATGCATTCAGAGCTGAAAGCATTGGATTACGTGCTGTTAGATGATGGTTATCAGGCCTTCATGGGCGACTGGTTAACACCATCAGAGAAGTTCCCGTCAGGTATTAAGAGTGTTATTGAAAACATCAAAGCAAAAGGGAAGAAGCCCGCAATTTGGCTCGCGCCTTTTATTGCCCAGCCTGAATCTGAGGTATTTAAGAATCATCAAGATTGGTTTGTTAAATATGAAGATGGACGCTTACTTAAAGCGGAAGATGTCACGTATGCTGGTTGGCGCTGCACACCTTGGTATGTTCTCGACACGTCTAATCCTGAAGTTCAAGAGCACTTAACTCGTGTTATTAAAGTGATGCGCGAAGAGTGGGGTGTTGAATTATTTAAACTGGATGCCAATTACTGGGGTACATTAAAGGGCCGACGTAGCCAAACAGGTATAACCGGTGTTGAGGCTTATCGCCTTGGGATGGAAGCGATCGCCAAAGGTGCGGGTGAGGGGCTTATTTTAGGCTGTAATGCGCCTATGTGGCCTTCTGTAGGTTTGGTCGATGCAATGCGAGTGTCTGACGATGTGGAACGCAACGAAACACGGTTTGAACAGATCGCTAAAGAGACGTTCTATCGCAGTTGGCAGCATCGTAAATTGTGGCAAATTGACCCTGATTGCGCGACGTTTGTTTCTCTGCCAAATCAAGCCACTGAAAGACAAAATTACGAGTTTCATCGTAATGTACTACTTGCTAGCGGTGGCCTGTTGTTATCGGGTGACCCGTTACCTGAGCTCACGCCATTTGCGAAACAAACCTTATCCAAGCTAGTGCTAAGACATAAGCATTGCCAGGATGCGGCTCGTTTTACAGCGCTCAATCTACATCACGCCTTTTTGCCGTTAACTGCGCATAATGATTTACACTGTTTGTTTAATTATCAGCAGCCAGCGCGAGATATTACCCTGACCGCTGAGCAGCCTGTTTATTGGTATGATTACTGGACTGGAGAAAAACTCGCAGAAGAAGCGACTCCTGTAATTGAAGTTAGCTTGGAATCGGGTTTGTCTAGTCGAGCGATAATTACCTCGATATAGTCGGCTGTGTGCTTTACCATATCAGATTGAAGAAAATCATATCGATATCAGGTATCAATGTCAGTAATACTAGGTATAGACCCCGGCTCAAGAATCACGGGCTATGGGGTCATACGACAGAACGGGCGTCACCTCCAATATCTTGGTAGTGGATGCATACGCACCTCAGAGAAAGAGCTTCCGGGACGCCTAAAGCAGATTTATGCCGGTGTTTCGGAGATCATCACCCAGTTCCAGCCTGACGTATTTGCGATAGAGCAAGTGTTCATGGCGCGCAATGCGGATTCGGCGCTGAAACTCGGTCAAGCGCGCGGTAGTGCCATTGTTGCGGCAGTGAATGCCGATCTTGAAGTTTACGAATACGCCGCTCGATTAATTAAACAAGCGGTAACAGGTACAGGCGGCGCAGATAAAGAGCAAGTCCAGCACATGGTGCAGCAAATGCTTAAGTTACCCGGAAAACCGCAAGCGGATGCCGCAGACGCCCTAGGTGTGGCTATCTGTCATGCCAACACCAATAAAACTCTTATCGCGATGGCAGGGAAAGCGACCAGCGCACGTCGAGGACGTTATCGCTAGATACGTATCGCGTTGTCGTGGATTTCTTGTAAAGTGGCTCTATCTTGTCGTCTCAAAAATCTAAGATCAAACAATAAAGAACTGGATGTCTATCCAGTTCTTTATTATCCTGTCGAAAATTCATTTCCAAAGAGTAAACACCGTGATTGGACGTCTGCGCGGCATTCTAATTGAAAAACAACCCCCTGAATTGTTAATTGAAGTCAATGGTATCGGCTATGAAGTTCAAATGCCGATGAGCTGTTTTTATGAACTGCCAAACGTAGGTGAAGAAGCAATCATCTATACTCATTTTGTCGTGCGTGAAGATGCTCAGTTACTGTATGGCTTCAATACGGTTAAAGAGCGTGCTTTGTTCCGTGAAGTAATTAAGGCAAATGGTGTTGGGCCGAAATTGGGCTTAGGTATTTTGTCTGGTATGACGGCAAGCCAGTTTGTTTCTTGCGTGGAACGCGAAGATGTTTCAACACTGGTTAAGCTGCCGGGCGTTGGTAAGAAAACAGCAGAACGCTTAGTGGTCGAAATGAAAGACCGATTAAAAGGCTGGGGCGCAGGGGATCTGTTTACTCCGTTTACTGATGCTGCGCCGATTGATTCTGCGCCACAAGCTTCACAAAGCAGTGCGGAAGAAGAAGCAGTGAGTGCGTTGCTTGCTTTAGGCTATAAGCCGACTCAAGCTTCTAAAGTTGTTTCTCAGGTTCTAAAACCGGGTATGAGTAGCGAAGAGCTGATTCGCGAATCCCTTAAGTCTATGGTTTAACGGTTAAGGTCAAAAATAATGATTGAAGCGGATCGCCTAATTGCCCCTGAAAGCCCAATCTATCGCGAAGAAGATGTGATAGATCGCGCCATTCGACCTAAAAAGCTTGAAGATTATAAAGGTCAAGACCACGTTCGTGGCCAAATGGAGATCTTCATTAAAGCGGCTCAATTGCGTGAAGAAGCGCTCGACCACCTTTTGATTTTTGGTCCTCCAGGCTTGGGTAAAACCACATTGGCGAATATTGTCGCCAATGAGATGGGAGTAAACATTCGAACTACTTCTGGCCCTGTGCTTGAGAAAGCGGGTGATCTTGCTGCGCTGTTGACCAACCTTGAAGAAAACGATGTCTTATTTATCGATGAGATCCACCGTTTAAGCCCTATGGTTGAAGAGGTGCTCTATCCAGCAATGGAAGATTACCAACTCGATATTATGATAGGTGAGGGGCCTGCGGCTCGCTCCATCAAAATCGATCTTCCACCTTTTACCTTGATTGGGGCAACAACCCGAGCGGGTTCATTAACCTCACCGCTTCGCGACCGATTTGGTATTACTCAGCGTTTGGAGTATTACAATATTCCCGACCTGCAAAACATCGTTCAACGTAGTGCCGATTGTTTAGGTCTCTCTATGGAAGCTGACGGTGCCTTAGAAGTGGCTCGCCGAGCTCGTGGAACACCTCGTATTGCAAACCGATTATTGCGCCGAGTCCGTGATTACGCGGAAGTGAAAGGTAATGGCCATATTTGCGCAGAGATTGCCGATAAAGCCCTGAATATGTTGGACGTAGATGCTCAAGGTTTTGACTATATGGATCGTAAGTTGCTGCTTGCGATCATGGAAAAATTCGGTGGTGGACCTGTAGGCCTAGATAATATGGCAGCAGCCATTGGTGAAGAAAAAGACACCATAGAAGATGTACTTGAACCTTACCTTATTCAACAAGGTTATTTGCAAAGAACGCCAAGAGGGCGAATTGCAACGGATCGAGCTTATCTTCATTTCGGAATTGAAAAATAAGTTTTCAGGTCAGCCATTCTTGGCTGACTTTTATTTCGAGTGATCTAGATCACGTTTGAAAAATTCCTTCTACCACTAATTAGGTAATAACTTTACGGCAGATGTTAAGTTATTGTTCTGCATAAATACTTGTATCCCTCCATCGATTACCTGCACTTAACAAATGGCCTCTCAAATGCTTGATTTGGATCAAGTTGTCGCTTTTTTAATCAAAAATGCAAGACAAAAGTTGATACAAATCAAAGCGGAACTCTCCTATAAACCTTTTGAAACAATCTGTTTTTAGCAGTAATATTAGCGCCAGCTATATTAGCTCATGCTTAACAATTAACTAACCGTTACGGTACATTCCTGCAACAATACGCCGTTCTTCGGTAACAATATTTAAGTCTTCACAACGCTTACTTATGCAGGGACCAATGTAAAGAGTGTCTTCAGCCGACACATAGGAGCAAACATGATTGACGTAGTTGATCTATCGCGGTTGCAATTTGCACTAACAGCGATGTATCACTTCCTCTTCGTACCACTGACTCTAGGTATGGCTTTCCTTCTAGCCATCATGGAATCTCTGTACGTAATGACGGACAAGCAAATCTATAAGGACATGACAAAGTTCTGGGGTAAGCTTTTCGGTATTAACTTCGCACTTGGTGTGGCAACTGGCCTTACCATGGAATTCCAGTTTGGTACTAACTGGTCTTATTACTCCCATTACGTAGGTGATATATTCGGTGCGCCGCTCGCGATCGAAGCCCTCGTAGCCTTTTTCTTAGAATCCACATTTGTTGGTCTATTCTTCTTTGGTTGGGATCGCTTATCTAAACGTCAACACCTTGCTGTAACTTGGCTTGTTGCTCTTGGCTCTAACTTCTCTGCACTTTGGATCTTGGTAGCTAACGGCTGGATGCAAAACCCAGTTGGTGCTGAATTTAACTTCGAAACCATGCGTATGGAAATGGTGAGCTTCGCTGAGGTTGTACTAAACCCAGTAGCTCAAGTTAAGTTTGTACACACGGTTGCATCAGGTTACACCACAGGTGCAATGTTCATTCTTGGTATCAGCTCTTACTACCTACTAAAAGGTCGTGATATCGCGTTTGCACGTCGTTCATTCGCTATTGCTGCGTCTTTCGGTATGGCGGCTATCCTTTCTGTAATCGTACTAGGTGATGAATCTGGTTACGAGCTAGGTGAAGTTCAGAAAGTGAAGCTAGCGGCTGTAGAAGCTGAATGGCATACAGAACCGGCACCTGCAGCATTCACAGTATTTGGTCTTCCAAATCAAGAAGAAATGCACACAGATTTCGCAATTAAGATTCCATACGTAATGGGTATCATCGCGACACGTTCATTTGATGAGCAAGTAACAGGTCTTCGTGATCTTCGTGATGAGCACGTTGATCGTATCCGTACGGGTATGTATGCGTACGAATTACTTGAGAAGCTTCGTGCGGGTGATCGCTCAGAAGAAAACCAAGCAGCATTTGACGAAGTGAAAGGTGACCTAGGTTACGGCTTACTTCTTAAGCGTTACACAGAGAACGTTGTTGATGCGACAGAAGATCAAATCCAAGCTGCTGCGGATGACTCAATCCCAACAGTATGGCCGCTATTCTTCTCATTCCGTATCATGGTTGTGTGTGGCTTTATCATGCTATTCGTCTTTGGTGCTGCGTTTGTTCAAACATGTCGCCAGAAGATCGAACAAAAACCTTGGATCCTTAAAGCAGCGCTATTCAGTATTCCACTACCATGGATCGCTATCGAAGCAGGTTGGTTTGTTGCTGAATACGGTCGTCAACCTTGGGCAGTTGGTGAAATTCTACCAACTCACGTAGCCGCTTCTGCATTGACAGTAGGTGAGCTATGGACATCACTATTTGCAATTATTGCGCTTTACACAGTGTTCCTAATTGCAGAAGTGTACCTAATGCTTAAGTTTGCACGTAAAGGTCCAAGCAGCCTGAAAACAGGTCGCTACCACTTTGAACAAAATGGTCAGTCTGTAGAAGACAAAGTTGGCCGTTCAGTCGAAGTTTAAGTGAGGGAATATTAAATGTTTGATTACGAAATCTTACGACTCATCTGGTGGATTCTAATTGGCGTATTGCTAGTTGGTTTCGCAGTAACGGATGGCTTTGATATGGGTGTTGCGTCACTATCACCTGTTATCGGTAAAACTGATACTGAACGTCGTATTATGCTAAACACGATTGCCCCTCACTGGGACGGCAACCAAGTTTGGCTAATCACAGCTGGTGGTGCACTATTTGCTGCATGGCCGCTTGTTTACGCTACGTCGTTTTCTGGCTTCTACCTAGCAATGTACGTCACTCTAGCCGCGCTTTGGTTACGTCCACTTGCTCTTGATTACCGCTCTAAGATTGAAGACCCTAAATGGCGTCAAGCTTGGGACTACGCACTTTGCTTTAGTGGCACTGTTCCACCAATCATCTTTGGTGTGGCATTTGGTAACCTGCTACAAGGTGTACCGTTCGAGCTAAACTCACTGCTTATGTCTGAGTACAAAGGTTCGTTCTTTGCGCTGCTTAACCCATTTGCACTTCTATGTGGTGTATTGAGTCTGATGCTATTTGTACTTCAAGGCGCAACTTGGCTACAAATGAAGACCACTGAAGCGCTGCACACTCGTGCTCGTAACGTGGCGCAAATCGCGGGTCTAGTTGCAGTTGCATTGTTTGTTATTGGTGGTTTCTGGGTTCAGTCTATTGATGGCTACGTAATTACAAGTACGCTTGACACAATGGCAGATTCAAACCCACTAAACAAAGAAGTGGCAGTACAAGCGGGTGCTTGGATGGCAAACTTCGAAACTTACCCAGCAATGTGGGCTGCGCCAATCCTTGGTGTGTTTATGCCGCTGTTGGCTGTGATTGCGTCTCGCTTTGAGCGTGGTGGTTTTGCATTCTTGTTCTCAAGCTTGTCTAACGCAGGTGTTATCTTGACTGCTGGCTTTGCAATGTTCCCATTCGTAATGCCTTCAAGCCTAGTACCTAGTCACAGCTTAACTATGTGGGACTCAACGGCGAGTGAATTGACACTTGGCCTAATGACTGCTGTAGCTGCAGTGATGGTTCCTGTGATTCTTGCTTACACGACTTGGACATACTACAAAATGTTTGGTCGTCTTGATAAGAAACACATCGAAGACAACGACGTTTCAGCTTACTAAGGAGCAATTACTATGTGGTATTTCGCATGGATTCTAGGTGTACTACTTGCCTGTGCATTCGGTATCATCAACGCTCTTTGGTTAGAGCACTCAGAAATGATGGACAAAGACAGTGAGTAACCTCGCTGCGCAGGTAGCTAAGCTGCATGCACCATTGGATAAGACCCTGCTTAGGGTCTTATCACTTGTTTTAGGTTTTTATCACGTTGCTATGGTGATGTGGGATCCTGAAGCTTACTCCGCCTCTATCGGTGGGTTTAACGCTTTAATTTCACCACTTTTGATTTGGGCTATTTGCTCAAGCATGGTCTTTGGATTGAGTTTTAAACCACGCAATTGGTATTGGCAGGTCCTATTCAGCCCGTATTTTTCACTTTCGATTTTGAGTTACTTAACCTTGGTTCGACTGCTCTAATTTGGACTGATTAAAAATCATTCGTATATTAATTAAAATAGCGCCAACAAATGATAGTTGGCGCTATTTTTTTGTTTCAATCTTTGAAAACCTCCATTAACCCTTGCATAAACAGCGCCGAGTTGCGTTATAGTAAAGCTCTTCAATCAGTTAATAGGCTATAGATGTGCAACAAGCCCAAGCAATCTTTGACTGGCCAGTAACGGTTTATTATGAAGATACCGACGCTGGTGGAGTGGTATATCACTCAAACTATCTCAAGTTTTTCGAACGAGCTCGTACGGAGCTACTTCGCACAATTGGCGTATCACAACACTCTCTTTTGGAACAAAAGATTGGTTTTGTAGTCCGACACATGGACATCGATTTTCTGCAAGGTGCACGCCTAGACGACCAATTGCTGGTCAAGACTCATATTGCAGAACTGAAAAAAGCATCTTTAACCTTCTGTCAGGAGATCGTAAATCCTGACGGCAAAACATTGTGTAAGGCAATGGTTAAGGTAGCATGTATCGATAATGAGAAAATGAGGCCGCAAGCGATCCCTCAATCAATAGTTATGGAGTTAACTCATAGTGACCGCTGAAATTTCAATGCTTGACCTGTTTTTGCAAGCAAGTCTGTTAGTAAAAATGGTGATGTTGACCTTGTTAGGTATGTCGATTGCTTCATGGGCAATGATCATTAAACGCAGCAAGGTTTTGTCGAAAGCGGCAAAAGATGCCGAAACATTTGAAGACAAGTTCTGGTCGGGCACCGATCTTTCTATCCTTTATCAAAACGCTAAGAAGCGTAAAGATGAACTGGCGGGAACGGAAGAGATCTTTTATTCAGGCTTTACTGAGTTTGCTCGTCTACGCAAATCAAACGCAGATTCTCCAGACTTTATTATGGAAGGTACTGGTCGCTCTATGCGTGTTGCCGTTGCCCGTGAAGTCGATGAATTGGAAACTAATCTGCCTTTCCTAGCAACCGTTGGTTCAATCAGCCCTTATATTGGCCTTTTTGGTACGGTATGGGGGATCATGCACGCCTTTATCGCACTGGGTGAAGTGAAACAAGCAACGTTAGCTATGGTTGCTCCGGGTATTGCTGAGGCACTTGTTGCGACTGCTATGGGTCTATTCGCTGCAATTCCAGCGGTAATGGCCTATAACCGTTTGAGCAATAAAGTTGGCAAACTAGAGCATAACTACGCGACGTTTTCTGAAGAGTTCCACAGCATTTTGCACCGTCAAGCAATGGCTGGCCGTGATAGCGCGCACAAGGAATAACTGAGATGGCGGGCTATCAACGCAAAAAGAGAAAGATGACAGCGGAGATTAACGTCGTGCCTTATATCGACGTTATGTTAGTTCTGTTGATCATCTTTATGGTGACATCGCCGTTTGTAACGCAAGGGGTGGATGTTGAGTTGCCAAAAACAGCCACGGCAAAGCCAGCCTCTGAGTTAGCCGGCGAAAGTGATGCAAGCTTTATTATCGTTGAAATTGATCGTGACGGAAATTTAGGCCTGAGTGTGAACGATGAAGAGATGATGCACGGTCTTTCCTTACAGGACATCATCGTGCGCGTTAAAGCTGAGTTATCTCTAAAACCTGATTCACCAGTTGCGGTGGGTGGGGATGCAGCTACGCCTTATGCAGAAGTGGTACTGGTATTAGACGAATTGGGTCGAGCAGGGATTCCTAAAGTTGGATTGCTGACGGACATCAAGGAATAAGTCCCTGAGTTTATGAAACAGAATAGTAAGCCTAAGAAAAAAAGTGATTACACTAAGCCGATAGCAATATCGGCTTCACTGCATGCGATCTTGTTCATTGCGCTTATCTGGGGAGCGGACTTCACGATGTCGAAGCCCGAGCCAACAGGGCAACTGGTTCAAGCCGTGGTGATTGATCCTGCACTTGTTAAGCAACAAGCTCAGCAGATCCGTAACCAACGTCAAGAAGCCGCAAAGAAAGAGCAAGATAGATTAGACAAGTTGCGTCGTGAGAGCGAACAACTTGAGAAAAATCGTAAAGCAGAAGAAGAACGCATTCGTAAGCTAAAAGAGCAGCAAGCGAAAGAAGCGAAAGCGACTCGTGAGGCAGAGCGTAAGCGTATTGAAAAAGAGAAAGAGCGCAAAGCCGAAGAAGAGCGAGTACGTAAAGAGAAACAACGTGCTGAAAAGCTTGAAGCCGAGCGGAAAAAGAAAGAAGCCGAGGTTAAGAAGGCGGAAGAACAACGATTAGCGAAAGAGGCTGCGGTTGCCAAAGCTGAAAAAGAGCGTCTAGAACGTGAAAAAGCAGCAAAAGAAGCGCAAGAAAAAGCTAAACGTGAACGTGAAGCCGCTGAAAAAGCCGAGAAAGAGCGCATCGCTAAAGAGAAAGCAGCAAAAGAAGCGGCAGAAAAAGCCCGTAAAGAGAAAGAACGCTTAGAGCAACTTGAACGTGAGCGCAAAGAGCAAGAAGCAGCTCTAAACGATATCTTTGCTGGCCTAGAAACTGAGTCTGAGCAAAACAGTGATGCGCGTGGCCAGTTTGCGACGAGCGAAGCCAACCGTTACGGCGCTATTTACACCCAGCTTATCCAACAAAACTTATTGTTGGAGGACAGCTTTAGGGGAAAGTCGTGTAAGGTTAATTTGCGTTTGATCCCAACAGGATCGGGCGCCATTGTGGGTGATCTTA
>Ga0209272_10000662_pt1 | contig 25900 bp, 26 predicted proteins | sample tdDd002_FD_187125 | JGI IMG/M metagenome (GOLD analysis project Ga0209272, IMG submission 187125) | Marine sediment microbial communities from the Atlantic coast under amendment with organic carbon and nitrate - tdDd00.2 (SPAdes)... | ecosystem: Environmental > Aquatic > Marine > Coastal >... | reverse complement strand
CCCATTGAACGACTGATATGAAATCCTTTTCTATAAGCTTCCAACAACGTTTTTAATCGCATCGCGCCGATAACGTAAGCCATAAGACTTGTATCAACACCATAAGCTTTATAATATTTTCTTTCATAGTCTGATGCAATTGGAAATTCCGGCTTTTGTTTAGCCACATAGGTCATCATATCTTCTTCAGTTGATTGGAATATGCCAATCATTTGATCATCCAAATTCAAACGACGATGAAGGTCCATCAAAAAACTCACTCTCAAATTACAAAATGGGCATGAAGCATACCGATAAAAGGACAACATGAATTTCTTGCCCTTCATCACCTTTAGATTATAAACTTTACCGTCTAAGGACTTAATTTCGAATTCTGGTGCTTTTCTACCGACTTCCAATTTCATATACACCTACTTAAATAGTGGTGGTACCTTACATTCAACTATTTCGACTTTCTCCCAAACACGTTGCTTCACATAAGCTTCATTTTCTACATAAGCTTCAACATATTTTCTAGATTCCATCTCAAGAATAATTGTTGAACCACACATTTCGCCTGCCTCATTTAACATAGCAGCAGCATAAAGAATCTCTCCTTTTTCTTTCATAGACACGATATTTTCCATATGTGCTTCTCTTGCATTCATTCTTCTATCTAAAGCTTTCTCATCTGTAAAATCATATCCCGTTACTAAAAAATTCATATTATACCTCTCTGTATTCATAATATATTTTTTCGATTTCCTCTTGGCTTTCAAAGAAAGCATTAACCATATCAGGATCAAAATGAGAACCTGAGGATTCTTTAATTATACTATAGCTTTTTTCGAGTGAAAAGGCTTCTTTATAAGGTCTTTTTGATGTCAGCGCATCAAATACATCTGCAACTGTACAGATTCTAGCCGCAACTGGTATTTCCTCACGCGCCACTTGCTCAGGATATCCTGAACCGTTATATTTTTCCTGGTGGAAGTGCGCTATATCCTGTGCCATTTTAAAGTACATGATATTGTATCTAGAAAATCTTTCATTGATACCCTTTAAAACTTTAGCACCTTCACATGTATGCATTTTCATCTGTTCAAATTCATCTTCAGTAAGTTTACCTGGTTTTAAAAGAATATGATCCGGCACAGCAACTTTACCAATATCATGCATCGGTGCTGCCAACAAAATATTTTCTATGAACTCAACATCTATAACTTCTAGATGCATTCCCTTTTCATAGAGTCTTTTCGCAATCACTTGAGAATACATACTCATACGTGTTAGATGACGTTTTGTTTCAGGATCTCTAGATTCTGTTAAGTCAGCCAAGCCGCTTGTAACAATATTAAGTAAATCCTTAAAAATCAAACTCTTATAAAACGCAAAACTCACTTTAGTTGATAAACCTGAAACGAATTTTATATCACTATCAGAATAAGCGGTTCTCTTGTAAAACGTTGCAAAACCTAAATAGACCTGATTCGCATGAATTGGCATAATAAGAGTTGTTGGTGTTTCACAAACAATTTCACTGTAATAAGCAATATCCTCTACAACAGTTACATTCAAACTATCTGAATGTAACACTACCGAGTTCTCAAAAGCATCTGTATAAGAAATGGTAATCTTCTCTAGCTCAACAAAATGATTAAATTCTTCTAAAAGTTCAGTCAGTACTACTCTTAAATTATCTTCACTTAAGATCTTATCTTCTAGTCTGCCTATAACATGTTTGTTTTCTATAAACCGATTAAAATCTTCAAATAACTGCTGGAACTCATCATCGGCTTCTCTTTCCAAAGAAACTTCAAAATTACCAGATCCCATTTTCTTAAAAACATTTCGGATAGCCAATATTGGATCCTGAATGGATTTCTTAACAAAGTAAACCAACCATCCAAAGATAAGAATTGTTAATGTCATTGTTCCGAATTGCAGCAATGAGGATATATTTCTTTGACGCTCTGCTTCTTCTCTACAGAGTCTAGTAATCAAATCAACATCACTAATGAGCATATAATTCATTGCTTCAAACTCTTTAGTCATCGAAATATAACTCTCATTAACCTCTGTTTCAGGTTGTATCAAAGCTTGAATTTCTGAATAAGCTTTATCCCAATTTTTACTGGCCTCAAGCACAGCTTTAATAAAGATCACTTCAAAGTCACCTTCAAATTTAAGTTTCTGTACTTTGTTATTAAAGTAATATTCACGCTTTTGAAAAGATTCTAATACTTTCTCTACACCTATTTTATATTCCTCAACATCTTGAAGTGTTTGATCTTTCATTTCATGATACTTCTCTTCATCTATTAATCTAATATTAGATATATTTATAGTGGTGAGTGTCACCAATTCAACTTGTAATCTTTGCTCTGAGAGTAATTCCGATAACATCAAATGTTGATTGGAAGTATCTACTGCAATATATGAGCTGAAAATGGTTAAACTAAGTGATATAAATATTAAAGCATAGACAAAAAATAATTTTCCTTTAATTGATTTCATAAGTTCTCCTTCAAAAGAATTATACCCCTAAAACTTTCCAAGACACAACTTTTTTTAACTTCACTGAAATTATAGACTATTCAATTCAACCAAAAGTTGAATACATTCAATTAGAAGGTTATTGTGAATCATTAGATCTATAGATATACTATGTTTAGACCGGTCAAACAATTGATACTTACGACAAAAGGAGTCATTATGCAAATTGGCAAGAAGATCAAACAACTCAGAGTGAAGCAAGGTCTAACTCAAGAACAGTTAGCTAATTACCTGAATGTCACTTTTCAAGCTGTTTCTAAATGGGAACAAGGATTAACTTCACCTGATATCAGTTTACTTCCAAAACTCTCTACATATTTTGGCATTACAATTGATGATCTATTTACACTCAACTCAGATGCACATTTAGAACGTATAGAAAATATGTTGATGAATGAAAGAGAACTCTCTTCTGATGATGAAACGTATGTTAAAAATTATTTGAGCGGTTTGATTGGTAGTGAACAAGAAGATAAAGCTTTTACACTCCTAGCAACTCTGTACAATCACAGAGCAAAATCATATCACCAAAAGGCATACTCAGCAGCAGTGAAAGCTTTGGAACTCGATCCTACTATAAAAGAAAATCACTGCATGCTTCTTGAATCAAAGCACGGTGTATTTGCTGATTGGAACTATCATAATCATCATGAACTATGTGACTATTATGAACAGTTTACTAAAAAACATCCTGACGACTGGCATGGTTATTTATATTTGCTTGATCATTTAATAGCTGATGGAAGACTTTCTGAAGCGCGAAAAGCAGTCAGTGAACTTGAACGTACAAGAGGTGGTTATATCGTTTACCTTTACAAAGGGAAAATAGAAATGGCTACTGGAAATCGTGATCGAGCATTTGAACACTTTAATCAAATGGTTGATTTAGAACCTGAAAATTGGTTGGTTTATGCAACACGAGCTGATGAATACGCAAAAATAACCGAGTATGATTTAGCCATTCAGGATAACTTTAAAACACTAGAAGTACAACCTAAACCAAGATACATAGATGCTTATGAATGTAATGCACACCTCTATGAAATACAAGGTGAATATAAAAAAGCCATTAAAATGTGGCAAGGCGCAATGGATATCATAAAAACGGAATGGTCTAATACTTTTGGAGAAATGATCGATCATCCTCAAAGAGAGATCGATAGATTAAAAGAAAAGCAATAAAAAGTGATGCCTTATGGCATCTTTTTTATTCCAAATCCAAGTCTTATTTCCTCTTTACATCCAGTTACCTTTTGGAAACTATAGTACCAAAGAGTACCTACAATACTGAAAAGTGCCTACTTCACAAGTGTTTAAGAATCATTTAGTATAAATATTGTTCTCGAGAAAACAATTAAAACTAAAACATATTTGTTTGATACAAATACATGAGGAGGCAACAAAATGGCACGATTTACAATACCAAGAGATGTGTACTTTGGAGAAGGCACTATTTCAGAATTAAAAAACTTAAAAGGCAAAAAAGCAGTCATCGTTATTGGTGGTGGCGCAGTAAAGAAAAACAGCGCTTTGGAGAAGGTTGAAAAACACTTACTAGAAGCTGGCATGGAAACAAAACTGATTGAAGGTGTAGAAGCTGATCCATCGGTTAAAACTGTTATGTCAGGTGTAAAAATCATGAACCAATTCCAACCAGACTGGATTATTGGATTGGGTGGCGGTTCACCTATGGACGCTGCTAAAGCAATGTGGATTTTCTATGAGTATCCTGAGTTCACATTTGAAGAAGCAGCAAAACCATTTAATTTACCAGAATTAAGACAAAAAGCTAGATATGCTGCGATTCCAACAACTAGTGGTACTGGTAGTGAAGTGACTTCTTTTGCAGTTATAACAGATCACAAAACAGGTGTTAAATATCCTATCGCTGATTTTAATATCACTCCAGACATTGCAATTGTTGATACCACTCTGGCTCAGTCAATGCCAGCTAAATTAGTAGCTTATACAGGTATGGATGCTTTAACCCATTCTTTAGAGGCATATGTTTCTACAATGAGTAATGACTTAACAGATGCACTTGCAATGAAATCAATCGAGATGATTCAAACTGATTTAGTTGACTCATTCAAAGGTGATACCACTTCAAGAGCGAATATGCATATCTCACAATGTTTAGCAGGGATGTCATTCTCTAATGCTATATTAGGCATCGTTCACAGTATGGCTCATAAAACAGGTAAAATATTCAACATCCCGCACGGATGTGCTAACGCAATATACTTACCTTTCGCCATTGAATTTAACGCTCAGTCGGCTGGAGACAAGTATGCTGATGTCTCAAAAAGACTAGGTCTTTCTGGTAACACGACTGAAGAATTGGTTCAAGCGTTAATTACATTTGTAAATGACTTAAATACAACAATGAAAGTACCAGCAACACTAAAAGAATTCGGTATTGAAGAATCTGTATTCCTTGAGAATCTAGAAGATATCTCTAAAAATGCAGTTAACGATCCATGTACAGGTACCAATCCAAGAGAAATTTCAGTTCCAGAAATGAAAGAGTTATTTAAAACTGCATATTATGGCAAATAAAAAAAAGGTTGGATTTTCCAGCCTTTTTTTATTTATTAGAGTCATTTCTAAGTTTTATATAATCTTTTCCCCAAGCATCAATCTCTCTAAAGATAGGCATCAAACGTTCACCCATATCTGTTAATGTATATTCTACAATAGGAGGCACCTCAGGATAAACAGTTCTAATAACAATACCATTTTTCTCTAAAGTTCTTAATTGTTGTGTCAACATTTTTTGTGTTACACCTGGTAGAATTTTCTTTAACTCACCAAATCTTTTTGTACCTTCTGTTCCCAGAGTCCAAAGAATTAATGAAATCCACTTCCCTGAAATCATCTCCAAAACGATTTCAACTTCACAACTATAATTGTTACAACTTATTTTATTGGTTCTATCTTCTGGCACACATTTCTCCTTTATTTATGATAAGCCTGATTATGAATAATCCGATACCCTCTATAGATCTGTTCAAAGAGAATGGTCATAGCCATACCAAGACTCATATCCATTTTTGATAAGGCGAGATGATCATCCCATTCCAAATGCTCTTCAGAATAGATAAATGCCATATCAGAAGTTCCTGTAACACCTAGTGTTTTTACTTTTTCAGCCAATCCTTCTGAGGTGAATAATTCTCCTTGTGTGCTGACTTTGATAACATATGATTTATTTGAGAGTTTCTTTAATAACACCTCTTTATTTTTAACAAGAATCATTTCAATTTTACAATAACGCCCCAGTCTTTTATCATACTCTTTTATCGCTTCTAATTGATTCTTGTCTTTTACCATACCTATTGCATATACTTTAATATTCATATATCCCTACTTCACTACCATATGAACTTGTTCCGTTAACAAAACCTTCATCAACTGATGTGGAAATGTTAATCTAGAAAAAGATAATTTATAATTTGATCTTTTTAGTACTTTATCAGAAAGGCCTAGTGAGCCGCCAATAATGAAAACCAGAGATGATGCTTGCTTCTTTTTAATCAATAATTTAAAGTCATCTGTTGAGATAATCTTACCTTCTATGGCTAATGCAATTACAAAATCACCCGAATTGATTTTGCTTAATATGCGTTCACCTTCTTTGTCTTTGACTTGAATCATCTCTTTATCTGAAAGTTTTTCAGGACACTTTTCATCAGGCACTTCAATGACTTGCACCTGAGCGTATTTTTTAATGTTTTTTATATGACCTTCTATCTGTTTTGTATAGAAGGATTCTTTAATTTTTCCAACCGATATAAATGTAATTTTCATAGATACTCCTTGTATCTGTATTGTATCATATTAGGGTTTTAGTTTATACTGAAGCAAGGGGGTAATTATGAAAATTTATAGAGTTAATGCATTTACAGAAGTGCCACATGGTGGTAATCCTGCTGGAGTTGTTTTAAAGGCAGATTTATTAAATGTAAATAAGATGTTGGACATAGCGAAAGATGTTGGGTATTCTGAAACCGCTTTTGTATCAGATAGCAACTTAGCAGATTTTAAAATTAGATACTTTACACCTTCTGACGAAGTAGACCTTTGCGGACATGCAACCATTGCAACATTTACAGTTCTGTTTAATGAAGATATCGTTGGAAAAGGGATTTATACTATTGAAACCAAAGCAGGTGTACTCCCTGTTCAAGTCAAAGAAGATGGTACCATCTTAATGACACAATTGACACCAACATATTACGAAACCGTTGATATAGAATCTATAGCATCATCATTGGGATTGAAGGCAAACGAGTTGGTTGAACCTGCTCAAGTTTTCTCAACTGGACTTAAAGATATCATGGTCCATGTTAAAACAAAAGAAAGTCTTCAAGCCATTCAACCAGATTTTGAGATGATTACTCAGATCAGCAAATCATATAAATCAACAGGTTACCATGTCTTTACACTGGATTCAAAATATACAGCAAGATGCAGAAACTTTGCTCCGCTTTATGCCATAGACGAAGAATCCGCAACCGGTACAGCAAGTGGTGCTGTTTCAGGGTATATCCTTCATCATAAGTTAATCGACATAGAAGAGGGCATAAATCATCTCATTTACGAACAAGGCTTAGAAATGCAAAAACCGTCGATGATACATGGTTTTATCACGATTAAAGATCAACTTGTAACTGAAGTTGTCATCGGTGGAAAAGGAAAAATTCAGCAGAGTTAATCTGCTGAATTTATTAATTTGAAATCATATTTTTTTGGTAAATCATATACTACACCTTTTGTATCTACTTCAATATGTTTGATATCAATCACTTTATAAGGTGCATCATATCCATAATCCGTATGCGTCTTAACTGCATTGATTTTATCTATGATGTCCATACCTGAAGTCACACGTCCAAAGGCAGGTACAATAGAATCTAGTTTGCTTTCATCTCTTGTCATAATAAAGAATGATCCAGCTGTGGCATAATCTGTTATATGATAGGCTGCCATTGCCATCCCTATAGTACCACGTTCAAAATTCAATGGATTCTTAAATCCATCTCTATTGAATTCTCCATTAAGAATATAACCCGGTGTATCATCCGTCCACTCCTTTGGATCCAATTTTGAATCACCGGATTGAATCAATCGATTCGGAACAATTCGACACAAACTTTTATCATTGTAATAACCAGATTGAATCAGATGTATAAAATTCTTTGTCGTATCTGGTGCAAAGTATGGGTACAATTCTAATTCAACTTTACCATATCCTTCAAATTCAATACTGATTTCCGGTGTTAACAGTCGCTTGAAAAAAGCCTGAAAACCATTAATTAAACCATCTGAATCCGACGAATACTCTTGTAGGTCATCGTAGTACTCATTACTTTTAATCTCGACAGATAAAGCATCTAATGGGAAACCTTCTTTTCTTTTAGAATGTGGCTCCTCAACAATCTTAAAAGGTACAGAACCAAGGTCATCCCCTTTATAAGTGATAATACGGTTTTCATCTAACACCAGACAAATAGCATTATGGTACTTTGCGATTAAAGAACCACCATATTTTTTTGCTAAACCGCCATAATGAATTAACATTTCTTCATCTGTTAGAGATTTCCCACCAACTCTTCTAATCAATTTACCCGGTTGATCTTCTTCCTCCACACCCTCGAAGTATAGACCTGAGTCACAAGAAAATATAGGCTTTTTTACTTGCTTGTAATAGTGTAATGCCTTAATTTTGGCATTTTCTAAAATGTCATTTCCTGTTTCTTCAACATCTGTTACAGTATTATCTAATGCTTCTAAATGAATATGTAAATCTCCTAAAATGCTTTTCATATGTTCTAATTTACTTTTATTTTTAGTACCGTATATAAAGTTCATCTAACCTACTTTTCTATTGTTAAGCCCATAAATAGACAATCTACAAATTCTCCATCTATCTTCATATCCTTTTTTATTAATCCTTCAACTTGAAAACCATGTTTTCTATAAAGGCCAATAGCTCTTATATTATCATCTCTAACACGGAGATTAATTTTCTCACAGTATGGTGATGCTTTAGCCCAATCAATCAAATTTTGAAGTAACGCTTTTCCGATGCCTTTGTTCCAATAATCTTTTCTGACAGATACGCCAAACTCTCCAATATGTCTTGTTCTTAAACGGTGACCACCATTATAAGAAATGTTACCAACAATCTCTTCGTCAACAGTTGCAACCACCATCATTTGGTTGTCTTTGTCTTGAAGAGACTCTAAATAAGCAATTTCTTTTTCTAGCGTCATATTAAATTCTCCAGCTCCGAAAGTCAGGTTATCACTTTCGCCTGCAATTTGATCTAAATAAACCAGCATGTTCTCTGCATCCGAAACTTCTATCGGTCTAATCTTTAAATTCATATCATATCCCCCTTTTTAAAACGGTACCGTAAAATATGAATTTATTCAACTGGAAATAATAAATAAACCATTATCAACTTAACAAATTATGTCATATATACATGCAGAAATATATTCTCTAAGTCATATCATCTTGAATTTAAGACAGATGAGTAACCTATCTAGACTTTGAAATTATATCGAATTTTGGCTATGTTCTCCTTTACCAACATATATAGTGTTTTTACTTAAACTCATCAAAAAAATAGAGCATACTATTTTGCATGCTCCATTCTGCTATATTTTAGTCTCATTCTTAATTTAGGACAATACACTAAGTGACTGTTTAATTAATTACTTTAAAAATGGAATTTATGGAATTTTTCAGTTTCAAGCTTTAAACCTGAGTTACATGAGAATCCAGAAATCGTTCTAAACTCATACGCTTTATTCTTATCAAAAGTATGATTATTCAATTTGATTAGTATACTCGTATTTGTATCATCAATAAATTTGACACTAATGTCTGTTCCATCACCATTTACAAATAACTCATCATCTAGATATATGGCATAAAAAATAGATATCCAAGCTCCAGAATTCAAGGTCTGGTTGAAATACACAGCAACTTCAGTATCACTTACTCTATTTATTGATGTTATGAAAAACATTTCAGAATCGCTTCGTTGGTCCTTGAATCCTTCAAATTCTTTACTTAACTCTTCAACAACATATCCAGCTTCATCCATTAAGTCATACATTTCTAGAACAAAAGTCTCATCAACAGTTGAATCAATAGACTTTATTGTGATTACATTCTTATCTACATATATCCCTTTAACCATTAATAATGATCCTTGATTGTCTTTTCTGTAGATCTTAATATTATCTCTTGTAACGTCAATTGACTCATTTAAAGTAACTGTAAGTTCATATTCCGATATTATATTAACACTTTCTATTCGAGTAGCAATATCAGCAGTCTTTTCTTCTTTAACTATTTCTTCTTTTACATCTTCTATCTGAATCATTTTATTATCGACTAGAAGCTCCTTAGTTATTACTTCATTATTAATCAAGTCATCAATAAAGCTTGTTTTATCATCGGCTTTTTTTAGTCTTAAGGCATTGTACATAACCTTTACTGCATCACCTCTAGTATACTCTAAATCGTCTTCAATTTTATCCTTATACTTTTCATCTGTGATAACTCCTATCTCAAATGCAAATGAATACACTGTATCCCATGAGAAATCTTCTGAAGTATACCCCATAGCTTTTAAAATCATTGTTAAGAAAGCCTTCTCACTTAGAGTTGTATTGGCTTGTACTGTTCCATCTGGAAATCCTGTTAAGATATACCCTCTTTCACAAAAACCTACGAATGGTGCATACCACTCATCTCCATTGATATCAGGGAAATTACTTTTAATGTACATAACTTTATCCGCTAGGACTGTTGCTTCTTTTCCTAGAATCTTCACTATGAACGTTGATGCTTCTGCGCGTGTCAATTGTCCCTCAAGATTGTACCCTTCATCATCACCAGAAATTAATTTCATTTTCCCTAGCAGTGCTGCAATATCTTCTGTTGTTTCAATTTCTACTTCGTTATATGCCATAGCACTCATGCTAAAGATTAAACTAAAAGCAATTGTTAATCCAATAATCTTTAAATATTTCATGTTACCTCCTTTATTCATCCCACTACAGGCTAACAGTACAAAAGTTTATTGTAAATATTACCATCTGCGAAATAATATTTCCTTAAGAATTTTCAATAACCTGAAATAAATCGGAATAATCTGTTAATTTACCAATGCATGAAACATACCTCCATCTATACTTGCACATGAATTTCAATGTAATAATATGTTAACATTCGGAACTCTAATAAAAGTCATGACAACCTGCAAAACGTGTGGCATACCTCAATCCTGTAAAGGATCCTACTTGCTAGAACCTAAAGGCTCTTCGGAAATTCGCTATTCACACTTTTTCCCCTATCAAGTCCTCAGAGTAACTAACACCAACTATAACCAATTATTTATTGAATAGAACTGGATAATTCACTCAAAAAAATAGGGTCAGAAATGACCCTACAGACCTTGGTTGTTTCCTACTTTTTTAGCTGCTTGTAACAAGTTATTCTGCTTTTTTGCTTCATAGTATAAATAGCCATAGTAAATGATAGCACCTATAATATAGGGAATAGTAAAACTTCTGAATCCATCTCTATAAGCATCTGGATGATTATCACCCGTTAAGCCACTGATATATATCGTCAGAAAAACCAAACCATTTGCGATCAGATATTGAGTGATAATCACGGTTAAAGGTGACCATCTAGACAGTAACTTATGTGAAAACAATGTAATGGTACCAATACTACACCACAATAACATCAAGTAATTATTGCTGATTGGTATACTCTCATATCCTATCATTTCTGTTAAAACTGAATTTAAAATGGTTAAAAGTGTAAATGTAATACACACAGAAATAAATATATCCATTATTAATGATTTTCTCATGATGTACGCCTTTCTTTTAAGAAGTTCTCAAAATTCTTTTTATAACTTCTATTGATCATCAAATACTCTCCATTTTCCATAATAGCTCTGACACGCATATTTATCTCAGGTTTTATGGCTTGTATGTAATAAATGTTAACAACATTTGATTTATTAATTCTTATAAATCCAATGTCTCCTAACTCTTCTTCTATGCTGTTTAATCGTTCTTCAACTTCATATATTTGATCTTTTAGATAAGCGAATGTCTTCTTATCAACAGATTCAAAATAAAAGACTTGATCTATATCAAAGTACACCTTTTGACCCTCATTATTTTTCCCTATAAGTTGTGAAGACGTTTCAGCAGAAGTTATAGAGATCACACGTTTTATAAGAGGAGACATCTCCTTATAATAGATATCAATATGTTCTTCAGTCTCTTTACTTTGAAACAGTTTTACTTTCATTTGTTCTCCTATATTTTATCAATCTCAATTCTTACTAAGAAAGTCAAATACCTTCTCAGTATATTCTATAGGAAAATCAATGTAACCTTCAATATGTTTCGTATCTACTAGCCAAATTTCTTTTTTGTCAGATTGAATAGAATCATATAAATTTTGTCCCATGGCAACTGTCGCTATTTCATCTTGTTCACTTTGAATGATTAAAACTGGTATTTGACATGATTGAAGTGCCCTACAGGCATCTGCATCATCAAATCCAAATCCGTGTTTTGATTTTAGGGCTATATCACCACACCAAACGGCATAAGAGTATGGTAATCCCGTGTTCATATCATTCCAAACACTTTTAAAGACAGTTTCCAAACTCTCAAATGATGAATCCATAATCACACCATCAATATTAAGATTGGCATGATCTGTTCCTGCATATAAGCCAGCTGTTGCTGCACCCATCGAAAAACCATGAACAACAATCTGCCCTTCTAAACTCTGACTTTTAACATAATCAACAACAGCTTTAATATCTTGTTTCTCATAGTAACCAAAACTTACTTTATCATCTAGCGACTCCCCGCTTGCACGTTGATCAATAGCGATAACATTATAGTTATTTTTTAGATACATCTCTGCTTGAGGATAGACACTTACAAAGTCCCCGCCTAAACCATGGATTAGAATAACAGTATCCTGATTTGATAAAGTTTCATCACCTATTATTGCAAATGGTACAACAACACCATCTGCAGAAATAACGCTATTTTTAGTTACTCTGTAGCGATCTTCAAATGATTCTACCGAAAAACCCCATGATTCTAGTTGATAAACACTAGCTTCTTTTGTATCTTTTCCTTCGTTTTGATAAATCAAAGCATCAGCCACCTGACTACCGATGACAAGGCTCACCCCAACAACCGCGACAGCAATTAATATACTTATAACAAGCCCTACTATCTTTAAAACTTTCATTTCATTCCCTCTTTCTCATCTCTTTATTATTTATCTTAGTGTCACATTATCAGATTTCAAAAGGTGTATCCAACAATTTTTTCTATGTTGCATTTTATGGAGACTAAGTTGCAATATATAGAAAATCATACGTTAAAATTGTTTTGTTAAACTTTTGTCAATAATATGAATTCCACCTATGACTGTGTTATACTAATCGTAACTTGAAGAAATTAAAGAATAAGGAGTTTGAATATGGGTTTCTATTATAAAGGTGTACCGGATGGTACGTACTGTCTAACAGGCTATGAAGGCAATGATACACATGTGAAGTTTCCTGAAAATATAGTAATTTCAATATTAAATGATAAATTATTTAAAGGGCATACTGAGATTGAATCTGTTGATATTCCAGAGACTGTGACTCAAATAGGAGGTTTTGTATTTGATGGTTGTACCAATCTTAAGTCAATCAAACTTCCACCTAACTTAATTGATATGTGGCAATACGCATTAACTCGTATGAGTATTGAAACAATTGAGATTCCCGGTAGTTTACATGCAATTATCCCCTTCGTATTTAATCAATGTCATTCACTTAAGACTGTCGTTATACAGGAAGGCTGTAGACAGATTGATGCATGGGCTTTTAAAGACTGTACATCACTAACAGATGTATATATACCTGCATCACTTACTCAAATAAGTGACAAAGCTTTTGAAGGGTGTGGCGACGTAACCATTCATAAGAAATAAAAATAATGACTAATACTTTTTAAGTATTAGTCATTTTATTATCCTCTTCGTCTTAAGTTATAAAAATATTTTACAACCGGATGTTTCATTTGCATTTGTCTTTCCATATTTACAATTCTTTTTTTACCAACTCTACGGTCCATCAATGCAAAAATATTCAATAAGATATCATCACTCTCCAAACACTTATCAATGGGTTCAGATAAGAAAATTAGAACCGACTTCTGAAAGTCTGTTTTGTAAAGATTACTCTGTGCTTTAAAAACTTCTTTTGAATACTCACTGAGTTTGTTCTTTTTGGCTATGATAGATAATCTATCTGCAGGTATTTTATCACCCATTTCTTTTCTTACTTTTTCAAGATCTTCTGATGTGACATCTAAATATATACTGGCATCATTTTTAATCTCTTGTTCTGTTTGATACCAACGAATCATTAAAGAGTCTTCTTTTATATTAAACACTTCTTTTTTATCAACAACCATATAACATTGTGTTTTTTTATCAGGTAAATAACGATAGCCAGATGCAACATACTCAACTCTACCTTCTAATGCTGGCGCAAGAAAACCTTCTAATTGTTTCTTAAGTTTATTCCAATTCATCCATAAGCCTTCTTTCATATCAAAACATACTCACTAGTCAAGTATACCCTACAGCTTTTATAGCTGCAAGTTGATGTCTTTGAAATCAAAGCTAATGAATTAGTTCGTGCTTCTATTCGGAATACATATAACCATCTTTGTACCATTTTGAAATGCTTCATCTAGGTACAACTTTCCATTCAAATTATGGTATACGATACTTTCAGCTATGAACAAGCCCATTCCCATATTATGAGGACTTGTACTATAAAACGAACTGAATATCTCTTCATATATTTCTGGTTCTATGCCAACACCATTATCAATTATCTCAATAACAGTGTTTTTATCATTAGAGTTATCTATAATCTGTATGACAAGATCATCTCGATTACCATGTATTAATGAATTCTCGATTATACTCTTTACCACTTCATGCAATGTATTTTCTGCAATATGAATAACTTTTTCAGGTTTCATAACAATATCGATAATGACATTCTTGTATAATTTACTTTCCATCAGTTGTATTTTTAAATACTCAAGCGAGCTTTTAAGATTTGTTTTCTTAGGTGTTTCATATAAAGAGAATCTCTTTAGAGAATCAACTACTTTGATGGAGTCGTTTATATTATTTTCTATCAACTCACAGGCTGAGTTCATATCAGATAATTTCCTTATCATATCATTTTGTGTTACTTCATTATTCTCAACTAGTCTTCTTGTGTCCTCTATCAAGCGTGAAACATACGAATTTGAAGTCAATGAAATCCCAAGAGGCGTATTAATCTGATGAGATAGTCTATTCGCTAATTGCAGAAATGACTGCATGCCTTCTGTTTTCACCAAACGGTCTTGTGTATTTTTAAGATCATCAAGAGCCATTTCCAGTTCCACGGTTCTCTCCACAACTCTGTTTTCAAGTTCGTTATTCAAGTTAGTTATCTGGTTATTGGCCTCTCTTTCTTTTTTGGATTCTATCATCAATTTTTCTATTAATTCTTTTATAACTTTACTGCTGACGTAAGTAACAATACTGGCAATAATCATAAGTGCTATGACTGTAATTTTTTGCGGTAAAATATATGAACTAAATTGTTCACTAAGAATCAAATATCCAATAGTGATGTAACACATTGATTGTAAAATAAGTTTATGGAAAAATTTAAATATAAATACCGTTATCATAATTCCAAGAAGAATAAAGCTCCACGCTAGAGGATTAAAATAAAAAGCAATTAATCCAATAAAACAAAAAAGTACAACTAGAAGAAATGCAAGAAGGAACATTTTTTTCTCTTCAGACATTTTTATTTTCTTGACTATTTTAATGACGATCATCATAATCATCAAAAACAAGAATATACTACCAGTAAGTATTATTAGTCTTGTTTTCTCATGTGATCTTTGTATGAAATTTATAGGCATGACGATAAATAAAACCAATAAAATAAATACCATCATCCACTGCATTGATTGCAAGTAAATTTTAGTTATCATACGGTATATATAATTCATATCTATAGTGTTGTCTTTTTTCATCTGAGATTGCCATCTCCTATCTTAAACATCATATATCAAATCAATAAAAAGTGTGAATCGGAACTTCCTAATAAAATCATCTTCTCATGTCAATAAATAAATACCCGTGAAACGTAACTAAAAACACTTGAACTAACATTTAAAAAGATGTGACGTGAATATATTTATGATATCAATATACAAATCTAAAAGACTTCTTTAAAAAGGATTTATTGTTAATATTATCACTCCTTTTTACAGCGTGTTCTATGATATGATTTGTTGATATTTGAGTGGATTCGATTGATTTAATTAAATGAATATCTTTATATCGTTTAAGATAAAGTAAAAAAAGGCTTCATTTCAAAACTAACAATTGAATTGAAGCCTTTATTATATTGTATAACTACATATTCAAGGTTTCTATAACGACCATTCGAAGACCTTTTATCAGATGCGATTGTTGTATAAGATTTTAATCCTATATTCTTAAGTTAGTCAAAATCGTATGGATGCTTTCACAACTTGATTTTTACCCTTCTCCTTCGCCTGATACATAGCAACATCTGTAGAGTATATAAAGAATCCGATAGTCTTATCATCTTCAGGTATGATTGAATTAACACCTACACTTACAGTTACATGTTCATATGGTGAACCTTCGTGTTCCATATTGGATTGATAAATAGTCTTTACTATATCAGAAGCTAACTTTTCTGCTTTTTCTATGGTGTTATCATATCTAATGATAACAAATTCTTCACCACCATATCGAGCAAAAAAATCCTCAGGTTCTAATAATTCTTGTGTCAGAGCACATATATTTTTTATAACCCAATCACCTTTAACATGTCCGTAACGATCATTATACTTTTTGAAGCAATCGATATCAAACAAGATCATAGTGATCTCTTTTTGTACTAACAAACACTTATTCCAATAACTTTCTAGTTCTTCATCAAAACTTCCTCTATTGTATATATCTGTCATAGCATCTATTTTGGATTTATAATCAAGCTCCTCATTAATGTTATTTATTATATTGTAAGCATCTTTTAACTCTTTGTTTCTAGATTCTAGTAGTTCATTGTTATCAATCATTAACTTTTGATATACATATATCATTCTAATTGGTGATATAATCAATAATAGAAAAAATATGTTTACCAACAGGGTATCGCCAGAAATATAATAGTTCTTAAAAACATTTTTACTTTTCATTGCAATCCCGATGAGCCAATTGGCTTCAGGTATTGTTCTGGTAACAGCAAATACTTTTTCACCATTAACTTTATAGGTAACATTATCATAATTATTATTAAATAATGAACCAATAATAGATGGATCATCAATGGCATCAAGTTCATAAAAACTTCTGCCAATCCATTCAGGTGCTTCAGTGTGACCTATGATTGTTCCCTCTTCTGTTAAAAGATATGCATAAGTATCCACTTCTAAATCTATTTCATTTAGTTTGTCATTTAAATCAGGTACCAATATATCAATTCCTAATACTCCAATAAACTCTTCCGAAATATATAGGGGTGAGCTTATAGTTATTGCATTTTCTCCACTGTCGGCATCAAGATAAACGTCAGAAATAGTGGTATTATTTTTCTCTACAGCATCAATATACCAATAACGTTTTCTCGCATCATAATCTTCAGATGGTATCCAGTCATCTCCTGACAGAAAACGTCCGTCTTCTAACCCTATATAAGCAACGCTCACTAGATCATCATCCATTCCAATCTCCAAATAATCATTATATATTTCTTGTTTCAATAGAGTTTCACAGTCTATATTTTGGATAATCTCTTTTGATGTTTCCAGAGTTACTACTTTTTCATTGATCCATTTTGTGAAATGAATCAATGCATCAGAGACTTCATTGACCATTTCAATCTCAGCTCTTCGTTTGGTTTCATTGTTAAGCTTATATGAATTTAGTGCAATAATTGCAAAGGTTGCAAATATAATGGTCAAACCTAATAACAAGAATTTTCTATTCACTCAACATCACCTTCCTAATAAACAAGTCACAATTACCTAATTAATACCCCATTTGATAACTCAAAATCATAACTAATTCAGCAACATAATCTTTTTAATTAATATGTTGTATCATTAACACAAACGTTCTATTTGACAATTGGCAAATAAGTATTTATCTTTAGTCTAATCATTGTTGTTGATTGAGTACATCATCATAACACTAAAAAATATCAGATAAACCTTATCTAGTACCATTAGAATCATCAACTCAACCTCAATATAGTACCATACTCTACTTCAAATACGAACTACAACCTCCTCATATAACTTTACAAAAGGACGTTGGTTACTACTGAAAAGGACCTTTCATCTCCCTTCTCTAAATCAGGTTTACTTGTTGACGATATTTTGTACAATAATCGTTTATTTTATTAGCAATTAGAAAAATTCGTTCTTAATGCTTAAAACATCCTTTTTCAGGTATAATAATACTATACTAAAAAAGAGGTGATTGATGAGAAATGCGATCCTCGGTTTTGCATTTGTTTTACTAATGCTTTTAAGTGGATGTAATGATGAAATAATAGAAACTACTTCAGAAGTAGATGTGCCTAATAATGAGAACCTTGTTGCAGAGGATTTTAATCACTTGAAAGATGAAAGCAGTCCCTATCTTCTACAACATGCAACAAATCCAGTAAATTGGTACCCTTACTCAGAGGAAGCACTTGAAAAAGCAGTAGCTGAGGATAAACTCATTTTCTTATCTATTGGCTATTCCACATGTCACTGGTGTCATGTGATGAAAAGAGAATCCTTTGAAGATAACGCTGTAGCTACAATACTTAATGATAACTATATTGCTATAAAAGTAGATAGAGAGGAACGTCAAGATATAAATTCCTACTATATGAATTTATATCAAAATCTTGGTGGGAATGGAGGTTGGCCACTTAATATTAGCTTAACACCAGATCAAAAAAATGTTTTATGGTGCTACTTATTTACCAAAAGATTCTGTTGGTGGTCAAGTCGGATTATTAGACACACTTATCTATTTACAAGAAATGTGGGTTAATGAAACCTATAAAATATTAGATACGGCAGAAAACATGGAGAATATTTCAAATGATCTTAAGGTAATATATCGACTCAGCATACACATCAGGATACTCAGTAATAATTCAGAACCTTGAGAAACTGGGCAAAAAAACTGCTAATCCTGAGTATAATAATTACGCATTAAGGTCAGCTCAATCAATAGCAGACTTTGTTAATCATTCGCCTTTTATCTCTTTAAAAACGGTTGATTATATCAACAACAAGACAAATGATTCATTTGTAATTGTTGAAGGTGATAATGATGCCTCGGTCTATCTAAAAGCAATTGAAGAGGCTCTAATCAGAAATGTGATTATCATTAATAAAAACAGTTCGAACGCTGACCATTTAACTTATACCGAAAGTTACAGTGCTATCAAAGGAGAAACTACCGTTTATATCTGTCAAAATTCAACTTGTAAGCTCCCCATCTCAGATATCAATCAATTATATGAGATGTTAAAGACTCTAAAATAAACTAATCCGGTTATCATATGATAACCGGATTTTCGTTAGTTAAATAATAGAATTACGTTAGGAAATCAAATTTATTTGATCTGATGCTCAAGCGACAGTAACTCAAATATCGTATCCTCATTTAATTCTTCGACTAATTTTTTTCGATAATAGTTGCCTAAATCATCTCTACCTTTAATACCACCAGTTCTAACTTGTGTCCAAGAATACTTCTTTCTTTTGGTAAACAAGTCATAATCTACAATCCTTTCACCATGACTATCATATTCAAGTCCCAACGCGATTTTTTTAATTTCCAAAGGTTCTAAATAAGTAAACAATCTGACTTGATAAACACCCACACTCAAAAATGCCAGAGCAGCATCTCTTCCCCACGACTCACCTAATATAAGTCCGCAGTCAAGTTCGTTTAAAATCATTGCTAGACGTTTATAATGTAAATCATAACGTTCATACGAATCGTATATTTTAATAACCAACTCAGACCAATCTTTGTTATCAATACTCGCATTGATGTATTTGACACGATGATTGTTTAGAAACTTTGAGAGCTCCTTATATTTCTGTGTGGTGTATATGGCTTGATGGTTCATATCACTTAATCCTAACGGACCACTGATTTTCTTCTTCGTAAACAGTATCATCGTGCCACTACTGTGTCCTTCAAACATGCCTTCTGCGGATATCATTTCACCATCAATATCTCTTTGAACTGTTTGAATATATTTCTCGTGATCACCTGTTGTTCTCATCACAATCATTCTTGGTGTGGCTCTGATACTTTCAATTTTTAAAGCTTCTTTATGTTGAAACAGCTTAATCAACAACTCTTCACTGTATTCATTTATCATGACAATATATTCAAAATCCTCATATTCAAAAGAAAGTTTTGGTTCTATCTTCTTAGTAAACATTAAGACCGTAGATGCATCGTTTAACAAACCAATCATATTGACGTAGTCATTATACATATGAGACGACTTATCTAAGTGCATTTGAAATGACAATACATCTTTCATTCTCTCATAAGAAAATTCACAATTATCACATTGTATAATTAAATGTTTTGGACCTTCTCTAATTATATTCATCCTTATCTCCTAAAATCCTAATTTGAATTTTTTTTGCCTGAAATAATCTGTATCTTTTGGATAGGGTATCTCTATAATTTTTCCTGACTCTGCATCTATCACATATATTGCAGATAAACCATTTAAATAATAAGGTTTAAGAGTTTTATTCGTCGGTATATTCGGACTATGCCCATAAAGAAAATAATCTGCTGATTCATCTGAAAACATCGTGTGTTTATGAGCAAAACAGTATTTTCTCTTCTCAATAGTAATCGATGATTTTTCAAATAAAAATTCATTCAATTGGAGATATTTTTTTATAATTGCATCATCATCATGATTGCCAATAGAAATCAGTATTTGTTCCGGCTGTTGACTCCTTAAGATAGTTAATAGTTTCATCACACGTTTATCGTATATTTCTATTTCTTGACGTGTCAGTTCTAATTTAATATTATCTACCAAATCACCTGTATGAATAATAATGTCCGGTTCTATGAGCTTAATAAGCCTTTTTAGATAAGGGAATATAATATCAGGTGTATCTGTTAAATGCATTATTTTCTTTTTAAATCCATAAACCTCTTTGGGTATCTTTTGCTTCATCCATAAATCAAATATATTCATTGGGTTTCTCCTATAGTACTATCATATTACCATAAGCGCTGTTATCTTGAAACAAAGAAAAATCTTAGAGTTCATCTAAGATTTTGTGTAAGACTTCTTGATTTTTAGTATATTCAAGTATTAATCCTCGATACTGTTTATATACTCATTAAAATATGCAATACTATCCGTTATTGGCATAAAACGTTTGTCTTCTGCAAAACGTTTCATGATCTTATCTTTCTTTTGTTTTAAAACACGGTCCACCAGTTCTACCGGAATCATATCCTCATTAATGCTTTCATTCTTATAAGCATTTCTAATAGAAGATTCAATTGATCTTGGATGTATGTTCAGCACACATGCTGTTGCAATACCTAGCGTAAACGGCGACATATCATCTCTTACATATAAGTTCTTAAACTTCTTCAAACATATTTCTCGGTCAAGAACACCTCTTTGAACTAATGTTAAATATGCTTGTATAGTAGAAGAAATTGCCAGTTCAGATTGTTCTTCATCATCTATAATTGCATCTAATAATGCTGGTTCCTCACAAACACTCCCAAGTACTATAGGGAATAAAGCTTCATAAGAATCACCGAATACAACTTCTAAAAGTTCTAAATCACAATCAAATAACGCAACAACTCTTGAAAACAGTTCTTTTTCCTGAAGCTCAGATAACATCAGAACACTTAAAATAGGTCCAAGTGAGCCTTCATATTGCGCTAAGTAACCTTCTTCTAAAACATTGTCCACGATTTTTAATAAATGCGGTATGCTTTCTGATTTATAATTCAAACAAATTTCAATAGAATCTGTAGGGATTTCCTCTACAGCATCTAATATTTTTTTTATATCATCTTGTATTGCCATTATGTTCACTCCTTATTTAATACAATGCATATGGTCTTTAGCCACATCCCATAATACGGTATATCCTTTACCTTTCGTACAGAATATTGATGAAGATGGATACTCATCATCTGTTATTTTATCATAAGCTATCATTTCTATCACTTCATCTGGATTATGACAAACATCATACCCAATTACTTTTAGTCTAAGTCGACCTCTACCGCTAGTGATATTACTGAGCCTTATATTATAATCTTTAAAAGTGGCTACAGGTACAAAAGCTTTAATCACAACAAACTCTCCTTCTTGTATCGGAGGTTCTGCAGTACCATGTAGCTTTGTTATATCTGTCATCACTTTTCCCATATCTGTAAAAGGAATTTTAATTATCGCCTGATAAATAGGTTCTAATAAAACATTCTCTGCTTGTTCTAATCCTTGTCGCAACGCTCTGATTGTCGCTTCTCTGAAATCACCACCAGACGTATGTTTGTTATGACCTCGACCAGTAGTTAGAGTTACTTTTATATCTGTAATTTCTGAGCCTGTCAAAATACCTCTATGTACCTTCTCAAAAACATGATGTTTCACTAAATTCTGATGTCCAATATGTAAATCATCGGTAGAACATTTAGACTCAAATGTTATCCCATCCCCGTTTTGATTGGGTTCTAGCTTCAAGATAACTTCAGCATAATGTTTTAACGGTTCAAAGTGACCACAGCCTAACACGGTGTTTTTAATAGTTTCTTTGTATATGATTTTGGGATCTTCAAATGTGACTTGATATCCAAATCTTTCTGGTATGACTTCTTCAAGAATCTCAAGTTGAATCGTTCCCATAATACCTAGAGTAATTTCTTTTTTTGATGAATACTCTACTAAAAGCGAAGGATCTTCCTCTTCTAATATTTTCATATCTCTAAAGACATCTTTAGGATTCATACTTTTATCAAAATCGACTTTTGTTTTTAGTGTCGGATGCATTTCAAATGAGATCGTTTCTTCTGTACCGAATGTATCTCCTACTTTTAGGTTTTGTACACCAATCACTGCACATACATCACCTGCATAAACGGTCTGGACTGTTTCATACTTTGTACCAAAGTACCGTCTAATTTCAGTAACTTTTTCTTCACCCAACATATCTCTAACAGACAATACGCCTGAGTTTAACTTTATAAATGTCTGTCTCAGTTTGTTGTCATATTTAATTTTGTAGACCATGCCAGATAATGTTTCTTTTGGATAACATGTTTCTGTCAGCTGATGTAACATCTCTAAGAAATAATCTATCCCTGTATCTTTTAACGCAGAGCCTGATAAAACAGGTCTTAACTGACAATTCTTAACTTCTCTTTTAGCTTCACTGATATATAAAGTTTCATCGAAACGCTCTTCAAAGAAAGCTTCCATAAGTACTTCAGAATACTCAGCCAATGCTTCATAAGGCAATTTCTGATCAAAGTATACACAATTACCAAAGGTATGATCTAGTTCTGTTAAAACCTGTGAAACATCTGCATGAGAAGCATCCACTTTATTGATAAAAAATAGAATAGGCTTGTTGGCTTTTTCTAATAATTCATAAACTGTCTCTGTATGACTTTGAATACCGTCAATGGCACTAATAATAACTACGGCATAATCAATAATACCAATCGAACGCTCCATTTCAGCAGAAAAATCCACATGACCTGGGGTATCAATTAAATAATAATCATCCTCTTTGTATTTAAAATAAGCCTGATCAGAAAAGATAGTAATCCCTCTTTTCTTTTCAATGTCATGGGTATCTAAAAGTGTGTTTTTATGATCCACTCTACCAACAGTTCTAATCATATCGGTATGAAATAATAATTGTTCCGAAAATGTGGTTTTCCCTGCATCTACATGTGCAAATATACCAATCGTTTTTTTCATGTTTTTCTCCAAAAAAATCCCTTCATTGAAGGGATTACTTGATTTCCATTTTTCTTAAATTCTCTTTTGCTTCTTCAAAATCTTTTCCGATATTTTCAGTAAAGAATGGTTGGTTGTAAACATAACCAAAAGTGGTTGAACTCACAGTACCAGTTAATCCCAACTCTTTTACAATTAATTTAAATTCTGCAATTTCTTCTAATAGACCCATAAGTCCTCCTTCTTGTTATAATGATTTTAACATATCTTTTAAGATGGATACAGAGTTTTTGATCGCAAGAGGTGCAAATGTTTCATAATCCATATGTGATCCATTGATTGCATTATCAGAAATTGATCTGATAACAACAAACGGTAAATCATTCAGATAACAAACTTGCCCTATACTAGCACCTTCCATTTCAACTGCATAAGCATCAAAATGAGTGCCTAGGAACTTTTGTTTTTCTGCTTCTGATACAAATTGATCTCCTGAAATAATTCTACCTGTATAAGCTTTTGCATCTTGTAAAAGTGTAATTGCTTCTCTTGCTTTACTGACCAATTCATCATCACATTTAAAATCAAATGTTTTAAGTCTTGGTATTTGACCCAATGGATCACCGAAGAATCTAACATCCATATCATGTTGAACAAGGTTGCTTGCAACAACAATATCTCCAGGATAAATATCTTTATTTAAACCACCAGCAATACCTACATTAATAATTTTATCAACTTTGAATCTATCTATCAATATTTGTGTACATACAGCTGCATTTACTTTTCCAATACCACATGTCACAATAACAACTTCTTTGTCTAGAAGTACACCATGATAAAATGTCATACTTGCTTTTTCAATCTTTTGTTCAATCATCATTTCACTTTTAAGAATTTCTACTTCTTCTGACATAGCGCCAATAATACCTATTTTCATACTATCACTCCTTCTAATTCTGTTCTTTTATGTTCAACACGTTTCATTTCAAATCCAATACCTATGAATATCAGTAGCGCTATCCCAAGAGAAATCGGGATCGAGAGATAAGACAACCTCACACCAATATGGTCATTCAAATAACCTACAAGGTATCCTGTAACCATATTTACAAGAGATGCTAACATACTCACAATTGATACGACTCTTATGGCATTGTGTTCAAATACCCTTTGGATCACCAACATAGCTGTTGGATAAACTATTGAGAAGAATATCCCTGATAACGACAAAAGTAATAATGTCGATTCATTTACAAGTCCTATACTATAAGTGACTAATGCGATAAGAAGTGTAATTGTAATACCTCTTAAGTAACCAATCTTTTCAAGAATATAACCACCTAACAATCTACCAATTGCCAACATACCAAAGAATAAAGCGACATATTTCGATGCCTGATCAGCATTATAATTATACATCTCTTTTAAATAGTTTAACAACCAGTTGGCAGTTTGCATTTCTGCAGTGATATAAAATCCTAATCCTAAACAAAACATCAGAATAAGTGGTTTTTCATATTCATGTATCTTTTCGTGATGTCTTGAAGTTATTTCACGTTTTGGCATTTCTACAAAACTATAAATGATAATCGCTAAAACATATAATACTGTAAAGCCTAAAAATATATGTCTCCAACTGACACCGTTACTGATCATATAACCAGCAACTCTTTGGGTAAGTGTTGCTCCAAGACCATAGAAGAAATGAAGCATATTGATGATAACACCTATATATAAAACTTTAATGGCTGGTACAATAGTATTTAAACCCAATACGACAAATCCTATACCTATGGTTAAAACCACATAACCAAGGACTAAATGGGTGTAGGTCTGAGCAAATGAAGTCCCAAAGAAACCTAGACCGGATATAATCATACCAATGATTGACAGTTGTTTTTGATTCATAATCCTAGATACTTTTCCTGCGAAGTATGTACCAACAACATATGCTAAGGTAGAGATAAATAGAAACCTACCGATTTGTGTATCCGTGATATTAAAATCTAATTTGAAAGTAGGGATTAAAATACCTCTAATACTTTCAGTTATTGCCATAACCAACATTACAAAAAACGACGCGACAATGGCATATATTTTATGACTTTTTTTCATAAAGTTCTCCTTCACTTGATTTCTCATATATCATACGTGTTTACTGCAAAACAATCAACATAAACTTAGTGA
>Ga0209272_10000660_pt1 | contig 25928 bp, 25 predicted proteins | sample tdDd002_FD_187125 | JGI IMG/M metagenome (GOLD analysis project Ga0209272, IMG submission 187125) | Marine sediment microbial communities from the Atlantic coast under amendment with organic carbon and nitrate - tdDd00.2 (SPAdes)... | ecosystem: Environmental > Aquatic > Marine > Coastal >... | reverse complement strand
TCTTGCTTATTTAGATGATGGTACAATGATTGTTATTGAAAGTGGTAAAAACTTAATTGGTGAAACAATTGTAGTTATCGTTACTACAGCACTTCAAACAGCTGCAGGAAAGATGATTTTTGTTAAGCCTAAAAAGGAGTCCTAATGGTTTCTGTAATTATCGCAGCGGCAGGATCTGGAACACGGATGAAAAGTTCTATTAAAAAACAATTTATCTCATTGTTGAATATTCCAGTCCTTATAAGAACATTAAAACAATTTGATATAGAAGAAATTGATGAAATAATAATAGTAACCAATGAAGACGATATTGATTCGGTTAAAGGTATGATAGATCTATACGAAATCAACAATGTGAACTATGTTATCCCAGGTGGTCAGAACCGACAAGATTCCATCTATAATGGTTTGAAAGTAGCAAAAGGTGATGTTGTCATGATTCATGATGCTGCAAGACCTTTTGTTGATCGAGAAATTATTATAAGAAATATTGAAGCAGTATCTGATAATGTGGGTGTTGTAACTTGTGTACCGTGTAAAGATACTATAAAAGTAGTAAGAGATGAATTTGTAAAAGAGACTTTGGATCGTTCAGAGCTTATGAATATTCAAACACCTCAAACATTTATAACTAAACAAATAAAAGACGCTTATGATCATGTTATGGCTCATAAGATAAGTGTAACAGATGATGCATCTGTTGCTGAAATATATGGTATGGCAGTAAAGACTGTTATGGGTTCATATCAAAATATCAAACTCACCACTCCAGAAGATCTTTGGATGGGTGAAGCTATTTTAAAGAGAGGTTAACATGAGAATTGGAATCGGTTATGATGTTCATAAATTAGTATTAGAAAGACCTCTCATTTTAGGTGGTATTGATATCCCGTATGAATTAGGACTCTTAGGACATTCGGATGCGGATGTGCTTGTTCATGCGATAATGGATGCGTTATTAGGCGCAGCAGGTCTCGGTGATATTGGGAAACATTTTCCAGATACAGATCCAAAATACAAAGGTATCTCAAGTATGGTTTTACTCAAACATGTAGGAGAGTCTATTAAAGAGGCCGGTTATATGGTTTCAAATATTGATTCAATAATAATTTGTCAAAAACCCAAGTTGAAAGATTATATTCCTAAGATGGTTATTAATATTTCCAAAGTATTAAAGATTGAAAAAGATCAAGTAAATGTAAAAGCGACAACAACTGAGAAACTAGGATTTGCTGGTAGAGGTGAAGGTATTGCTTCTGAAGCAGTTGCATTACTCATAAAACTTGATAAGCAGATCTAAGGAATTTGACATATAAAGTCAAGTAACTTGACATATAATTCAATTTATCTTATGATGTGTGTAATCAAATAGTCGTTCGAAGAAAAGGACTAGTATGTTAGGTAACATTTAAAGAGAATGAAGTTTATAAGCTGAGAGACTTCTAAATGAAACAATAACAGAACCTACCTTGGAGAAAGATACAGAAATATATCTCGTTTGGAAGCGTTATATTCCATATATTTATTATAACTAAGAGAATCACATAGTGATTAAATAGAGTGGTACCGCGGATCCCCGTCTCTAATAAAGAGACAGGGTTTTTTTTTATTTCTTCGGATAGACTAAATAAAGAGGAGGCTTATATGAGTGAGAACAAAGATTTTGTAAAAGAAATAACCAACATGGATGAGGATTTTGCTCAGTGGTATACTGATGTCATCAGAAAAACGGACTTAGTAGATTACTCTCCAGTAAAAGGATTCATGGTTATTAAGCCATATGGTTATGCGATTTGGGAAAATATTCAACAGTATTTAGATACACGTTTTAAACAAACGGGTCATAAAAATATGTATTTCCCTTTATTAATTCCTGAAAGTTTATTAAATAAAGAAAAAGAACACGTTGAAGGGTTTGCACCAGAAGTGGCTTGGGTAACACATGGTGGAGACAATGAACTAGGTGAAAAATTATGTGTTAGACCAACGTCTGAAACAATCATCTGTCATATGTATTCAAAGTGGTTAAAATCATATAGAGAATTACCATACTTAAATAACCAATGGTGTTCAGTTGTCAGATGGGAAAAAGCAACAAGACCGTTTTTAAGAACATCTGAGTTCTTATGGCAAGAAGGTCATACACTTCATGAAACTGAAAAAGAAGCACAAGATGAAACGATTCAAATGCTTAATATTTATTCTGAGATGGCAAAGGAACTATTAGCAATCCCAATGGTTTCTGGAATAAAAAGTGAAAAAGAAAAGTTTGCAGGAGCAGAAGCAACTTATACAATTGAAGCGTTGATGCATGATGGTAAAGCATTGCAATCTGGTACTTCGCACAATTTAGCTCAACACTTTACAAAAGCCTTTGATATTACCTATTTAGATCGAAATTCTAAATTACAACATCCATATCATACATCATGGGGCGTCTCAACCCGTTTGATTGGTGGACTTATTATGGTTCATAGTGATAATAGAGGATTGGTTTTACCTCCACGAGTGGCACCAACACAAGTTGTTATTGTCCCTGTTATGCAGAAAAAAGCTGGTGTTCTCGATAGAGCTTACGAGCTTAAAAAAGAACTTCAAGATCTAGGCATAAGAGTTGACTTAGATGACTCGCCGAATTATTCTCCTGGTTGGAAATTCAACGAATATGAGATGAAAGGTGTGCCAGTTAGAATTGAAATAGGACCTAGAGATATAAAAAATGGTGTGGCTATGGTTGCTAGAAGAGATACTTTAACGAAAGATCAATATGAACTTGATGGTATCGGTGAAGCTATGAAAACACTACTTGAAAAAGTACATGAAGACATGTATAATAAAGCGCTTGCAATGCGTGAAGAAAAAACATATATAGTAGAGACATATGATGAATTTAAGGATAAAATGAATACAAAGCCTGGATTTGCAAAAGCGATGTGGTGTGGTTGTGACGAATGTGAAGCAACAATTAAAGCGGATACAGGTGCAACGATTAGATGTATGCCATTTGAACAGGAACAATTAGCAGAAACTTGTTTGGTTTGTGGCGAAAAAGCTGATAAAATGGTGTACTTAGCTAAAGCGTACTAGGAGGGTGTTATGAGCCAACATTATAAATTTTTTCAAAATAAAGAATGTGAATATTTTCCGTGTCATAAAGTAAAGAATGAAGAAGAGTTTAACTGTTTATTCTGTTATTGCCCGTTGTATATGTTAAAAGATGAATGTGGTGGTAATTTCAACTATGACCGTGAAATCAAAGACTGCAGTAAGTGTTTGAAGCCTCATACCAAGAGTAGTTATGAATTTATCATGTCAAAAATGGATGTTGTTATGGAAAGAGGAAAACTAGGAGGAAAGTAATGAGTGTACGTGTAAGGTTTGCGCCTAGTCCAACAGGTTATGTTCATGTTGGAAGTTTAAGAACTGCGTTATATAATTATTTATATGCAAAAAATCAAAAAGGTAAATATGCCTTAAGAATTGAAGATACAGATAGAACAAGATTGGTAGAAGATGCTTTAGACAACCTAATCAATGCTTTTGATTGGGCCAACATTATGCACGATGAAGGTCCATTTATGAAAGACGGTAAATTAGTACAAGTAGGTGACTTTGGTCCTTATGTTCAATCTGAAAGATTGGAGACGTATAGACCATATGTTGATCAGTTATTAGAGTCGGGTCATGCTTATTATTGTTTCTGTTCTAAAGATAGATTAGATGAAGTTAGAGCTAAAAACAAAGAAAAAGGTATTATTTCTGGTTATGATGGTCATTGTAGAGATTTGCCACTTGAAGAAGGTAAGAAACGTGTAGCAGCAGGAGAAAGTTATGTTGTTAGAATGAAAATGCCTGAAAATAGAGAATTAATTTTTAAAGACCTTGTAAGAGGCGAAGTTAAAATGAATACTGCAGATTCGGATGATCAAGTTCTTCTTAAAGCGGATGGTTTCCCAACATACCATATGGCTGTTGTAGTAGATGATCATTTAATGGGTATTACACATATGATCAGAGGTGAGGAATGGTTACCTTCAACACCAAAACAAATCGTATTGTATGATGCGCTTGGTTGGGAAATGCCTCAAATAGCACATTTATCAAATATCTTAAATACAGAAAAGAAAAAATTATCAAAACGTCATGATTCAGTGGCAGTTGAAGATTTTATGAATAAAGGTTATTTACCAGAAGCTTTAATTAACTTCTTGGCACTTGTTGGATGGAGTCCAGAAGGTGAAGAGGAGATTATGACACTTGAAGAAATGACAGAGAAATTCTCATTTGATCGTGTGTCTAAATCAGGTGGTGTATTTGATGTTCAGAAATTGAATTGGATGAACAATCAGTATATCAGAAAAGCAGATGAGGATAGATTGGCTGAACTGGCAATTCCTTATTTAATCGAAGCTGGTTATTTTGATGCTGATGGCGCCAAAGGACATTTTGAATGGGTAAAAAGAATTGTTCAATTGGTTAAAGAGCACTTAGAGTATATGGCTCAAGTTGTAGAACATTTCCCATTATTTGTTGGAGATACAGTTGAGATTACAGATGAGTCTGCAATGGAAATGATTAAACTGGATCATGTTTCAACTTTAATAGACGCTTTAGTAGCTAAGTTTGAACCTGCAGAAGCTTTTGATGCACCGTCTGTAAAAAAACTCTTTAAAGAAGTACAAAAAGAGACTGGTATTAAAGGCAAGAACTTGTTCATGTGCACAAGAATAGCTGTTACTGGACAAGAACATGGACCTGACTTGATGGAGTCTATTTCGATACTTGGAAAAGGCACTGTGGTTAAGAGATTAAAGTCTGTTCAAGAAAAATATTGCTAATATATTATAAAATCGCTTGCAAAAGCGATTTTTTTTTGATATCATCACCATAATTAGAAGACTTTGATTAGGAGAGTAAATCATTGAAAGTTTTTAGAGAGGATGTTGAGTGGTGAAAGACATCTAAACAGCAGATGATTGAAGTGCACCTATGAGTCACCGCTTGAAATTAGTAGGGCGTGTCGGTTAATCCCGTTATCGATTATACGAGATAGGCTTCGGCCTAATTAAAGTGGAACCGTGATTTATATCGCCTTTATTTAAGGGCGATTTTTGTATTTTTTGTATTTAAAGGAGATCAAAATGAAGAAAAAAGAAGAAGGGTTACTAGCTTCCATTTTACGTCGAGATCCTGCAGCTAGAAATAGATTTGAAATATTATTATGTTATCCTGGTGTTCATGCTGTACTTGCACATAGAGTCAATCATTTGTTCTATGAGATGGGTTTAAAAGTATTGGCAAGACTGGGATCACAGGTGATGAGGATTTTGACAGGGGTAGAAATTCATCCCGGTGCAACGATTGGTAGGCGATTATTAATCGACCATGGTATGGGAGTAGTTATCGGTGAGACTGCAATTGTTGGTGATGATGTTACTATATATCAAGGTGTTACTTTAGGTGGTACTGGAAAAGACTGTGGGAAACGACATCCTACAATAGGTAATTGTGTTATGATTGCTTCAGGTGCAAAGATACTAGGTCCTTTTAAAATTGGAGATCATTCAAAAATTGGTGCTGGATCAGTGGTATTAAAAGAAGTGCCTGATCATTGTACAGTCGTAGGTGTACCGGGGCGTATTGTCAAACAGAATTATCAGAAGGTTGAAAATGGAAAACTCTATGACATGGATCAAATTCATTTGCCGAATCCTGTTGAAAGAGAATTTGAGGCTTTACGAAAACGATTGGAAGCCTTAGAAGATAAGATTGTATAGCACGCTTTTGTAAGTGTTCAAATAGTGATATAATGGATTAGATAAAAAGGAGATATTTATGAAAATTTATAATACGATATCTAGAGAAAAAGAAGAATTTAAAACAATCGAACCTAATAAAGTCAGAATGTATGTGTGTGGACCAACAGTTTATAACTTTTTTCATATAGGTAATGCAAGACCGTTTTTAATATTTGATGCGTTTAGAAGTTATTTGGAGTATAGAGGGTATGAGGTCACTTATGTTCAAAACTTTACGGATGTAAATGATAAAATTGATAATAAAGCCATAGAAGAAGGCGATGAGGCGATGGCGGTGGCGAATCGTTTTATTGATGAATACTATAAAGATGCAGATGCGTTGGGCGTTAGACATGCAGATGTACACCCGAAAGTATCAGAAAATATTGGTAACATCATAAAAATGATTAAAGTATTGATATCAAAAGGATTTGCTTACGAAGTTGAAGGTGATGTGTATTTTGATATGAAAGCTTATAAAGACTATGGTAAATTATCAGGTCAAAACATTGATGATTTAGAAGCGGGTGCCCGTGTTGAAGTCAGTGAAATCAAGAAAAATCCTATGGACTTTGCACTCTGGAAATTTAAAAAAGAAGGACAAATTGCATGGCGATCACCTTGGGGTGAAGGAAGACCAGGGTGGCATATTGAATGTTCTGCAATGATCAACAAACACTTAGGTGAAACCATTGATATTCATGCTGGTGGTAAAGACTTGGTCTTCCCTCATCATGAAAATGAAGTAGCACAAAGTGAAGCTTATACTGGTAAAACTTTGGCAAACTATTGGATGCATAATGGTTACATTAATATTGATAATAAAAAGATGTCTAAATCAGAAGGTAATTTCTTTACAGTTAGAGAGATCCTTGAAAAATATGATCCTGAGGTGGTAAGATTCTTCTTATTGTCAGTACATTATAGACATCCTGTAAACTTTAGTAGAGAACTTGTAGAATCTGCTGCAAATGGTTTGGAGAGAATTTATACAGCTAGAAACAACATGATGCATCTGCTTAAAACAGCAGAAGATACAGTGACAGCTGGAGAATTAGAGGTTTTAAACTCATATTACAGACACAAGGAAAAATTCATTGAAGCATTAGATGATGATTTTAATACTGCTGATGGTATTGCTGCAATTTTTGAGTTGGTTAGAGATTTAAATAAAGATATGAACGATGAATCTTCTAGAACTTATATTCTTAAAAGTATTGATTTATTAAATGAATTAACAGGCGTTTTGGGATTATTAACTAAAGAAAATGATGATTTAGCAGAAGACTTAAAAGCACTAATTGAAGAACGTCAGTTGGCTAGAAAGAATAAAGACTTTGCTAAATCTGATGAAATCAGAGATTTGCTTTTAGAAAAAGGTATTATTTTAGAAGATACACCAACAGGTGTAAAGTGGTCATATAAAAGGTAAAGGTGATGTGTTGAAGCAGTTTGTAGATAAGATTGATCGAAGAAAATTATCAGATGACGAAGTGAAAATGATGAATGCATTAAAACTCGCTTATATTGGAGATGCTGTTTATGAAGTTTATATTCGTACTTATGTCATGAACAATTATAGATCCAGTGTTAATCAACTTAATAAAAGAGGCGTTTCATTTGTTAAAGCTTCAGCACAAGCTAGAATTGTAGAGTACTTAAAACCATACCTTACAGAAGCTGAGTGGGCAGTAGTTATGCGAGGTAGAAACCAAAAGGTTTCTACACCTGCAAAAAATGCAAATATTAAAGATTATAAAATGGCGACAGGATTTGAAGCCTTAATTGGTTTGTTGCATTTAAAAGGTGAAAAAGAAAGATTAGAAGAATTGATCATACATGGTATCAATCATATTGATCCGGAGGTGGCAAGTGACGAAAAGAGATAAGTTCTTTGTGGTTGGTATGCTCGTATTGTTATTGATATTGTGTGTGAAATCACTTTGGATAGACAACTATACACCTAAGAACGATTCAGAAGAAGCGTTCTATAATAAAGTAGAAAATATAATTGATGAACGATATACAGGTTGGTTATATGATTATCATCTAGTAACACCTAAAATTGTAAAGGTATCTGAAATGTCAGATACAGAAAAAAAATATAAAGACCTTGAAGGTAATATTCAGACCACTGAAGGTGTTTATAAAGCAAAAATTAGGAAATATATACTATGGATCCTGCCATTTTCAGAGGAACGAATATTAGAGGGGATTGAAAAATAATGAAAGTTGATCTTTTAACACATACACCAGATCCGGAGAGGTTGGTCTCGACTGCTGCAAAATTATGTTATTCTAAAACAGGTACTGCTGATATTTTAGATGGTTTAACTGATGATAAGGTTCATAAATTTATTGAAAAGCTATCAAGTTTAGGACATGAATCACCAATTGAACATGTTTCATTTACGTTTGCAGTGGAAGGCGTGAGTCGTGTTTTGACACATCAACTGGTAAGACATAGAATTGCATCTTTTTCACAACAATCTCAAAGATATGTGAAATTAGATCAATTTGAATTTGTTATACCACCTATGATTGAGAAAAATCCAAAAGCAAAAGAGATATTCTTGACAGCGATGAAAGAAGATCAACAACATTATGATGATTTAGTTGAATCTTTAGAAGAAAGCTATTATAATGAGTTTCTGTCTGAAGGTTATTCAGAGAAAAAATCTAAGAGCTTTGCACAGAAAAAGGCAATAGAAGATGCTAGATTTGTATTTCCTAATGCCTGTGAAACAAAGATGATATTTACAATGAACGCAAGAACATTGATGCATTTCTTTAAACATCGTTGTTGTGATCGTGCACAATGGGAAATTCGAGATATGGCTGATGCTATGTTAGAGCTCGTTAAAGAAGTATCACCTACTCTGTTTAAGTTTGCGGGACCTAATTGTGTGAGTAGCAACTGTCCAGAAGGGGTAATGACTTGTGGTAAGATGAAAGAAAAAAAGGCTTACTATTTAAAGGGAGAATAAATGAACGATAACGATTATATGATAGAAGGAAGAAATCCTGTACTAGAAGCCATTCAGTCGGGGCGTGCCATTAACAAGTTGATGGTTGCAAATGGACAAAAAGAAGGTTCAATCAAGAAAATTATTGCAAAAGCAAAAGACAAAGGAATTGTAATATCATATGTTGATAGACAGAAGATTAATGGTTTGTCACAATCGGATAACCATCAAGGGGTTATCGCTTTTGTGGCAGCATATGATTATAAAGAATTGGATGATTTGTTAAATGAAGTAGAAGCAAAAGAAGAATCGCCATTCTTTATTATATTAGACGAAATTAATGATCCACACAATTTAGGATCAATCATGAGAACTGCTGATGCAGTTGGTGCTCATGGTATCATCATTCCAAAGCGAAGAGCTGTAGGTTTAACACCTGTAGTAGCAAAGACCTCTGCTGGAGCTATTGAATATGTACCTGTTTGTAGAGTCACTAACTTAGCAAGAACAATTGATACTTTAAAAGAAAGAAATATCTGGATAGCTGGTGCTGATATGACTGGTGAACAAACTCATTTCCAAGCCAACTTTAAAGGCGCAATTGCTTTAGTCATGGGTAATGAAGGTCAGGGGCTGAGTCGACTAGTTAAAGAAAAGTGTGATTTCCTTGTTAATATTCCTATGATTGGAAAAGTTTCTTCTTTAAATGCTTCTGTTGCGGCATCAGTAATTATGTATGAAATCTTTAAACAAAGGCAAGGCTAATATGAGTCATCATAAAACCGTTTTATTTGTAGATGGTTATAATATTCTGAATGCTTGGCCAGATTTGAAGCGTTTGTTGGAAGTTGATCTTGAGGGTGCCAGAGAAAAATTGAATGACTATATGTTTGAGTATGCTGCCTATTATGGTGAAGAAGTTTGTGTTGTTTACGATGCTTATATGACCCATTCTAAAAAAGAGAACATAGAAAAGGTCAATCGTGTTAAGATTGTTTATACGAAAGAAAATCAAACAGCAGATACCTATATCGAAAGAGAAGTTAAAAAGTTATCATCGGATGTTCGAATACTGGTCAGAGTTGCTACTTCAGATTGGGTTCAACAAAGACAGATACTCGGAAATGGTGGTATCAGAATGACACCTTGGGAATTAAAGGATAAGTGTGTTAGAATAAGAAGGAAGATTGAAAGAAGTATTCAGAAAGAACAAAACAACACTAAAGAGGCTGAAATAAGTCGTCATTCTTTAAAAAATCTAGGGAATTTGTTGAAAGAACATGAAAAATAATTAAATTGGGTATTTACTTATGGTCAGGGAGTGATTATAATGAGTTCTGGTACATCTGCAAAATACATTAAAACTGAAGACTATAAAACGATGCCAGATGAATTAATTGCTGCTTGGGCAAATGAGGGAGATGTATTCGCTCTTGATTTTCTAATTCGGAAATACAAGAATTTTGTTAAAGCAAAATCCAGATCGTATTTTCTTATTGGTGGTGACCCTGAAGATATTATACAAGAAGGTATGATTGGTCTTTTTAAAGCAATTAGAGATTATGATGTTGAGAAGAATTCAAATTTTAAAGCTTTTGCAGAGCTGTGTGTGAAAAGACAAATCATTACAGCAATAAAAACAGCGACTAGACAAAAACATATTCCTTTAAACTCATATGTTTCTTTGAACAAACCAATATATAATGGCGATTCAGAACGAACACTTTTAGATGTTCTAAAAGGTAAACGATCGATGAATCCAGAAACATTATATATATCTCGTGAAGAAGTAACATCTATTAAAGAAAAAATTGGCAAGATACTCAGTAAGTTTGAGTGGGAAGTTTTAACTTGTTACTTGGCTGGAGAATCTTATCAAGAGATTGCTACAGATCTTAATAAACCTGTAAAATCAATAGATAATGCTTTGCAGAGAGTAAAAAAGAAAATAGAAAAATATTTAAAGATAGATTTTGAAATTGATTAGTCATCTAAAATACAAAAACCTTTGTTGACATTTTTATATTAGTGTGTTAACTTAATAAGGTAACGGTATTTTGGATACGTATATATAAATATCTAATAAGTTTAGGAGGTGTCTGAAGTGAGAGTGAATATTACTTTAGCTTGTACAGAGTGTAAGCAGAGAAACTATAACACAACTAAAAATAAGAAAAATAATCCGGATAGATTAGAACTTAAGAAGTATTGTAGATTCTGTAAGACTCATACAAATCATAAGGAAACTAAATAGTTTAAGGATGTGAAATAGTGGCTGTTCAAACAAAAAAGAAAACAAGTCCATTCAAAGGTGTTCGAATGGAACTAAAAAAAGTTAGCTGGCCAAATCGTAAAGAAGTTGGTCAATATACTGCAGTAGTGTTTGCTATGTGTGTTTCAGTTGGCGCTATGATAGCAGTGTGTGATGCAGTATTTAGTTATCTGTTCAGATTAATCGTTGGTTAATAACAACTATATTACGAAAAGGGAGGGCAGAGTGTTACGCTAGTAGCACTATTCAGTATGTCAAAAGAAGCTAAATGGTATGTTGTACATACATACTCAGGTCATGAAAATAAAGTAAAAGCAAATATCGAAGCAATCGTTGAAAACAGAGGCAAAAATGACCTTATCTTAGAAGTTGCTGTCCCTACCGAAGAAATAGTTGAAATTAAAAACGGTAAGAAAAAAGTGAAGCAAAGAAAGATATTCCCAGGTTATTGTCTTGTAAAGATGTTAATGACAGATGAGTCATGGTACATCGTTAGAAACACCAGAGGAGTAACTGGATTTGTTGGACCAGAATCAAAACCGATTCCATTAACAGAAGAAGAAATTGTTAAGATGGGTATCGAAAAACATGTGATTGAAATCGATGTTGTTGAAGGAGATAGCATTAAAGTTGTCTCAGGTCCATTTGAAGGATTCGAAGGTATTGTTAAAGAAGTAAACATGGAAAAGCAAATTTTACATGTTTCTATTTCGATGTTCGGAAGAGAAACACCTGTAGAGCTTGACTTTATACAAGTTGAAAAAGAATAACATATCATAAACTCATTCGAGGAGGTGAAACAAAATGGCAAAGAAGTTAGTAAGTTTAGTAAAATTACAAATTCCTGCAGGAAAGGCAACTCCAGCACCACCAGTTGGTTCGGCGTTAGGTCCTCATGGTCTAAATATTATGCAATTCTGTAAAGAATTCAACGCTAAAACTGCAGATCAACCAGGAATGATTATTCCAGTTGTAATCAGTGTATATCAAGATAGATCATACACATTTATCACAAAGACTCCACCAGCAGCAATTCTTTTAAAGAAAGCGGCTAAAATTGATAAAGCTTCAGGTGAACCACATTCTGTAAAGGTTGCTACAATCACAAAGGCACAATGTCAAGAGATTGCAGAAATCAAAAAGACTGATTTAAATGCAGCTAATATCGAAACTGCTACTAGCATGATCATGGGAACAGCTAGAAGTATGGGTATTGTAGTAGAAGGATAATAATCAAGTGGGAGACGTAGTCGTTAGTACCACGAGGAGGATTAAAAAATGGCAAAATTAAGCAAGAAGTATGCTGATGCTATGAAAAAAATCGATAAGTCTAAATTATATGATGTAGACGAAGCGGTTGTTTTATTAAAAGATATAGCAAAAGCTAAATTTGATGAAACTGTAGAAGTACATTTCAAAATGGGTGTTGATGGTAGACATGCTGATCAACAAGTAAGAGGTGCAATCGTATTACCTCACGGTACTGGAAATTCGAAGAAAGTACTAGTAATTGCTAAAGGCGAAAAAGCTGAAGAAGCTAAAGCTGCTGGCGCTGACTTTGTTGGTGCAGAAGATATGGTTGAGAAGATTCAAAAAGAAAACTGGTTTGATTATGATGTAATCGTAGCTACTCCAGATATGATGGGTCTTATCGGTAGATTAGGTAGAGTATTAGGTCCTAAAGGATTAATGCCAAACCCTAAATCAGGTACTGTAACTTTTGATCTTACAAAAGCAGTAAATGAAATCAAGGCTGGTAAAGTTGAGTACAGATTAGATAAAACTAATATTATTCACTGTTCAATTGGTAAAGTTTCTTTCGAGAAAGAGCAACTAGTTGAAAACATGAATGCTTTATCTGAAGCAATTAACAAAGCTAGACCGGCTTCAGCAAAAGGAACTTATTTAAGATCTGTAATTTTAACTTCGACAATGAGTCCTGGTATTAAATTAAACGCTGCAAAATTATAGTAGTTAAATTTAAAGTTGACAAGTGTTTGCTTTAATGATAAACTGCATAAGAAATATAAATATGAGTATTCACCATAGACAGTAGGGGCTTCGGCTTAATCATCCTACCGAGGTATAAATAGATTAAATTTATTACCTCTTCGTCTATATCGGAGAGGTTTTTTTATGATATTCGGTGAATTCCCTAAATCTGAACAAGGAGGTGGACAAATGTCTCAAAACTTTGAAAACAAAAAAGTAGTAGTTGAAGAAATTCGTGAAAAGTTTTCGAACGCTAAGTCAGCAATTCTTGTGGATTATAGAGGTCTTACAGTTGCAGAAGCAACAGAGTTAAGAACTAAATTCAGAGAAGCTGGTGTTGAGTATAAAGTTTATAAGAACAACTTAATGAAATTAGCAATTAAGGAAAGTTCTTTCGAAGGTTTAACAGCAGATCTTGCTGGTCCAAGCGCAATTGCTTTTGGATACGAAGATCCTGTAACACCTGCAAAGATCGTTAAAGATTTTGCGAAAGACCATTCTAACTTAGAATTAAAAGCTGGTGTTGTTGAAGGCGAGTACTATGACAATGTTAAAATTATCGAAATCGCAGATATCCCATCAAGAGATGTATTACTTTCAAGACTTGTTGGTTCATTCCAAGCTCCTATCTCGAACTTTGCTTACTTAGTAAAGAATATCGTTGATAAGAGAGTCGAAGAAGGCGAAGCAAATGTACAACCAGAAGCTGTTGAAGCTCCTGTTGAAGAATCTGTAGAACAAGCTGACGCTGTTGAAACAACAGAAGAAGCATAATAAATTATTCGGAGGTGTATTATGAACAAAGAGCAAATTATTGATGCAATTAAGGAAATGACTGTATTAGAATTAAACGAGTTAGTAAAAGCTTGTGAAGAAGAGTTTGGCGTATCTGCTGCTGCTCCTGTAGTTATGGCTGCTGGTGGTGCTGATGCTGGTGGTGCTGCTGAGCAAACTGAGTTCGACGTAATTTTAGCTAACACTGGCGCTAAGAAAATTGGCGTAATCAAAGTTGTTAGAGAAATCACTGGTTTAGGACTTAAAGAAGCTAAAGCATTAGTTGATGGCGCTCCTGGTGCAATCAAAGAAGGCGTTGCTAAAGAAGAAGCTGAAGCAATGAAAGCTAAGTTAGAAGAAGCTGGAGCTGCTGTAGAGCTTAAGTAATAACAAATTAATTTCATAAAAATGGATTTCAGTAATGAAATCCATTTTTTTCTTTATGTGAACCTTTGTTTAGATCAATAATACATAGGTATAATAAATATAATAAAATCATTGACGAACAAGGTCTTGTATGATATAGTTTTAAAATGGCATAAGTAGCGATATGTCTTTTTGCGCGTTTAAAAGGCACAAAAAAGAGTATCGACTATTTGTCATGATTTTTAACGTAAAGAGAATGAAGATTCTCTTAAAATAAACAATAAATTTTGCTTAAGGGGTGAACAGTTGATGCCGCAACCTATACGACTTGGAAATGCTGAAAGAATGAGTTTTTCAAAGGTTAAAGATGTAATTGAAAAGCCTAATCTAGTTGAAGTACAAAAGAAATCATTTAGATGGTTCTTAGAAAACGGATTAATGGAAGCTTTCAATGACATTTCACCAATCAAAGATTATACGGAAAACTTAGTGTTAGAATTCGTGGATTACGAATTAGAAGACAAGGCAAAGTATGATATCGAAGAATGTAAAGATAGAGATGTAACTTATGCTAAACCTTTAAAGGTTCAGGTAAGATTCATTAACAAGGAAACTGGCGAAGTTAAGGAACAAAAAGTATTCATGGGTGACTTCCCTATGATGACACCAAAAGGAACTTTTGTTATTAACGGAGCAGAACGTGTAATTGTTTCTCAATTGGTACGTTCGCCAGGACCATACTATGATATGAAGTTTGATAAAGTTGGTTCTAAATTGTATTCTACAACTGTTATCCCAAATCGTGGTGCATGGTTAGAATATGAAACGGATTCTAACGATATTATTTCTGTTAGAATTGACCGTACAAGAAAGTTACCAGCAACTGTCTTAATAAGAGCTTTAGGTTTTGAAACTGATCATGAAATACTCAGTATTTTTGGTGAGTCTGAAAGATTATTAAGAACTTTAGAAAAAGATTCAACAACATCTCAAGATGAAGCTTTAGTTGAAATCTACAAAAAACTACGTCCAGGTGAGCCACCTAACGTTGACAATGCTAAGAGTTTATTATTCTCTCTTCTATTTGATGATAAGAGATATGACTTAGCAAAAGTTGGACGTTACAAGTACAACAAAAAATTAGGTGTTGCTGATCGTATTATGGAAACAGTAGCAGCTGAAAATATTGTTGACCCTAGAACAGGTGAAATCCTATTTGAAAAAGGTCACAAGTTAACAGAAGCGGATGCTTTTGTTGTAGAAAACGCTGGAAATAAAGTAGTTAATGTTATCAACTCTGAAGGTGAAGAAATCAAAATAGTTGGTAATCATTTCGTAGATTTAGACCAGTATGTTTCATATGATGGTATTAAAGTTAAGGGTAAAGTACATTATCCTTCATTGATGCACATTTTAGAAAATTATTCTGATGAAGACGATATTGTTGAACAGATTAATTTGAATGCAAAGAAAGATAGAAAAAAAGATGAATCTAATGATCGTTTAGTACCTAAAAACATTATTGTTGACGATATTATTGCATCATTCAGTTACATCTTAAACTTAGCGCAAAACATTGGTCGTACAGATGATATTGACCATTTAGGTAACAGAAGAATTCGTTCTGTTGGTGAGCTTTTACAAAACCAATTTAGAATTGGTCTTTCTAGAATGGAAAGAGTTGTTCGTGAAAGAATGACAATTCAAGATATGGAAGCAATAACACCACAGGCTTTAATTAATATTCGTCCTGTTACAGCTGCTATTAAAGAATTCTTTGGTAGTTCGCAATTATCTCAGTTCATGGATCAAAACAATCCACTTGCTGAGCTTACAAACCTAAGAAGATTATCTGCCTTAGGTCCAGGTGGTCTTTCGAGAGAAAGAGCTGGTTTCGAGGTTCGTGACGTTCATTACTCTCATTATGGTAGAATGTGTCCAATCGAAACACCTGAGGGTCCAAACATCGGTTTGATCGGTAACTTAAGTATTTTTGCTGAAATCAACGAGTATGGATTTGTAGAAGCACCTTATAACATTGTTGAAAAAGGAACTGGTCGTGCGACTGGTGAAATTAGATACATGAGTGCTGATGAAGAAAAAGATTCAGTAATCATTCCGGCTTCAGAGCCACTTGATGAGAATGGTTACCTTGTTAATAAAAATGTTGTTGGTAGAAGAAAAGCTGATATCAAGGAATTTGCTAGAGAAGATGTTTCTTTAATGGAAGTTTCTCCACAGCAAATGATTTCTGTAGCAACTGCATTAATTCCGTTCCTTGAGAATGATGATGCCAACAGAGCCCTAATGGGAGCGAACATGCAGAAGCAGGCTGTGCCTCTTCTAGTTGCTCAATCTCCAATTATCGGTACTGGTATGGAATATTTCGCAGCAAGAGACTCAGGGGCTGTAAATATTGCTCCAGCGGATTCTACTGTTGAATATGTCTCAGCTACTAAAGTCGTATTAAAACGCGATGACAGTCATCAAAGAGACGAATTTGAGCTTCTAAAGTTCAAGCGTTCAAACCAAGGTACGTGTGTTAATCAAACACCTCTTGTAAGTAAAGGTGAAAAGCTAAAAGCTGGTCATATCATTTCTGATGGACCATCAACTCATAATGGTGAGATGGCTTTAGGAACAAACTTACAAATTGCATTCATGACTTGGAATGGATACAACTATGAGGATGCGATTCTTCTTAGTGAAGAGTTGGTAAGAAAAGACGCTTTAACATCTATTCATATTGAAGAGTACGAATGTGAAGCTAGAGATACAAAATTAGGACCTGAAGAAATCACTAGAGATATTCCTAACGTTGGTGAAGATGCACTTAAAGATCTTGATGAACGTGGTATTATCAGAATTGGTGCTGAAATAGGACCTGGAGATATATTAGTTGGTAAAGTAACGCCTAAAGGTGAAACTGAGTTAACTGCAGAAGAAAGATTATTAAGAGCTATCTTCGGTGAAAAAGCTAGAGAAGTAAGAGATACTTCATTAAAAGCACCTCATGGTGAATCTGGTATCATCGTAGATGTAAAAGTATTTGTAAGAGAGAATGGTGATGAATTATCACCAGGCGTAAACTTACTAGTAAGAGTTTATATCGCTAAGAAGCGTAAAATAAATGTTGGAGACAAGATGGCGGGTCGTCATGGTAATAAGGGTGTTATCTCTAAAATATTACCACTTGAGGATATGCCTTTTGCTGAAGACGGAACACCTGTACAAATCATACTGAACCCACTAGGGGTACCATCTCGTATGAATATTGGTCAGGTACTTGAGATTCACTTAGGATTAGCAGCTAAGAAATTAGGTTGGAATGTTGCTACTATGGCCTTTGATGGTGCCAAAGAGGGACAAATTGCTGATCTTCTTGATGAAGCGGGTTATCCAAGATCGGGTAAGCTAAAACTGAGAGATGGTAGAACGGGAGAATTCTTCGACAACCCTGTTACAGTTGGTTACATGTACATGTTAAAACTGCATCACCTTGTTGATGATAAGATCCATGCACGTTCAACTGGGCCATATTCACTTGTAACTCAACAGCCACTAGGTGGTAAAGCACAATTTGGTGGACAGAGATTTGGTGAGATGGAGGTATGGGCACTTGAAGCATATGGTGCTGCATATACATTACAGGAAATCTTAACAGTTAAGTCAGATGACGTTGTAGGCCGTGTTAAGGCTTATGAAGCAATTGTTAAGGGTGAAAACATTCCTGAGCCAGGTATTCCTGAATCATTTAAAGTATTAATTAAAGAATTCCAATCACTTGCATTGGATGTTAGTGTAATAAAATCGGGTGCAGGCGAAGTCGAAATTAAAGAGGGTGCAGATGAATTTGCAGATGACCCTTCTGATTTAGATGATTTAGTAGTAAATGATGCTGAACTTGGTGATGGTGTTCAAATTGAAGATGAAACTGGTGAAGTAATAGAAGAAGAATTTGATGAAGAATCATTTTCTGAAGATGATGTACCACCAGTTGAAGAACTAGAAATAGATTTTGAAGACTAATAGTAGCAGCTTTATGCTGCTACATATACTATAGGTGAAGCGATTACTTATGAAGGGAGCGAAAACCTTGCTAGAATTTGATAATTTTGATTCCATAAAAATTCGTTTAGCTTCTCCTGAAAAGATCAGAAGCTGGTCTAGAGGAGAAGTTAAAAAACCAGAGACTATTAACTACAGAACGTTGAAGCCAGAAAAAGAGGGTTTGTTCTGTGAAAAGATCTTTGGACCTACAAAAGACTGGGAATGTCATTGTGGGAAATACAAAAGAGTACGTTATAAAGGTGTTATTTGTGATCGTTGTGGCGTTGAAGTAACAAAAGCTAAAGTACGTCGTGAAAGAATGGGACATATAGAATTAGCAGCTCCAGTTTCACACATTTGGTACTTTAGAGGGATCCCATCAAAAATGGGTATCTTACTTGATATGTCACCAAGATCGTTAGAGAAGATCTTATACTTCGCTGCTTACATTGTAACTGAGTCAGGTGATACAGCATTAACTCACAAACAAGTTCTTTCTGAGAAGGAATATAGTGATGCTAGAGAGCAATATGGTAACCGTTTCAAAGCTGGAATGGGTGCTGAGTCAGTAAAAACAATTTTACAACAAATTGATCTTGAAGTATTAAGAGAAGAATTAAGAGCTCAATACAAAGAAGCAACTGGTCAAAAGAAAGTAAAATTAATTAGAAGATTAGAAGTAGTTGATAACTTTAGAGAATCTGGAAACCACCCTGATTGGATGATCATGGATGTTGTACCAGTTATCCCACCTGATTTAAGACCTATGGTTCAATTAGATGGTGGACGTTTTGCTACATCTGATTTAAATGACTTATATAGAAGAGTTATTAATAGAAACAACCGTCTGAAAAGACTTTTAGAATTAGGTGCTCCTGATATTATTGTTAGAAATGAAAAACGTATGCTTCAAGAAGCAGTCGACTCATTAATTGACAATGGTAGAAGAGGCCGTCCTGTAACAGGACCTGGTAACAGACCGTTAAGATCATTATCAGATATGTTAAAGGGTAAGCAAGGTCGTTTCAGACAAAACTTACTTGGTAAGCGTGTTGACTATTCTGGTCGTTCGGTTATCGTTGTTGGTCCATCACTTAAGTTCTACCAATGTGGTTTACCTAAGAAGATGGCATTAGAGTTATTCAAACCTTTCGTTATGAAACGTTTGGTTCAAGAAGAAATTGTTCACAACATTAAAAGTGCTAAGAGAATGGTTGAGCGTGCGAAACCTGAAGTTTGGCCAATTGTTGAAGATGTTATAAAAAATCACCCAGTTTTACTAAACAGAGCACCTACGCTTCATAGACTTGGTATTCAAGCCTTTGAGCCAGTGTTAGTAGAAGGTAAAGCAATTCGATTACATCCGCTTGTATGTACAGCATATAACGCAGATTTCGATGGTGACCAGATGGCGGTACATGTACCTTTATCTGTAGAAGCACAAGCAGAAGCTAGATACTTAATGTTATCAGTAAACAACATTTTAGCTCCAAAAGATGGTTTGCCGATTACTACACCTACTCAGGATATGGTTCTTGGTGGATACTACTTAACATTACATGTTGAAGGTGTTTTAGGTGAAGGTAAAGTATTTAAAGACTTTGATGAAATGTACTTAGCGTATAAGAGTGGTTCGATTCACTTACATGCTAAAGTGGGTGTTAGAGTTAAGTTAAACGAAAATGACCCTGGTCAAGTTGTTGAATCAACGGTTGGTCGTTTTATCCTAAACTCAGAGATACCACAAACATTAGGGTTTGTTGATAGAGAAGTTGATCCTTACGGTTTAGAAATTGATTTCTTATGTACTAAAAAGGATTTAGAAAATATTATTGCAAACTGTTACGAAACAACAGGAAACACTGTAACAGCTCAGATTATGGACTCTATAAAAGATCTTGGTTTCAGATATTCTACTCAATCAGCAATCACAGTTGGTGTTGTAGATATGATTATTCCGAAAACAAAATGGGATATCGTTGAAGTTTCAAGAAAGAAAGTAGAAAAATATCAAGCAGCTTTCAAACGTGGTTTCTTAACCGAGGAAGAAAGATATGAAGGTATCATTCAAACTTGGACTCAAACAACTGAAGATGTTACAAATGAACTGATGGCTGAAATGCCTAGACTTAATAACATTGCAATCATGGCCAACTCCGGTGCACGTGGTTCGAGAAATCAGATTAGACAGTTAGGTGCGATGCGTGGTCTTATGGCCAATGCAACTGGTAAAACAGTTGAGATTCCAATCTTATCAAACTTCCGTGAAGGTTTATCTGTACTAGAGTATTTCATCTCAACTACTGGTGCAAGAAAAGGTCTTGCCGATACTGCGCTTAGAACAGCCGATTCAGGGTACTTAACTAGAAGACTAGTTGACGTTGCTCAGGATGTTATCGTAAGAGAAGTTGATTGTGGTGCTGTAACAGGTATTGTTGTTAGAGATATTTTAGAAAATGGTCAAGTAATTGAAGGGTTAGCTGAAAGACTTGATGGTCGTTACCCAGTAAAGGATCTTATGCATCCTAAGACTGGAGAATTGCTAGCACCTCATAATGTTATGATTGATAAAAAAGTGGGAGCTTCAATAGTAGAAGCTGGCATAGTTGAAGTAGAAATTCGTACTGTACTGAATTGTGAAGCTGAAACTGGTGTTTGCTGTACATGTTATGGTAAAAACTTAGCAACAGGCCGTCCGATGAATATTGGAGAAGCAGTTGGAACAATTGCTGCTCAATCAATCGGTGAGCCGGGTACACAGTTAACAATGAGAACATTCCATACTGGTGGTGTTGCGGGAGCCGATATTACTCAGGGTCTTCCGAGAGTCGAGGAGCTTTTCGAGGGTCGTAAGCCAAAAGGTATGGCAGTTATTGCAGAAATGGATGGACGTATTTCATTCCAAGAAAACAAACGTAAACAAGAAGCAGTAATTACAAATGAAGCTGGTGAAACTTTTGCAGCTCAAATCGTATTCGGTTCTCGTCTAAGAGTACAAGAGGGCGATTATGTAAAAGCTGGAGACAAACTGACAGAAGGTTCTATAAATCCTCATGATATTCTAAGAGTTGTTGGGGTAAATGGTGTACAAGCTTATATCGTAAAAGAAATTCAAGTTGTATACCGTCTTCAAGGTGTTGATATCGATGATAAACATATTGAAGTAATTGTAAGACAAATGTTATCTAAGATTAGAGTTGATGAGACTGGGGATTCAGATTTCTTACCAGGTCGAATGATCAGCTACAAGCAATTCAAAGAAGTAAATGCGAATCTTCTTGCTGACAATAAAGAGCCGATGGAAGGTACTAGAGCATTATACGGTATCACAAAAGCATCTTTAGCAACTGATTCATTCTTATCTGCAGCATCATTCCAGGAAACAACAAGAGTTCTTACGGATGCAGCTGTAAAAGGTAAAGAAGATAAACTTCTTGGATTAAAAGAGAATGTTATCATTGGTAAATTAATACCAGCTGGTACAGGTCTTAGAAAATACAAGAATGTTGCTTATGAAAGAAAAAATGAAATAGATATGCAAGACGTATTCTTATAAATTGTAAGACCCAAAAGTATTTTGTTATTTTTATTGACAATGATACTTTTGGGGTGTTACAATGTTTGAGTGTGTTATCTTGAATATATAATGCTCAAGATGAATTCGCCAAAGTACGAATCAGATGTAAGGGGTGTTCTATGGATTTAAAAAACTTAGAAACAGCTCCACAGAAAAAAATCGGTATCAAACAATCGCTAAAAGCAGTGCGTACTGGGAAAGCTGAAGCTTTGTTTATAGCAAAGGATGCAGAACAGTATGTGGTTAGAAGCGTTGTTGAGTTAGCTGAAGAACATAATGTGCCTATAGTTTATATAGAAAACATGTTGGTCTTAGGCAAAGCTTGTAATATTGACGTTGGTGCTGCGACGGCAGTTATTGTTAAATAAAATGACTATATTTTCAAACCAAATTAAAATTCGAGAGGAGGTGCATGGATGCCAACTATTAACCAATTAGTGAAGAAAGGTAGAAAGCAATCGGAAACGAAATCGACTGCTCCTGCTTTAAACAGAAGTTTCAACTCTTTAAAGAGACAAGCTACTAAAGCTAAATCTCCACAAAAAAGAGGTGTTTGTACTTCAGTTAAAACAGTTACGCCTAAGAAGCCAAACTCTGCCCTTAGAAAAGTTGCAAGAGTTAGACTTTCTAACGGTTTAGAAGTTACAGCTTACATTCCAGGTGAAGGACACAACTTGCAAGAGCATAGTGTTGTTTTAATCCGTGGTGGAAGAATCAAAGACTTACCAGGTTGTAGATATCATATCGTTAGAGGTGTGTTAGATACATCAGGTGTTGCTGATAGAAACCAGTCAAGATCTAAATACGGTACTAAGAGACCAAAGAAAAAGAAGTAAATCAACAAAGAGCCTTTACTTCGGTAAAGGCTTCATATAGTCAATTAAAAAGCACACTACGACATTTAGTAAGTACTATTTTGTCGAGTACCGATGAAGAAAAGTTATAATTAAGGAGGGAAGTAAAGTGCCTAGAAAAGGAAAAGTTCCAGTAAGAAAAGTTTTACCAGATCCAGTACATGGCAGCATGGTAGTTGCAAAGTTAATCAACTCTATTATGTTAGATGGTAAAAAAGGTACCGCTCAAAGAATCGTTTACGATGCATTCGAGATGGTACAAGAAAAGACGGGTAAAGAACCTGTTGAAGTATTTGAAACTGCAATGGCTAATATTATGCCAATGTTAGAAGTAAAATCAAGAAGAGTTGGTGGATCAAACTACCAAGTACCTATGGAAGTTCGTCCAGTAAGAAGACAAACTTTAGGATTAAGATGGTTAACTACTTTCACGAGAAAACGTGGAGAGAGAACTATGTCTGAAAGATTGGCTAAAGAAATCATGGATGCAGCAAATAACACTGGTGCTACTGTGAAGAAAAAAGAAGATACGCATAAGATGGCAGAAGCGAACAGAGCGTTTGCACACTATAGATTCTAGTATGACTGCGTAATGAGTCTTGGAAGGAGGAACAATTCGTGTCAAGACAGTTCCCATTAGAAAGAACAAGAAATATCGGCATCATGGCACATATCGATGCAGGTAAGACAACAACAACTGAAAGAATCCTGTACTACACTGGTGTTTCTCACAAAATTGGTGAGGTTCATGATGGTGCAGCTACTATGGACTGGATGGAGCAAGAGCAAGAGAGAGGTATCACAATTACTTCTGCTGCTACAACTTGTGAATGGAAAAATAACAGAATCAACATTATCGATACACCAGGTCACGTTGACTTCACAGTAGAAGTTGAGAGATCGTTAAAAGTATTAGATGGTGCGGTTGCTGTATTCTGTGCTAAGGGTGGCGTTGAGCCTCAATCTGAGACTGTTTGGAGACAAGCGGTTAAATACAGAGTTCCTAGAATGGCATTTGTAAATAAAATGGATATTACAGGCGCTGACTTCTTCAGAGTAGTAGATATGATGAAAGAAAGATTATCAGCTAATGCAATTCCAATTCAAGTACCAATTGGTGCTGAAGATGAATTCCAAGGTATCGTAAACTTATTAACTATGAAAGCTCATGTTTATAAGGATGACCTAGGAGAAAACATTGAGATCGTTGACATCCCTGCTGACTTAGTAGAAATTGCTGAGGAAAAAAGAGGCGAAATGATCGAGGCAATCGCTGAAACTAATGAAGATATGATGATGGCTTACCTTGAAGGTGAAGAAATCGCTCATGATGATTTAGTAAAAGCTTTAAGAATTGCTACAATCGATAACGTTATTGTACCTGTATTATGTGGTACTGCTTATAAGAATAAAGGTGTTCAGATTTTACTTGACGCTGTACTTGATTATATGCCAGCACCAACAGATGTAGTTGCAATTAAAGGTATTGATCCAGATACTGAAGAAGAAATTGCAAGACCTGCTGATGATAATGGTCCATTTGCTGCTTTAGCATTTAAGATCATGACAGATCCTTTTGTAGGTAAATTATCATTCTTCAGAGTTTACTCTGGAACATTAGATTCAGGATCTTACGTACACAACTCTACTAAAGATAAAAAAGAAAGAGTTGGTAGAATCCTACAAATGCATGCGAATAAGAGAGAAGAAATCAAAAGAGTTTACTCTGGAGATATCGCTGCAGCTATCGGTCTTAAGTTCACAACAACTGGTGACACATTATGTTCAGCAGATGATTTAGTAGTTCTTGAGTCGATGGAATTCCCTGAGCCAGTAATCAGAGTTGCTATTGAGCCAAAAACAAGAGCTTCTCAAGAGAAGATGGGTCTTGGACTTTCGAAGTTAGCTGAGGAAGATCCAACATTCAAGACTTACACTGATGAAGAAACTGGACAGGTTATCATCGCTGGTATGGGTGAGCTTCACCTTGAAATCATCGTTGATAGATTACTGAGAGAGTTTAAAGTTGAAGCAAACATTGGTGCGCCTCAAGTTGCTTACAAAGAAACTATCACTAAAGAAGTTACTATTGAGTACAAACACTCTAAGCAATCTGGTGGTAAAGGTCAATACGGTCATGTAAAAATGAAGTTCAGACCTAGAACTGCTGGTGAAGGTTATAACTTCATTAACTCAGTTACTGGTGGATCTGTTCCTAGAGAATACATCGAGCCAGTTAACCAAGGTATCCAAACTTCTTTACCGAATGGTATCTTAGCTGGATATGAAGTGGTAGATCTTGAAGCTGAATTGTATGATGGTTCTTACCATGAAGTCGATTCATCTGAGATGGCATTTAAACTTGCTGCATCTATGGCTTTCAAAGAAGCAATGAGAAAAGGTGCTGCAGTATTAATGGAGCCAATGATGAAAGTTGAAGTTGTTGTTCCAGAAGAGTACCTTGGTGATGTTATGGGAGATATTAACTCTCGTAGAGGTCAATTAGAAGGTATGGAAGCTATGGACGGCGCTCAAGTTATTAAAGCACATGTTCCATTATCAGAAATGTTCGGTTATGCTACTGACTTAAGATCTAAGTCACAAGGTAGAGGTAACTATACAATGCTTTTCAGTCACTATGATCAAGTTCCTAATTCAATTAGTGAAAAAATCATGGGTGATAAAAAATAAATTTTTATAAAGGGAGGAATTTCAAAAATGGCAAAACAAAAATTTGAAAGAAATAAGCCACACGTTAACGTTGGTACAATTGGTCACGTTGACCACGGTAAAACAACTTTAACAGCTGCAATCACTAAAGTATTATTTGACAGATACGGTCTTGGTGAGAAGGTAGACTTCGAAAATATCGATAAAGCTCCAGAAGAGAGAGAAAGAGGTATCACTATCTCTACAGCTCACGTTGAGTATGAAACTCCTAACAGACATTACGCTCACGTTGACTGTCCAGGCCATGCCGATTATGTAAAGAACATGATCACTGGTGCTGCTCAAATGGATGGATCTATCTTAGTTGTTTCTGCAGCAGATGGTCCTATGCCTCAAACTAGAGAGCATATCTTATTATCACGTCAAGTTGGTGTTCCATACATCGTTGTTTTCTTAAACAAATGTGACATGGTTGATGATGAAGAATTATTAGAGTTAGTTGAAATGGAAGTAAGAGAATTATTAGACGCTTACGATTTCCCAGGTGACGATACTCCAATCATTAGAGGTTCTGCATTATTAGCTCTTGAAGATTCTTCTTCAGAGTGG
>Ga0209272_10000659_pt1 | contig 25959 bp, 16 predicted proteins | sample tdDd002_FD_187125 | JGI IMG/M metagenome (GOLD analysis project Ga0209272, IMG submission 187125) | Marine sediment microbial communities from the Atlantic coast under amendment with organic carbon and nitrate - tdDd00.2 (SPAdes)... | ecosystem: Environmental > Aquatic > Marine > Coastal >... | reverse complement strand
ACATTATTATACCGTTAATAGATACACTGGTTATTATAGAGGTACAGCGACAAAAGCAGTTCAACAACCTTATTCAAATCCATTTAGAGAAACATCTGATAAGTATGTTATCTATGTAGCGGATTCAACATTTGATTTAACTGAGTTTAATGAAATGAAACTAAAAGCAGATTTTGAAGTTATTCTAATTGGCAATGAAGCACTTAGAGTTAGCATTGATGGTGAAATGCTGTTCATAGAAAATGACGGTTCAGATATGGATGGTCTTATCAGAAAAGCAACTGATGCTATTGGATCAAGGTATCCATTCAGTTCAAGATATTTGGTACAAGTTAATGATCCGTTTACCTTAACTCAAATCATGTTTGATACAGAAGGTGATCCTTTAACAAACTATGGATATCAATATGTACAAGAAGAAGTCTATGATAACCCAATGGGTTTAGAAACATATGCAAGAAGTACATATCTTTCGGACTCATCAGGTTTTTCAAATTATAAAGTAACTTCATTCAGTAAAGCTGGACTGTTTAAAATCTTTGCACTTTTAAAAGATTCAACGGGTCAACTCAACTTTGATAAAGATTCAAATATCTCTGAGGTGTCTGTATTAGCTCACAGAAAACCAATCGCTGATTATGTTTTGGATTGGACGTATGATGTTTTGTCTGAGAAATACCGTGTTACTTTTGTGGATAAGTCTTATGATTTGGATCATCAGTATTCTGATCTTCATAGAGGGATTAGAGACTATAAAGCCATGTATAGAGTAGAGGGTACAACGTCATGGATTTATGCTATACCAGATACGTTGTCAAAAGGCACTTATGAATTCAGATATTCTGTTAAGGATATGGAAAATGCGTGGAGTGATCCTAAAATTATGGTATTCACATTATCTGATGTACCACCACCCCAATTACTATCAGCAGAACTAAAAACAACTGATGATGCATTTTCTCTAAATGCCATACCTGGAACAGAATCACTGACATTCTATGATATTAAAACACGGTATCCTTATGATGTGAAACTCAGTTATCAGTGGTTAAGTGGTGGTATGGTCATACAACCGTTTAAAGAAATGATCACAGGATTTCAAAGTGTTAACGACGATAAAGTTTGGGAGGCATATGACTTTGAAGTCCCTAAAATATTAAGTGATGGTCCTTATACCATTGAATTAAGAGTTGAGGATAAAAACAATTCAAGTAACTATGTGAACAAATTATTTAATCTTTCTGTCTTTACACCAATAGAACTTAATACTTCAACACCGGAGATGATCTTACCAGGTGATAATATATTTACTTGTACAACAAGTCGTTATGTTGATGGTGTTGATCTAACATTATATTATGATACAGCTTATGCTGTAACACTACCAATGAGTAGAGCGGGTGAAACCACTTGGGAATGTGTCTATTCATCTAGTGATTCTATTCCTGATGGATTTTATGATGTTCATTATGAAGCGTCAGTACATTCAAGTCCCGTTAAAAAAGAAGCTCATATTGATTCTACTGAAAAAGTTTCACTAAGAGCCAAATCTATTGTCATAAAAGGAGCATGGCAGTACTGGGATGGTGGTCTTAACATTTTTGGAGAACAACTTACAGATGAACCACATCGATTCTTATCACTAGAGAAAATTGAAATACTTGTAGAAACGATTGGAAAACCTGATCGTATAGAAATTGAAATGAGTGATGCTTTAAAAGCCATGACCTATCTAGATGATAAAAACAATTTGTATGAGTATGTAAAACTGATAGGATATGAGGTGAGTTTTCCATTAACAATGGTAAGTTCAGATCAAGATAATTGGTCTAAAAATTATATTTTACCGTTAGCGGCAAGTACAAAATCCTTTGAAAATGAGGTGCTTTTAAGTCCTTATTATATTAAGATAACATTGATAAAAGGTACAAGTTCGGTAGAATACTTTGTAAATGATATCCATATTACGGGTAATACATTAGATCATCTGTATTTACAACCCAATGAATAAAGAGTGATTTCATCTGAAATCACTCTTTTATACTTATATTAAATTATTTAACGTACGATATTTCCTATCTATAGGATTAATCCTCTTAACTCTTCTTTTAATAACTCAATATACTTTTGGGATTCCACACCCATAGGAATACTCTTTTTATGGAAATAACCAATTTCAGTATAAACATCGGGAATAGGTATCAACACCCAATCAAATGTTTTAGATAGATGAGGGTGCATTTTACATCCGATACTATACGCATTGGTTTCACTTACTATTTTACATTTTACATTCCTATCAAACACACAAATTTCTTTGGTAGTATTTATAAACGCCAAATAATCATAACTATATACATCTGTCTGGTGAATGTACATGCTTTCCTTGTAGTGGACATATGGATATTTATGTAGTTCACGAAAGACAGTCTCTTTGTGTTCTAAAATCGGATGACCAGATCGTACTTTTACAAAGAAACCTAGTTTCCCTAGGGGAGTATAACTTAGGTTTCTGTCTTCGAGATGTGTTATAAATTCATCTCGACTATTCTGCATGATCAGTAAAACACCAAGATCGGCTTCTTGTTTGTATACTTTGTCAATAACCTCAAAACCCCGTTCATTGGTCAACTCATACTTTATTTTTTCGTTGTCAGAATTGAGTTTAACAAACTTTATAAATGATTCCATTATTGGTGAATAGTTTTGAGCAATCAATCTAAATGATGATGAAGATTTATCTTCGGATATGTTTTTCATTTCCTCACATTGCTTTAAAACTGAACGAGCGTAGATGAGAAAGGTTGCTCCCTTTTCAGTAATTTTCACGCCTCGATTATTCCTTTTAAATATTGTGATACCAAATTCTGTTTCTAAATCTTTCATAGAGTTACTTAAATTTGGTTGTGATACAAAAAGTTTTTTGGCCGCTTTGGACAAAGAACCGCATTTTTCTATTTCAATGGCATACCGTAATTGTTGAAGTGTCATTTAAGCCCTCCTTTAGTTCAGCTATAACTTTTGATTATATCTATATAGGAATTCTATATTAACATTCTGTAATATTCAAGTGCTATAATTGAATTAATTAATGAACATGTTCGCGAACACATGTAAATATACGGTTCTAAGCACTATTTTTTATAAGTTAAATTATACGAATATTCAGAAAAATATTACCGGTATAACAATTACAAATATCAAGGAGGCGTTATATGAGTTTCGAACAGAGAATCTCTGAATTGGTGGATAAGAAAGCACATAAGTTCACTAATATGAATGATAAGATTTGGGAATTTGCAGAAATAAGATTCCAAGAACATAAATCAGCTAAACTTCAAATGGATATGCTTGACGCAGAAGGTTTTACTGTAAAAAAAGGTTTGAGTGGCATTCAAACCGCATTTACAGGGGACTTTGGAGAAGGATATCCCGTGATAGGGGTATTAGGTGAATTCGATGCATTGTCTGAACTTAGTCAACAAGCAGATGTTGCTGAAAAGTCACCATTAATTAACGGTGGCAGTGGACATGGATGTGGACATAATACACTTGGTGCCTCTTCACTAGCAAGTGCTGTGGCAATAAAAGATTACATGAAGGAAAATAATATAAAAGGAACCATTCGTTATTATGGCTGTCCAGCTGAAGAAAGCGGTGGCGGAAAAACGTTTATGGTACGTGATGGCTTCTTTGAAGATGTTGATGTTGCTTTAACGTGGCACCCAAGCTCAGGTAACTGTGTCTTAGGAAGTGGATTCCTTGCTAATGTAAAAGTATTGTACGATTTCAAAGGTGTTTCATCACATGCTGCTGCATCACCTGAATTGGGAAGAAGTGCATTAGATGCTGTAACGTTGATGAATGTCGGGGTCAATTTCCTTAGAGAACATATGATTGACGATGCAAGAATACATTATGCAGTTACAGATGCGGGTGGTAATTCACCAAATGTGGTTCAACCTAAAGCGCAAGTTTTCTATACAATTAGAGCACCAAAATCTAACCAAGCACAAGATTTGTTTAAAAGAGTAAATGATATAGCAAAGGGTGCCGCATTGATGACCGGTACAGAAGTAACACCAAGAGTTGTTGCAGGATATTCAGATTATATAGCGAATGATATTTTATCGACGATTATGGCAACTCATGCTAAAAAAGTTGTTGATGAAATTAAGTACACCGAAGAAGAAGAAGCATATGCAAATAAGTTTAAAGATACTTTGGATGCTGAACTCAGAGCAATGCAAAGAATGATGGGATTAAGTAAAGACGTTATGAAGAAACCTATCATGAATGGATTGGTTCCACCACCTAGAAAACTTCCAGGTTCGTCTGATGTGGGCGATGTAAGTTGGGTAGTACCAATGGCACAATTTATGGGAAACTGTTATGCGTTTGGAACACCAGCTCACAGTTGGCAAATGGTAGCACAAGGAAAGTCCTCAATTACTCATAAGGGGATGGTTGCAGCTGCAAAAATTATGGCACTTACTGCAGCTGAAGTTCTAGAGAATCCTGAAATTATTAAAGAAGTTAAACAAGGGCATATTGATAAACTGGATGGGCAAGAGTATATCTGTCCAATACCAAATGACGTTATACCAAACCAGATATAGGAGGTTTATAATGCATAGTAATTTTTCATACTTATCAAATAGTACAGTGATGTTAATTCTTTGCTCAATAGCTGTAATTGCAGTATTGTGTCAAGCACTCTATTTCCTGAAAGTTGGTTTTAAACGCGGGAAAGAGTTGGGAATAGACAACAAATCAATGAAACAAGTTGTTGTGAGTAGTAGTGTTTTCTCAATTGTACCATCGCTACCAATTTTAATAAGTTACATGATTCTAGTACCAGCTTTGGGTAAATTTTTACCATGGCTTAGATTAAGTGTTATCGGTTCTGCAGCGTATGAGACCATGGCTGCTGATATGGCTGTTAAGGCAAATGGATATTCAAGTCTTTCTGAGGCATTTTCACCGGAAGCATATCTTGCAATTGTGTGGACGGTTACAGGGGCAATCCTTTTATCAAGTTTAAGTACATTTTTACTTAAACCATATGATAGAAAAATGAAAAGTATACAAGGAAAGGGTAGTAAGTTCATGCCTGTTCTTATCAGTGCGATGTTCCTTGGTTTATTAGGATCTATGGCAGCACCATATTTAGTTGATTTCAATAATATAACCGGTATATTTACGATGATTGTAGCGGGTGTAACCGTAATTATCTTTAATAAAGTTGGCAAAAAAGTAAAAGTTGTAAAAGAATTTGCCTTTGCTGGAAGTATGATTACAGGAATGGTCTTTGCTGCAACGTATAGCAATTTTGTAGGGTAAATAAGGAAGAGGTGATCTTATGAATGAAAGTAACAAGAAATTTAATAATAGTGTTCATAGAGCAGGAAGAATAAGTACAGCTATTGTAATCATGCTTTTCATTGCTATTCCAGTGGGTGTAACAATATATTCAGGACTTAAAGTTGATTATGGAGCAATACTTTCTAGTACAATTTCATTAGCCGTTATGATGGGTATTGCAGGAGCAGTTGAAAAAATGTCGATGACACCTATTATGGGGCCGGCAGCAGTTTATGTTGCTTCTTCAACTGGAAATGTTTCAAATATGAAGTTTCCAGCAGCGATTAATGCAATGAACATTTCTGGATATGAACAAGGTACAGATAGGGGGGAAGCTGTTGCATTGATAGCAGTCTGTTCATCAGCTATTGTAACCACATTTATTGTATTTTTAGGTGTTATCTTCTTAGCACCACTTGTAAAACCGTTATTATCCAATCCGTATGTAACACCTGCGTTTAATAATATGTTCCCAGCACTTCTAGGAGCAATGGCGACTCCATTTATTCTTAAAGCGCCAAAACTTGCAGTAACACCAATATTGGCAGGAGCGATTGCTGCATATGCATTAGGTGCAAAATTTGCAATGTTCAAAGGCTTCTTATTGCCTGTATTTATTCTACTATCGATTGGTGCTGCTTATATTATTTATAAAAATGATGAGAAAAAAGCTGCGAATGTAGAAAAGCAGAATCAAAAGATTGGCTAAAGACAGTTCTAAATATGAATGCTCTTAATCGTAAGATGATTAAAAGGTCAATGAAAGAACCAACCCATAATAATAATCCTCATAGTAGACCGTTATATTATAATGGTCTACTATGGGGATTATATTAATTGTATTATTTTATTAATTGAATCATTAATTCTGTATCAATATTACTCCCAGAAAGGAGTAGTGCGGTTTCTTTTCCAAAATCATACTCAGGATGATCCATGAGCGCTGCTATAACCGTACAACTAGAAGCTTCGATGATGAGCTTCTCCTTTGTTATCATATGTTTTATAACTTTCTTGATTGTTTCTTCTTTAACCAATAAAATATCATCGATTATATCCTGAGATCTTTCATAAGCAAGCTCTCCAATGCCACCAATTAACGCTTCACATAATGATGGTTTTGATGGGTATTTTGAATAAAGTATGTTTTCCTCCATTGAAGCTTTCATAGCAGGGCAAGCTTCAGTTTGTATACCAATAATTCTTACCTTTGGATTGATTGCCTTAGCAGCGGTTCCAATCCCTGTGATTAAACCGCCACCACCAACAGGTACAATAATTGTATCGATAGTTGGTTGCTTCATCATAATCTCTAATCCTGCAGTACCTTGACCGGCATAGATTAATGGATCGTTATCATAAGCATCTACATATGTCATTTGATGTTCATTGACATACCTCATACCTATATGATGTGCTTCATCATAAGTGTCTCCCTCAATAATAAGTTTAGCGCCGTAATGCTCTATTTTCTCTGTTTTCGAAGCTGGTGTATTTTTAGGAACAAATATCAGCACATTTTCTATATTTAAAACCTTACAGGCATAACTTACAGCAATACCGTGATTACCTGAAGAGACAGCCACAACCCCATTTTGTTTTTCAGTTTCAGTTAATCTGAGTAGCTTACTAAAAGCACCTCTCAGTTTAAAACTTTTGCTATGTTGTAATCCTTCATTTTTAAAGTAAATATTTCTTTTATTAGTGCTCAAGTAAACGGAATGATCCAAAAGTGTTTCATAAATATAAGGATCAATGAGCTTCTTAGTTTCCAGAATAAGTTTTAAATCTAACATGAGAACTCATTTAAGAATTCAGAAAGCTTATTTAAACCTACTTTTAAATCCACTGGACTAAAAGCATATCCGATTCGTAAGAAACCTTCCATATCAAGTGCTTTGCCAGGTACTAACATGACACCTTTGGATTCTAGTAATTTTACACAAAACTCCTCTGAAGGCTTATCGATATCATATTTAAGGAAAGCTGTTGTACCTGACTTTGGTTTAACATATGTTATCAGAGGTTCGTTTTCTACCCATGCATCTAAAATTTTAATATTGTCTCGTACAATTTTATGGTTTCTTGCAATAATTTTATCTTTATGTTCGAGTGCGATACCTGCAAGGTAATCATCAATTCTACCACAACTAATCGTTGTATAATCTCGTCTTCTATTAACCAGTTCAATGAACTCTTCAGAGCCGGCTAACCATCCAATTCTAAGACCTGCTAGAGAAAAAGTCTTTGTCATACTGCCGGAGCTGATCCCTTTATCATATAAGTCAACAATTGAAGTTGTAAAACCTGATCCTTCGTGATCTAGCCCTCTGTAAACTTCATCACAGATAATATAAGCATCTACTGTTTTGGCAATTTCAACAATTTCCTTTAAAAAAGCTTCATCCATTAACGCCCCAGTAGGGTTGTTTGGATTGTTGATACAGATCAATTTGGTATTGTCATTTACATATGACTTCAATTCTTCCAAATCTAAAAGGAAATCATTCTCTGGTTTTAACTGAAGAATTTTTACATCTGCACCATAAGCTTCTGGAATGGAATAGTGTTGTTGATAGGTTGGTAATACTGAAATGACTCGATCGCCTGGTTCTATTAAAGCAAACATTGTCAAAGCATTAGCGCCTATGGCACCATGAGTTACCGTTATTTGTTCTGGCTTGACTTGTTTATAAAGTGATTGGATCCCTTCAACTAATTTAGGCGAGCCTTCAATATCACCATAACTCATTTGCATCTTTAAGATATGTTGCATAATCTCATCTGTTTTACCAGTCATCTCTAAAAGTTCTTCAACAGTCATAGAGTCAACACAAGTTTCTGCTAAATTATGTTCACAATTGTTTTCATATAAATTCATCCATATTTCTACACCAAAATCTTTAATCTTCATGAGATCCTCCTATAAATCTATTGTTATGCCCAGTTGTTTTTCTTCCGCTAATTCTAGTGCTATTTTAGAAGTCATTAAATCTTGAAGTGCAATACCTGTTGTATCAAATATAGTAATGTCCTTGTTTGATGTACGACCCTTTTTACGTCCTAGTATAATTTCGCCCATTTCCGAATAGATGTCAGTTTCCGAAATGATGCCTGTTTTATAAGCTTTTTCTGTTTCACCAACATTTATGGCTTGATTGATATCATCTACAACAACAATATTGTCTTTGAAAAGCATTTCATCTATTTCTTGTTTACCTTCCATATCGGCACCGACACAACTGATATGTGTACCTGGCTGTACCCAATCTTTTAAGATCATGGGTTGTCTAGATGGTGTTGCAGTGATAATTACATCACTTGATTTAACGGCAGATTCTAAATCGGTACCTGCTTCAAAAATAATATCTTTGTCGATACTAAAATTATCTTTTAACTTTTGAGCAATTGTTTCTATATATTTGTGGGTTGTTTCAGCTGACATTGGATCATGTACAATCACTTTTTCAATTGATGGCACCGCATGTAATGTTGCAGCGATTTCGAATTGAGCAATATGTCCTGTTCCTACCATAAGCATGGTTGTTGAATCTTTTTTAGCTAAGTATTTCGCTCCAATTGCACCTGCAGCACCAGTTCGCATACCAGTGATATGATCTGCGTTTAATATCGCTAGAGGCACACCTGTATTTGCATCGAAGATCATAGTTGTACCAATCAAAAGAGGTAATCCTTTATCTTTATTTTCTCCATACCAAGACACCAATTTTAATCCGAAAATATCAGCGCCTTTTAGATGACCCGATTTGATATCCATATCCGCTACACCGGGATTGAATTCATGGAAAACCATAGGGAAAAGAGTTGTTTTTTCCTCTGTTTTTAATGTATATACTTGCTCAATGGCTTCGATAACCATGGGCATTTCTAAAACTTCTTCCAAAACTTTTTGATTTAATACTTTAACTTGAAACATATATGACCTCCTCATAGATTAAGTGTTATTTCTTTCGTTATTTATATTTTATCGAATCTTCAGATAATAGTATTTGTACAAAGGCAAAAAATCATATATGATTGTTGTATAAAGTACAAAAGGAGCTTTTTTATGTCAATAACTGTATCAGAAGCAATGCAACTGAATCACTTAAAACCATTAAACTTAATAGCTGGATCTTCCGGATTAAATAAAAAAATTGAAAAAATAGGCATATTGGATCATGAAATCATTGAAGGTATTTCTGGTATGTTTACATCAGGAGACTTTGTTTTAACAACTTTTACACCGATAAGAGAAGATATGGGTGCTATTATTAAATGTATTAAAGATCTTATAGAATGCAGAGTAACAGCACTTGCCATTAAGAGTATTTATATAACAGAATTACCTCGTGAAATGATAGAATATGCTAATAAACACGACTTTCCAATTTTTATATTTGGAGAGGAAGTCTACTTTGAAGATGTCATAGAAGACCTGATGGTTGGCATGCATTCTAGAAGTCATATTGAGATCTTAGAATCTAAAATTGATGTGCTTTATAAGAATGAATTAAAGCCATCGCTTGTTAAAGAAATGGCCTTAGAGTTAAATAGACATTTCCAATCTGAGCTACAAGTGTTTTTTTTGAAAGAAAAAAGGTATATAAATGATACAAGGATTATTCGTATTGCTGAAAAGTATAAAAGAAGCAGACATCAATATGAACAACATAGTGTATTTAAGTACAAAGAAGGTTTGATTGTTATTTTATCTTATCAAAAGATGAGTCCTAATCATGTGTCGATTGATCAGGAATTTATATTCAATTTATTGGGAATTGACGTCTCAGAGTATTATATGGGTTCAAGTAATATCTTATATGACTTAATACAATTGGATCTTGGTGTGAAACAAAGTATCTATGCGTCAAAGGCATGTGAACTAGAGGAAAAGGATAGAATATCATATAGCGATATTGGTATTTATAAACTATTACTACCTCATGAAGAGAGTATTTGGATCAAACGTTATATCAATGAGATTTTAAATCCAATCTACAACTATGATGAGGGTAAACTTATTGAAACTGCACGGGTTTATATACAGTGTGGAGGCGATATAATAAAAACTTCCGAAGAAATGTTTCAGCATAAGAATACCATTAGATATAGGATTCAAAAGATGAAATCTCTTTTGAATGTTTCTTTAGATGGAGATTTTTATGAACAGTTATCTATAGCAATCAAATGTGAAAGGCTCATAAGGTGATCAGATGAAAAAAAGAATCTTGATAACAGGAGCAACAAGTGGTATTGGACTAAAAACTGCAGAAACTTTGGCAGAGCAAGGACATGAACTTATTTTGGCGTGTAGAAATATGGAACTTGCAGAATCTATAAGGGATGAATTGATTCAATCATTTAACAATCAAAAGATTGATTTGATGTTTTTAGATCTTGCCTCTTTTGAAAATATAAAAGACTTTATAAAAGATTTTAATCAAAAATATGCTTATTTGGATGTTCTTATTAATAATGCAGGTGCTTTCTTTGATAAGAAACATTTGTCCGAGGATGGTTATGAGAAAACCATGGCAGTTAATTTTCTAGGACAGGTTCTATTAACGGAAGGTCTAATCTCTCCATTAAAAACAGTTGAACATGCTAGAATTATCAACATCTGTTCAAAAGCAGCCTTCTCAGGAAAACTTAAGTTGACTGAGACTATGTTTGTTGATCAAGCACCAAATTTTAAAGCTTATTCAGCATCAAAACTGGCTCAACTTATGTATACGATTCATTTATCCAGTTGTTTAAAAGAGGATCATATTACTGTAAATGCTGTTCATCCAGGTAGCGTGGCGACAGGCATTTGGAAAGGGGAAAGTCTGTTGATGAAATTGGTTTCTCCGATGATGAAAAAGAAGGCTGATTTACCAGAAGTGGCTGCTCAAACACCAGTTTATTTGGCTACATCACCTGACGTTAGATATAAAACAGGGGAAATGTATGAGAAAGTAGATCACGTTATGACACTTCCTCATCATAAATTAGATGCTAAAATAATAGAAGCCCTTATGAAGTTAACCCATGAAATTTTAGAAATTACTGAGTAATCATCACAAAATGTGGTGATTTTTTTTATAATTTTGGGTATATAGATATTATTAGAGAAAGAGGTTTCTATGGTGTCTTTAAATGATTTGTTAGAACATATAAGAGAAGATCATGAAGCATTGATGATAGAAGCACATCAGCAAATGGTGGCTAAAAAATGTTTTAAGTCTTATACTTTTCAATTTAAAAGTCGTAGTTACGATGTTTTATTTAACTTGCTCACTCTAGATTTTATTACACAATCCAAAATGCCAGTGAGTTTACGATCTAAATTAAAATCAAGAATAATTGAAGAGGCATATTTGAAGTGGAAATTTAAAAAAGAAGGTAGGGCTTTTTTCGATTTCCTAAGGCTTAATTATGGTGATTATGGTGACATTGTCTTTACAGATTGTGAGTCGCCAGATTTTATTATTCATAATGGCAAACATCACGGTTATGAGATTACAGAAGCAACAGATGCACATAATGCTAAATTTAATGAGACCGTTTATCTTTTAACTGGTATGGATACAAATACCAATGACTATCATGTATATCTTAAACAAATAGAGAAGTCACTAAAGAATAAAAGAAGTGGTAGTCATAGTTTTCAACAGAGACATCTAAAAGATATTGAAAAAATACAGGAGAGAATCATAGAATGTATATTAAAAAAGACTGAAAAATATAAGGAATATGATCCCGATTTAGATTCTAGAAACATTATTGTTTTTAACAATCGCATTGGTTTTAGAAGACAAAGCGACTTTGACAAAATATGTCAAGACATAAAAAAATATGATATAATCAGTTCATCTAATATTGATAGCATCTTTATTATTAGTGGGACACATGATGTTATGGTGGAACTTAATAAATACGGTGATCTGATACAAGTAAAAAGAAAATCGTAAAAAGCTATTGATAATCATTATCATTTAGGGTATATTGTATGTATAAAGTATAACTTATATTATTAAAATAAATAAGACGATAGGTTTAGAGAATCTAGACTAATATAAAGGGAGAAAAATATGTTTGAATGGTTAGAACAATTTACACCGGTGCAACAAGCACTAATAGGTACATTATTTACATGGGGTGTGACAGCACTCGGAGCAAGTTTGGTTTTTTTCTTCAAATCAATTAATAAAACAGTATTAAACGGTATGTTGGGATTTGCAGCAGGCGTTATGATTGCAGCCAGTTTCTGGTCACTATTAGCACCGGGGATTGAAATGGCAGAAGAACTTGGGCAAACACCTTGGTTAACAGCAGCTATTGGATTCATACTTGGTGGTGGCTTCTTATACTTAATAGATAAACTATTACCTCATTTACATATGGGATTAGAGACCTCACAAGCAGAAGGTCCTAAAACAAGTTGGCAAAGAAGTGTTTTGTTAGTATTAGCGATTACACTCCATAATATCCCAGAAGGTTTGGCAGTAGGTGTTGCATTTGGTGCTGTAGCTGCTGGAACTGGCGGGGCAACTTTAGCTGGTGCTGTTGCTTTGGCAATTGGTATTGGACTTCAAAACTTCCCAGAAGGTGCAGCTGTATCTATTCCTTTAAGAAGAGAAGGTTTCTCAAGAAAAAAGGCGTTTTTATATGGACAAGCATCTGGTGTTGTAGAACCGATCGCTGGTGTACTTGGTGCCTTAGCGGTTATTAAGATGAGACCGATACTACCATATGCATTGGCATTTGCAGCAGGTGCGATGATTTATGTAGTTATTGAAGAATTGATTCCAGAAGCACAAAGAGAAGAAGGTGGTTCTAAAACAGATGTCGCTACAATCGGTTGTATGGTTGGATTTTCAGTGATGATGATTTTAGATGTAGCATTAGGTTAAAATAGTTAAGGCGTGATTTCATTGAAATCACGCCTTTTTTTATAATTTAAAAGTTTCAATTGATTGATTCAACTCCTGAATCATTTCATTTAATCGACTGATTGAAGAAACCACTTCTTGAATAGAAGCTGATTGCTCTTCGGTTGAAGCTGATATTTCTTCAGTTGCTGCAGCTGATTGTTGAGCAATTGATGAGATCGATTCAATGGTTTCCAAGACACTCGTTTTTGAGTGATCCACTTTCGTAATACCATTAGCGAGTTCATGAATTTCTTCTAACATGTTCTCACCAGTGACTGACATATCATCTATTTTTGTTTTAGCATCATTAATGGTTGAATCTGCATTTTTAATGGTTTGATTGTTTTCATTCATTTGTTCATGAGTCTCATTGATTAAATGACTGATTTCATCTATTGTAGATTGAATAACATTCGTTGAAGAGGTTGATTCTTCTGCTAACTTTCTGATTTCATCAGCAACTACTGCAAAACCTCTTCCGTGTTCTCCAGCTCTAGCGGCCTCAATTGAAGCGTTTAAAGCCAATAGATTGGTTTGATCTGCAATGGCTCTAATGGCATCTACAACAGTGATGATGTTGCTAGATTTTTCTAATAGTAAATCCATTTTTTTAGAGGTATTCCCCGTTGCTTGTGATGTCAGATCAAAGACATCAATAACTTCACCAAAAGCAGTATTGACATGGTGACTACTGCTATTTAAATGTTCGGTTAATTGAACGACTTGACTTACTTTTGTATTCATAGCATTTAATTCTTCTGATAAGCTATTGGTGATGTGAAGACTTTCAGAAGTTGCTGATGCTTGAGATGTTGCGCCATCTGCAATTTCGCTTACAGTTAAAGCAATTTCATCTGAAACAATACCCATTTGATTAGAAAGTTCTTTGATATTATCTGCAGAATTAATGGTTTCATGAGCTGTCGTTTGGATATCACCAATAATAGATTTTATAGCATTGATGGTTTCTGTGTAACTTCTAGCAAGGACACCAAGTTCATCTGTACGATTAAGTAACTTCACATCTATATCTTTAGTGAAATCACCTTGTGCAGATTGTTCTAAACTTTCTTTTAAGCCATCAATTGGTTTTCTAATATACGATGAAATAACAGTAGCAATGATAAATCCAAGGATTACTGATATTAAAATTGTAACGGCCAGTACTGTACTTTGTTCTCTGATAGAAGCAAAGGCGATCTCTGTTGGGAGTTGAACAACAATACCCCAACCGACATTTTCCAAATATGTATAAGCAGCTAACTTTTCATCGCCATCCCAAACATATTTTGAAACACCAGTTTTCTCAGTAATAACTTCAGAAACGGGTTCTAAAGCAGAAGCATCTTTCATCTCTGCAACAAAGTCAGCATTAGGATGAGCAATGGTTTTTCCCATATGATCTACTATAAATGCGTAACCCCCCTCTGGAGCGGATGTTTTAATAATTTCGCTTAGAATGTTTAAATCAATGCTGGCACCGATGACACCAACTACTTTATTGTTTTTATAAACGGGTTTCGCTAAAACAACAATAGGTTTTCCTGTTGAACCGGAAATAATGACATCTGAATAATTGATATTGCCTTTCATACCTTCAATAAAGTAACCTCTTGTAGAACGGTCACCTAACTCGCCTGAGGTTTTATAGACTTGCATACCGCTTTCATCCATCACATATATTTGACTAATCAGTGAGTAATCATTAACTGTACCTTTTAAGAGCGCATCCATTTGGGAACTCTTTAAACTACTGACTTCGTAGGTTTTTGATAACATTGACATGACTTCTTCAAGTCCGCTTAGGTTAACGGATATTTCTTTTTTGATACTTTCTGCTAGATTTTCATTTACTGTATAAACATTGTCTTCAATTCTATTATAAGTGGCAATAAAATTGATAATACTAATAGCAGACAGTGGTAGTACAATACTTAAGATAATAATGACTCTTAGTTTAAATTTTAACTTCTGATAAAACTTCATATATCCTCCTTCATTTAAAACACAGTAGTGGTATGTCTTACGATACCATTCAACATAAAAAAACAGACTCAATCCATTTCAACAAAAAAAGAACGACAAAAAAACGTGTTTCGTTTCTTGTCGTTCGAATACTAATATTAGAAAAGCGGCAACTTTCCTCATAGGGTTCTGACTAGTCATATTATATTCCAAACTCGTGAATAATACAAAGATTACCAGAAGAAAAATATATATAACTTAAAAACGAACATATGCTATAGTTTATTTTTACCCAAGTAATATAATAGTAATCTTACTCTAATGAAAATGTATTAATAATCCGATATAATAGATATAGGAATACTCTGAGTATATCAGAAAGGATGAATAGAATATGTTTAATACTAAGAAACGCATCTTATCGATGACCTTAATTGCAGTCATCTTATTTGGGATGCTTATTAATGTTTATGCGACACCATCTTCTTGGGCTGAACCTTTTGTTAAAGCTATGTTACTAGAAGGTCTTGTAAGTGAAGAATTACTTGATAGCAATAAGATGCAACAGCCAATCACTAGAGAGGAATTTGCTGAGTTAACTGTAAGGTTATACGCAAAATCAAAGGGCCAAACTGTTCAAGAGTTGGTTCAATGGAATCCTTTTGCTGATACAGACAATGAAATGGTAGCCAAAGCGTATAATATTGGTATTGTATCTGGTACAGGAACGGATAGTTTAGATCGGAAATTATTTTCTCCCGATAATCAGGTTACTCGACAAGAGATTGCAGTGATGTTGGTTAAAGAACTTAAAATACTTGATATTGATACGAGTGATAGTAATAACTTAAGTTATTCAGATGAAGATGCTATTGCCACATGGGCATATGATGCGGTTGCTTTTGCTTCTTCTAATGGTATTTTATCTGGAGTTGGAGACAATAAGGTAGCACCTACTTCGAATGCAACACGTGAACAAGCATTGGTACTTATTCATAAAATAGCAACTAAATATGGTTGGGTTGATAGCCAATATACTACAACTCGATTTAACTCAATGAATTCAACAGAAAGTTTAGGATTTAAAATTCCCAACAATAATGCATCTGAATTGGTTGTAATAAAGACAAGTTCAGGTATAAAATATACGATTTCAAATATGGTAAGCGGTTATGTGCCAAATATTAAACAACAGCAAGAAGACATGATCAATATATTGTATCAATCAGACAACGTTAAATATGACTCTCTTCTTGTATTGTACGATCTAATTTATGATAGTTATGATCCTATTTCAAAGAAATTTTATTCATCTGATTCTGTATATATAAATTTAAATACTGGAGTACAAACAAATACCAAACAAAATGGTCCATGCATCAAGCTAACTGTTGATGGACAAATCACATTAGAATACTTTAATTAGGAGGAAATCATGAAAAAAAGAATACTTTCATTATGCTTAGCCATAGTTATTTTCATGACTTCTGGCGTACTTGCTCCAATCAATGCTGAGATTATTATCGGCGATGTTGAAGTAAATGAAATTATATTCCGTAAAGTTCATAATGGATATGAAATCACGGGTTCATATGTAGAAATTTGGGGTGCTAATCTTGATCAAGCAACAATATTATTTGAGGATAGCATCAATGGTTTTACAGATCAGATGGGTGAGTTACAAACAGATTCACCTGGATTTAAGAAATATTATTTTGATAGAACTGAAACGATTAATTTTGGTTCAAGACTAGCTGTAGATGGCACTCAATTTGATTTGGAATTAGATACATTTCCAAACTTTAGTGATGCCAATGAAAACAAATACAATGTTGATGACGGAGATGACATTGAGTTAACAGGTGCAAATCTTCATTTGATTGAAGCTGAAGGTACTGATGTAACCAATATCAATGCAAGTTATGGTAACTTAGAAAGAGTATTTTTCGCTGATGATGATACTGGTACACAAGATAAGTTAAATATTTTCGATCCAACTGTTCCAGGTGGTACACTTGGTGAACAATCATTAAGTATTGAATCTAGAGTTGAAGCGACAGGCGTGGGTACTTACACAAAAGAAATCATATACGTGTATTATAATGTCTTTAGGTTAATAGAAGATTTGGATGTAACAGATCCTCAATTGTTCCCAAATACAGGAGCAAAAGGTGATGAATTCTATATCACTGCTGATGATTTGAATCCCAACAAAGATTATCAGGTTTATTTTGTTACGGATTTAGGACAAGCTTTTACTGAATCCAATAAAGCTGAATTTGTATCACTGTCAATTGATTATGAAGGTGTTAATGACAGATTAACATTCAAAGTACCAGATGCACCTGAATTTAGTGAATTGGATTATACTTTAGTTTTAACAGATACTCAAAATTTTTCCGTTATTGCTGAGCAAGTATTACCAGACAAATTCTCAGTTGTTGATGCATTGTATTTACCAACAATTGAAGAAATATACCCAACTTCAGGTCCACAAGAAGGTGCAGATGTACAAATCGATGGTAGAAACTTGGTTTCGATTAATATTCCGGATTTGTATGTTGATTCTGATATTCAAAGCATAACTGAAGGCTTAGAATTACTAACTGTAACATATGATAATTCAGACAATCCTACTGGATATGCACAATATAAACAAGTAGATGATAAAGGTACACCAGATACTTCAGATGATGAAGTCGTGCTTGTAGATGTTGAAGTTTCTAAAGAAATTATTATGAAAATAGGTGGTAAAGTAACATATTTGAAAGATGAATTTTTAAATGTACGTTATGATCAAGGTACAATTGATAGTTTGTATGTTGCAGCACCACCAGCTGATGATGCCGAAACTGATCCTTTTAAAGATGTTAATATTGAAATGATAATTACCGTTGATGCAGTTGATGCGAACTTACCAGGAGCAGTTACTGATTTCAGTTATGAGTTTAAGCAAAATATCGTTGAACAAGATGGTTTCCAATTTGTTCCGAGTTCAATCACACCTGAGGTAACGAGTATTGTACCTAATACAATACATGTAACAGGATCGCCATCAGCATATTTTACTGGTGAAGATATGATGCTTGTAATTGATGGTAGTAATTTCTTAGTAAATAGATATACTGATGATTCTGGTAACACATATGTAAACCAGCCAACTATATTAATTAAAACTGTAAATGACCAATCATTATCAGATTATGACATCAGATTGGATCCTAATGTTATTAGAAATATTGATGGAGAAGACGTCAAAGGACTAATATTTGACATGAGTGATGATATTGGTACACCTGATCCTACAAGTGGTGATAATTATTTAAAAAATCCAGATGGTTCACCACATATCTTAGATCTTAAGGTTGTAGATGATGAGGGTAAAATTGTAGCTGGTACTGCTAACAATGATATTGGTACAAGAATTATTGTTAGAATACCAAGAAATGTACAAATAGATGTAGCTGATTTTAAAAATATATTGGTAGTCAACCCAACTAGAAAGTCACAAGCTCCAGGTAAAAAGAAAATGACCATCGAAGCAATTGAGTTTGTTGATACAAATGATATTCCAATTATTGAATCAGTTGTTCCAAATGTAGTAACGGTTGAAGGTAACGAGGAAGTTATTATTACCGGTAACAATTTCCAAGAAGGTGCAAAAATATGGTTAGATGGCCGTGAAATAACGAGTTTTACTAGAGATATCAATCAATCAGGTGATAAGATCACACTAACATTTACAGCACCACCAGGTCCTGCGGGTCAATCACAAATTGTTGTGCAAAATCCATCAGGTGCTTTAGCAACTCAAGATTTCTATTATGTCACTAGTTTCAATAAAGATCCTGTGATTACCGATTTCTTGCCAACTAAAGGTGTTGCTGATACTTATGTCATTATTAATGGTGAAAACTTTTTAAAAGAAGATCCTACTGTTGAGACACTAACAGGATTAGACTCTTTAAGGATTCTAGGTACAAGAGTTTACTTAGATGGTGAAGATGTTAACGATTACAATCTTGATATAGAAAACAACATTGCTTTTAAGAATTATACAGTTCCCGATATACAAACATTTTTAGCAGTAGATGGGACACAACAAGAGATCGCTTTAACGCCATTTAAAGACAATATTTATATAAAAGATTTAAATGATGTTTATTATACATTGAGTAATGATGGTGATGGCAATCCAGTTATTACTGATAATTTGGGTGTTTATTATACTGTCAAGTATGAAGCTGGTGTTGGAAATATCTATGATGAGACAAATACCTTAGTAGGTGATTTGGCTACAGATTACTCATATGGTGGTGTTGCAGGAGATAAAGAAGGTACAGCAGTTTTAAACTTCGATCCAGCTAATCCCATCACTATTTATATGAATAATAATTCTGTATTCATGGGTTTAGAAGCGGGTAATGCTGAAGTGCCTAGAGTACCGGAATATGCAGAATCGGTTGTTTTTGTTGCTGATACAGCTCCAGAAGAATTCTACAGAATGTATATAGATTTTGACAATACAATTAAATTTATTAATGGTAAAGACAATAATTATGAATTTGTTATTGAAGATAGCAAGCTACTCATGAGAAAAAATGTCAGTGAAAAACTTTATGTTGTCGATGTCACTGATACCGGTTTTGGATTGAGTGCAACTGATGGAGGAATCGCATCAATTACATTTACGATGCAAACCGCTTTTGAAAAAGATGATGATGATAAGATTGTTGGTCATCGAGCAAAAGTTCTAAATAGTACTCAAATTGCTTTTTCTGTGCCACAATTAACTTCTGGTAAAGGATATAAAGATCTTAAAATTATTAATCCTGATACAAAATATGATGAAAAGACAGAAGAAGAAGGATTTTATTATATTGAACAATCTAGTTCACAACCTAAAATTACAAATATCACTCCTGCAGAAGGTTCAGTTACTGGTGGATATGTTGTAACTATTTATGGTAAGGACTTTGAAGATACAATGTCAGTTTATGTAGATGGCGTACTGGTACCACCTACTGAAACAGATGTCGCTATAGATGGTAATTCCGTTACTATCGTTATGCCTGAGCTCAAAAAAGATTTAGCAAATGATTATAATGTGTCCTTCTTAGAAGTACCAGTAGTTGTTTTAAATAATGATGGTGGTACTGATTCAAGACCAAAAGGATTTAAGTATATTATCCCAAAATCATCTCCAGAGATTAACACAATGTTACCTACAAGTGGTACAACTAACGGTGGAACAATTGTTGAACTTGTTGGATACGAGTTTAGATTCTTCGAACCATACAATAATCTAATTGGTGATTCTGGATATGATATTGGTGATGAGTTAATTGACTTATATAAAGATGGATTATGGAATGATTTACTGGATCCAAATGTGCCTGCTGGTGCTATTGTCAAACAACCTTTTAGTCCGGAACATCCATATTATGCTGAGTATTTGGAATCGCCAATTTTACCAACAGTATACTTTGGAGAAACTCCAGCAAAAATTGTTGAGTTTGATTCTGGTTATCTGAAAGTAATCGCACCAGAACATGAACCGGGAACTGTTGATGTGTATGTGGTGAATAATGATTCAGGTGTTTCTAATAAATTTGATTATACCTTTGAAGCTTCTGGACCAAGAATAACAAGTATTAATCCTGATCATGGTAAAAAACTAGGTCAGGAACTAAGAGACTTCTATGGTAGTGAATTCTATAAAGGATTGTATCAAGGTTATAAAGACGATGATGATTCTGTTATCGGAGATCTTGATGATTTGGAGAGTTCAATTCGATTCTCAGATATCACGAACAGAGATATCACAAATGGAGAGGTGAATTCAGGTCAAATCAACTCGGAAAGAGCCACGGTAGAATTAGACGGTAATTTAAGAGTTGAATACAACGGTGGTGATGATACAATAATCGTCTCTGTTACAGAAGATGGTAAGATTTACAGACGTACATTTAATAACTATGATGACAGTCAAGTTTTCTTGCCAATGGAGATGTTACGACAGCTGGATGGATCCAATAATCCAACTGGTGATTACTATCACCCAATAGAAACAAAAGAAGAATTACATGATGGATCAACATACGAGAATTTAGTATTTGAGTACATCAAAATTGAAATAAAAGATAAAAGATTCTATGTAGATAGAGGTTATGCGCCTAAGGTCAAGTATGATAGTGCGAATCATTTAATTGTGACAACACCGAGTTATTATACAGTAGCTACAGTGCCAGTACTTTTAACGAATCCAGACTTTGGTACAGCGACATCGTCGTTCACCTATACTTATCCAGCAAGTGAGCCTCAGATTTACTATGTTGGACCAAGAGAGGATTCACCAGATGGTACATCATATTATACAAAACGTACTGTTTTAGGTGGCACACAAATTGAAGTTTTAGGTTTAGACTTTAGAACAGGTATAAAAGCATATATTGGAGAGCAAGAAGCTACTATAGCAGAACAATCAGTAGTTGTTAAAACTGTAGATGGGGTAGAAAAGACATTTGATATTCTGATTTTAGATGTTCCTGCTGGTGATTTAAATGAAGTTGGATTGGAAAAACCAATTCTTGTTACAAATACAGATTATGGTGTAGCAAACTCTTCAAATCCAGCAGATATTTATGGGACGGATTTAAAACCGATGTTCTTTGTTTATCAACAACCATTATCTGCTCCAAGAATTGATAGTATTACACCTGAGGAGACCTCTCAATATGGTGGTCATATTATCACAATTAACGGTTCTGACTTTAGAGAGGGAGCAACTGTTACAATTGGATCTAAAGGTGGTGTGCCGATAGAGGCGACTGATGTATCTGAACAAGGTTCAAAATTAACATTTACAACACCGCTGGGTACTTTGATACCTGGTAAAAAAACCATTCAAGTAGAGAATATAGATTATGGTGCTTCTGGTAATGATAAGACAATAACAGTTGTTTCTTATCCAACAGTATCTGATGACATTGAGTTTGAAGATGGTACGAATGTTAATTGGATCTCTGTAGAAGGTGGTCAAGTCATTCGAATTAAGGGTGAAAACTTCTATGATGGTGCCAAAGTTATCTTTGGAGGTACAAGAACTCTCGACTCTGAAGATGTGACTGGTGAAGTTGGATTATTTAAAGATGATAAGTATTACAATGTTGCAGATGGCTATTTAGGCACTAATGTTGAAGTCATATCAGACACTGAATTGTTGGTTACTACACCACTTATTCCTTTAGAAGATCCATATACAATAACTGTATTAAACTCTGATGGTGGTCTTTCAGATGATAATGTTAGTGTTCTATATAGTGTCCCGGTACCAAGTGATCCTGTTGGATTGACATTGGAATTAATAGACAATCGATACATTAGAATTTCTGATTATACAGCATCAGGACATAAATATTACGAGATTTATTATTATTTAGGTACTAAATCACCACTGAGTATAATATCTGATGAGTATTTAGATATGCAGTATCTTGGTAGTACGGATTTAGAACCGTTTAGACTACCGAGTATTAATGGTGTTGAGACCATAAAAAGTACCGAAAGATTGATTATTGGACTGAAAGCAGTTAATGAATTTGGTTCATCTGACTGGTCAAATCTTGAGTTTTTAAGTTATTCAGAATTAAAAGAGGTTGTGGAATTAGGTGATCCTGATCTTGATGGTGACATCGGTGTGCCAGATGGAAAAGACTTCGTATCTGAAGTTGTCGGTACAGATCTTGTTACTACTTTAAGTGATAAAACAGAATTATCTTATATCTATATTGATTTATCAACACCAGATTTTGATAACTTGAGTACAAGAGTCATCAATGTACCAGGGAAATTGATTCAAGGTAATACAGGAATAGTCCGTGTGGATTATAAAGATTTGGATGTACAGTTTTCACCTATCAACTTAAATACAAAAGAGTTCCAGCAATTGTATTTAAATCAGAATGCTTACGGTAGAATTGAAACATCTGAGATTGAAGACGCTTATTCAGGTTATATGTTGAATCAGGTACCTAGAGGGTACAAGGTCATTTCAAAAGTTGTAACGATAGGGTATGATGCTAAGAATAATGATGTGACAACGCCGATTAGCAGTTTAAATGGTGCGCTTGATATCGTGATGGCTTATGATCCGCTAATCTTATCAGGATACTTTGAAAGTCAAATTGAAATGTATCGATTTGATAAGAATACAAACAGTTGGACCAAGTTGAATTATATAACAGATCAAGCTAATAATTTGGTTTCTACTAGAACAAGTTTACCGGGAGCTTATGTACTCCTAGTGAAGAGATATTAAAGAAAAGCCGATGCAAACGCATCGGCTTTATATTTTGAGTTGATTTGAAGATTTAATCACCAAATACCTTGGCAACTTCTTTCATTTTATCAATAATAGGTAGATTATATGGACAACGTGGTAAACACTTACCACATTCAATACATGCACTTGCTTTTACAGGTTGTTTGGCGTAGTATGTTGTAGCATAACCAATCATATTGTATCTGGTATAATAACCTTCAGCTATAAACATAGCTGGGATATTTATACCAACTTCACACGGAGCACAATACCCACATCTTCTGCAGAAGTTGCCATGTAATTCCTCAACAATTTTATCTGCTTCTATTTTTTCTTTTTCAGTAAAGACATAATTGCCAGTAGCAATCAAACTGTTTTGATAAACTTCATCAGTTTGCTCCATACCTGGAATCACAAGTGAAACATTTTTGTTTTGTAAAATGAATTTTATACTAAGGCCGCCATTTTCAATAGCACCACCAGCGATTGGTTTCATACAGATAACACCAATATTTCTTTGATGTGCTTTCTCAAAGAGTTCCTCGGCTTGTCTTTCAACTAAGTTGTATGGAAATTGAATCGTTTCAAATGGCATATCATCAACTATAGCCATCATCAGATCAACACTATGTGCTGTAATACCGATATGACCTATTTTCCCTGCTTCTTTTGCTTCCACTAATGCTTTATAAGCACCAGTATCACTCATAACTTGTTTGTAGTCAGTTATATCTTTTACCAAATGTAATTGATATAAATCGATGTAATCGGTCTGAAGATTTTGAAGGCTTGTTTCAACTTCTGACTTCATATCCTCATATGTTTTTGCCATTGATTTAGTCGCTAAAATAAACTGATCACGCCTACCTTTTAATGCATTACCTAAAAAACCTTCGCTAACAGTATACCCTCTAGCAGTATCGATGAAGTTGATACCAATACGTTCCATTTCATCTACTATTTCAGTAACCTTTTCTTGGTCAACACGTTGTATTGGAATGCCACCGAATCCAACACAAACGATTTCTAATCCTGTTTTTCCTAGTATTCTTTTTTCCATAAACACGCTCCTTACTAAACGTCATAATTATAGCATATATTTTTGAGGAAGACTAAACTCAATTTATTTCACTGCATATGAAATTGAAAAATAAATGTTCTCTATGTCCGTTCTGTCAAATAAGATAAAAAATGATATCAGCCTATAACATATAGACGTGCAATTAAAGATTTCTATAGAAAAACTCAATACTTCTGTTCAATTATAGCTAAGCCGTTGTTCCTGGGATGTGCTCTTGCTATAATGAATGGTAATGATTGGAGAGTTTTATGTTTGAGAGAAGATTATACAAAGTAATTTTATTTATGACACTGATTATTTCACTAATAAGTATGGTAGGCAATCTGTTTGTTGGTTTGCCGTTAATTATAAATGTGAAATGGGTAGTTTTATTTGTCATTTCATTAATAGGTTATATCAAAGAAAAGAAAAATCAAAATTCTGATACGTATAAGTTTTTATACTTCTTTTTTGTGATTACTGTTATTATTCCAGTAGGGTACGTTGATGCAGGTAATTTATCTGGATCAAACAGTTTAGCCTATATGTTTTTATTTATGATCAGTACGGTTTATTTATTCAAAGGTATTGAGAGATATACTTTGGTTGCTCTGAATATTGGGAGTTATTTTGTCCTCAGAACTGTGGCTTATCATATTCCTACTTTTGTAAGAGTTTATTCAGATAGAATGTTATTTTTAGATCAAGTTATTCAAGTGCCGTTAGCAATGTTGGCTACTTATTATCTTATTAGAGGTTTTTCAAATGCTTATGAAGAACAGAAAGAAGAACTAGAAGCAGATCATTTGGCATTACAAGAAATGCATGATCAATTAGAAGTGTTGGCTGAATATGATATGTTAACGAATCTTTGTAATCGTAGAGGTTTTGATAAAATACTAGGTCAAATTAAGCAAGAACAACAAATGAAAAATGATGATATCTACATACTAATATTTGATCTAGATGATTTCAAAAATATAAATGATACATTTGGACATACAGTTGGAGATAAAGTGCTTAGAGATTTTTCAGAGATATTAACACACAAAATAAAACCCCCTCATACCATTAGCAGGTGGGGTGGCGATGAGTTTGCGATGGTCTATAGAGGTAAAAGGGAGCATTTAGAAGATATTATCTTCGAATTAAGGGAAAGTTATCATGAAATCGTGAAACAACTGAAACTATCTACAAGCATCAGTTTTGGCTATCTGAAATGGCATCATGAAGATGATGAATTAGATGTGATCAGGAAAGCTGATCAAGCACTTTATCAATCTAAAAAAAATAAAATATCGTCTATTCTCATATAGCCAAGATAGTCG
>Ga0209272_10000657_pt1 | contig 26017 bp, 22 predicted proteins | sample tdDd002_FD_187125 | JGI IMG/M metagenome (GOLD analysis project Ga0209272, IMG submission 187125) | Marine sediment microbial communities from the Atlantic coast under amendment with organic carbon and nitrate - tdDd00.2 (SPAdes)... | ecosystem: Environmental > Aquatic > Marine > Coastal >... | reverse complement strand
GGGTGAGCCAAGTAGGACATATGAACGCGGATCTGGTGAGTTCGTCCTGTTTCAAGACGAAGCACAATGCGTGTGTGTTCACGAAAATGTTCTGCGACACGATAGTGTGTAATTGCCGGCTTGCCCAATTCATGAACCGCCATACAAATACGCTTGGTCGAATGACGGCCAATCGGCTTCTCTACCGTTCCGCCTCCGGTCATTTTCCCCATCGCAATCGCTTCATATTCACGGGTGATTTTGCGCTTTTGCAACGCACGAACCAAACGTGTCTGAGCCTGAATCGTTTTCGCGACGACCATAAGGCCAGTCGTATCTTTATCCAGACGATGAACAATACCTGCACGAGGTACTTCTGCCAACTCAGGACAACGATGCAACAGTGCATTCAATACGGTTCCGTCGGGAGTCCCAGCCCCTGGATGGACAACAAAATCACGCGGCTTGTTGATCACCAGGATATGTTCATCTTCATAGACAATATCAAGCGGGATATCTTGGGCTTCCCAGCGAACTTCATCTTCGACTTCTGCCTGGACAAAGAGCTCTTCACCACCCATCATTTTTGCACGGGGCTTGTTAACAACGGTGCCGTTAACTGAAACCATGCCATTCAAAATCCATTCTTTTATCCGCGAACGCGAATAATCTGGATATAATTCAGCAAGAACCTGATCAAGTCTAAGACCTAGCTGGCTCTCATTTACTGTATTTGTTAACTCAATTTGCTGTGCCATAGCGAACTTTTTCAAAAAGCGTGGGACTAAACGTCAAACGCTGCGTAAAATAACATAATAGTGTCATTGTATCTGTTAACGGCTCTGTCCGTAATGGATCCACAGAAATAAAATTTTTTATCAAGGAAACAGACACCGCAATGAAACGCCTGACAATTACGACTTTTCTTGCCGTTGCCATTCTTTCAGGCTGTTCAAGCACTGAAGAAGTAGTGCCAGATGTACCACCATCAGAGCTGTATACTACCGCTCAACAAGCACTACAGAGTGGGAGCTGGATAACAGCCATCGAGCAACTGGAAGCACTGGACTCACGCTATCCGTTTGGTGCCTACTCAGAGCAAGTACAGCTTGATTTGATCTATGCCTATTATAAAAATGATGATTTAGCGCTTGGTGAAGCAACGATTGATCGCTTTAACCGCCTGAATCCTGCTCATGAAAAAGCAGACTGGGTATTATATATGCGCGGTCTGACTAACATGGCACAGGATCGCAGCTTTATGCATGATTTATTTAGCATCGATCGCCACGATCGGGATCCGGAACCATCACGTAAGGCATTTAGAGACTTCAAGCGGTTACTTGAACGCTATCCTAATAGCCATTATGCCGGTGATGCAAAAGCGCGAATGACTTACCTAAAAAACCGATTGGCGGACTATGAGCTAGCAACGGCCGATTTTTATATTCGCCGCGAAGCATGGGTTGCCGCGATTAACCGTGCGCAGCTTATTCAGCGCCATTACCCAGACACTCAAGCAGCCCGCCAGTCACTAAAGTTAATGCTTGTGGCTTACGATAAACTGGGCTTGCAAGAGCCGCTTGAGCATACCCAAAAGCTTATTGCCCTCAACCCACAATAAGCAAAGACAATAGCTCGAACAAAAACAGCAGCCCTTGGGCTGCTGTTTTATTATGTTCGATTTAATTCGCATCTGCTTTCGGTACCAGGGTCAGCCCTCTCACTTAACCAACATTAAATCAAAGTGAGTAATTATCACCCAAACCATTGTTATAGCTCGAATTAAAGCCCTAGTTAGCACCAGCCACCAGCGTTTCTTATATCCCCATACTGCCCTAATTAATTCACTCTCGACAAGTACTTTCGTCAAACTTTTTTGCAACAAGCCAAGGCGGATCACAGAACTTTTCTGGATATTACCGCATGAAGCCAAACGTGATCCACATCACATTACCAGGCCGTAATTTTAGTAATCTGAAGTTAACCCAACGAAGGGTAGCAAAAGAGGAAAGATAATTATGACAGTAAACATCACCGGCAAAAACCTTGATATCACCCCTGCTATCCGCGAACGCATTGAGTTTAAATTCAAGAAGTTAGAGAAGTACCAAGTTCCACTAATCAGTAAAAATGCGGCCATCAGTACAGAGCCAGGCAAACAATTCAAGATTGAAGCATCTGCTGCCATTCCAGGAGGTCAACTAGTCGCCTCAGCAGAGCATGATGATATGTACGGTGCCATTACTGAAGTATACCAAAAGCTGGAACGCCAACTGAAGAAACAAGCTCATAAGCCAACAGCGCGTCGCGCTAGCCATAGCAGCAAGCCCGGGGTTGAAGAAACAGAAGAAGAAGCTGAAGCATAATTATTAAGAGGATTACAGCGTTGTTTACCTTCTAGCATCAGAAGGTAAACAACCCCAAGCAGCCCTGCCTATGCAGGGCTGTTTACATTCTGCTTGACAAGCCCTTACCACCTGAATAATGTTGAATCATCCTCATCACAACATACACTGTTATTAGCAATGCGATTACTTAACCTGTTTTTCTTTAGCTTCTTTTTTATGTCACCTTAATGGGGGCTATTCGTTATGCAAGAAATAAGCTAAAGACGAACAGACAGCCTCCTTCTCCAAGGAGGCTTTTTTGTATCAGTTGCAGACAGACAGGGACTCATAATGACAGAGCAACAGTATTCGCTGGACGACATCAGAAAGAATGTCAGCCGCATAGACAACGAAATTATCAAACTACTGGCAGAACGCCGCCAGTTAAGCCTCGAAGTTGCTAAAAGCAAAATCCAGACAGCCAAGCCTGTACGCGATCAAGGCCGGGAACAAGAACTATTGTTACGACTGATCGATACAGGTAAAAGCGAGCAACTCGATGCCCAGTATATTACCCAGATCTTCCACACGATTATCGAAGACTCAGTCTTGTTTCAGCAAGCGTATCTACAAAAATTGACCAACCCTGAAAGCCTGCAGCCTGTCGCTCGTGTATCATTTCTCGGTGCCAAAGGCTCATATTCAAACCTTGCCAGCCGCAACTACTTCAGCAGAAAACAAACCAAACTGGTCGAGATCAGTTGTTCAACCTTTCGTGACGTATTAAGCGTGGTTGAAACAGGGAATGCCGATTATGGTGTTCTGCCGATTGAAAACACCAGCTCTGGCTCTATCAATGAGGTTTATGATCTGCTGCAACACACCAGCCTGTCGATTGTCGGCGAGATCACCCAGCCGATCGAGCATTGTCTGTTAACTGCGGTCGATACGACCGTTGCTCAGATAGACACCCTCTATTCACACCCGCAGCCACATCAGCAATGCAGCGAATACTTACACTCGATGGGAAATATTAGCCAGGAGTACTGCTCAAGCACGGCCGAGGCTATGAAGATGGTCGCCGAACTGAAAAAGCCTAATGTTGCCGCTATCGGCAATGCTTCAAGCGGCGAGCTATATGGCTTGACGCCTCTGAAAACGGATATTGCCAACCAACAGGAAAACTTTACTCGTTTTATCGTCGTTGCCCGCAAACCTGTGGAGGTCACCTCGCTGATCCCAGCCAAAACGACACTGATCATGTCCACAGCTCAAAAAGCGGGTTCACTGGTAGAATGCCTGCTAGTTCTGCGTACTCTCAACATCAATATGACCAAGCTGGAATCACGCCCAGTGATCGGTAACCCTTGGGAAGAGATGTTCTATGTCGATGTTGAAGTAAACCTGAAATCAGACGTGATGCAGGAAGCACTCGACGAGCTCACCCGGTTAACACGCTTTATTAAGGTACTAGGGTGCTACCCAAGCGAGAATGTTGTTCCAGTAGACCCATATGATGGTTCGTATTGATTAGGGGTATTGCGCGTCCTGAATAAAACCGCGCCTAGCGGTTATTCAAAGTAGGCTATCAACATTATAAAAAGGGTTATGACATTGGAGTTCTAGCCCAAATTTCGACAATAAAACTCGTATAGAACACTGTTGATAAAATCAACATAAAAATATACGAGTTTCTAATGTCGACTCTAGCGTCTTATAGTTAGTTACCTATTGATACCAATACCCCTAATGCTGCACGAAACATCACAGAGCGTGAAATACAAAAACGGCTTACCTATAGAGGTTCCAGCCTGATAAGGCGAAGTGTAATCCTCCACTTCACCTTTGAAGAGAAACCTTTTACTTCCTATGTGTTGAATCGTTCGCCTGTCTAAGCAATCCCTGGCTCTCGATTAAAAAATGCTGTGCATAGTCTCCAAACCAATGTTCGACTTGGCCAAAAGCCTGCTTAAAGGTTTGTTTGTCTTGGTTATCCAGCATTTCGATTGCTTCACCAAATCGCTGATGGAAACGCTTGATCATTGCCAGGTTCTGCGGCGAAGACATAATAATATCTGCGTATAACTGGGCATCCTGAGCAAACAGGCGCCCAACCATTGCCAGTTCCAGACGGTAGATCGGCGAGCTCAATGACAGCAACTGCTCTAGCTTCGGATCCTCTTCTGCCAGATGAAGACCGTATACAAAAGACGTAAAATGACGCAATGCCTGTATTAATGTCATCCCCTGATCATGCTCGATTGCGCTGATCCGGTTCAGGCTGGCTCCCCAAATCTGCAGTTGCTCCAGCAGCCACTGGTAACTTTCTGGGTTACGGCCATCACAGTAAGCAATCACCTGTTTTGCCAGGCTGGTAATATCAGGCCCGAACATTGGGTGAAGACCGACGACCGGCCCATTGTGGGCTTCCAGCATTGCCTGGAGCGGACCGCTCTTAACCGAGGTCAAATCGGCTAAGATACAGTCTTCCGGCAAATGTCCCAGCTTGGCGATCACCGCTTCGGTCAAGTTGATCGGAACAGAGACAACCACCATACCGGCATCAGACAGAAACTCATCCGCACGATCCCAATCCTGGCTGCCAAGTTTGCGTACTTGATAACCGGACAATTCAAACAGGCGACAAAAAAGCCCCCCTAGCTGACCATAACCGCCCACAACCACAATCGGGCGTAACTCCGGCTTCAGGCATTTAAAGCCCGAGTCATTTTCACTGGTATAAGACTCCCGCATAGTGCGGCGAAGAATATCTTCAATAAGATCTGGCGGAACGCCTTTGCTTTCCGCTTCCTGACGACGTGAAGCCAGCATGGCAGCTTCACGATCCGGGGCATAAATCGGTAAACCATGTTGACTCTTAACATGCCCGACCTCTTCAACCAATGCCAGACGGCGAGCAAGCAGCTCGACCATCTGCTGATCAACATCATCGATTTGATCTCGTAATTTACTTAGTTCAGCAACCATGATTGTGCGATCCGTATTAATTCTGCTCTTATTCCGCCTCAGTATTCTCATCAGCTTTTCAAAGACAGGTAACCGGTACAGCAGCCCTGTACCAGTTAGTCAAAATATGCTGATGAATAAACACCTTACCCTAAATATCATCGGCACTGTAGGTTAGTTTCGCTCAGCCAGAAATGGGGTCAACTCGCTATGTGAATGACGAAGCAATGTTTCAGTCGCTTCCCAGCTGATACAGGCATCAGTAATTGATACACCGTAAGCCATTTCTTCACGCGGCAGATCAGTGCTTTGGTTGCCTTCGTTCAGATGGCTTTCCAGCATCAAGCCTATAATCGACTGGTTGCCTTCGCGGATTTGATGGATCACATCTTCGGCCACCAGCGGCTGACGACGGTAGTCTTTCCTGGAGTTGGCGTGGCTACAGTCTATCATCAAGGACGGTGAAAGACCTGATGCTGTCATCTCGCTTTCACATTCAGTGACAGAAACGGAATCATAGTTGGTCTGCTTGCCACCACGCAGGATCACGTGACCATCAGGATTACCCTGAGTATTGAGCAGTGCAACCTGCCCCTCACGGTTAATCCCCATAAAACGGTGACCAGATGCAGCAGCTTGCATTGCGTTAATAGCCGTGCCTAAACTTCCGTCTGTCCCGTTTTTAAACCCAACAGGCATCGACAGGCCACTGGCCATTTCACGGTGAGTTTGAGATTCAGTTGTACGCGCACCAATCGCTGCCCAGCTGAACAAGTCTCCCAGGTACTGAGGACTAATAGGATCCAAGGCTTCGGTTGCCAGCGGGATCCCCATTTCAACTAGATCAATCAATAGCTGACGAGCAATATGCAGCCCTTCTTCTACTTCAAATGAACCGTCAAGATGCGGATCATTAATCAGGCCTTTCCATCCCACGGTGGTACGCGGCTTTTCAAAATACACCCTCATCACAATATAAAGCTGATCACTTAGCTCTTCTGACAGTTTCTTTAGCTTCACCGCGTAGCTTTTTGCGGCTTCAATATCGTGGATCGAGCACGGCCCGCACACAACCAGCAAGCGATGGTCACGCTTGTGGATGATATCGGCAATTGTCTTGCGAGATTGGCGAACAAAGTTCAGGCCTTCATCGCTGACAGACAGCTTGCTTCGTAGTTCTTTCGGTGTGATAAGGACAGATTCATCTTGAATATGGACGTTATTCAGCTGGTCTTTTTGCATATTGGCTTCCCTGTAATTATCAATAATCAACTAATTCTGATGAGGTTGAAACAGGATTGCCCTGCTACTTGGCATCACAATAGCAAGGGATTTCCACCCTTGGCAACACCGTGTAAAGAAAAAACACCAGTCGTAAATATAAATTTACAGTTAAGTGTTTTTGGCTATCGGCATCAAAGCCAGTTACCATAATTGCAATGCCCACTCGCACTATCTATGGCAATGGAACTTATATTTTCTCTTCTTCAGCAGCTCAGCGTGTACTTGGTTATTGCTTACCTGCTAAGCAAAACGCCGTTATTTATGCCTATAACAACAGTATCAGGACGATTGTCACAACGATTCTCGTGCTACATTCTGTTCACCCTCTTTTGTATTCTAGGCACTTACTTCGGACTTCACATAGAAGATGCCATTGCCAATACCCGGGCAATTGGTGCGGTGATGGGGGGACTGCTCGGTGGACCGCTTGTCGGTTTTGCCGTAGGACTCACCGGCGGTATGCATCGCTACAGCATGGGAGGCTTTACTGATGTCGCCTGCGCAATCTCCACAACAGTAGAGGGATTAATTGGCGGCCTGATGCATAGCTACTTTGTCCGCCGCGGACAAAGTGACCAGATATTTAAGCCATTCACCGTTTTTACCGTCACCCTAGTCGCTGAAATCGTCCAGATGTTCATTATCCTGATGGTCGCCGAGCCCTTCGACAAAGCTCTACACCTAGTCAGCGCCATTGCACTGCCAATGGTCATTGCCAACTCGGTCGGGGCCGGACTTTTTATGAGCATTATTCAGGATCGTAAAACCATCTATGAAAAATACTCTGCCGCCTTTTCCAGCCGGGCACTAAAAATAGCCCAACGCTCGGTCGGGATCATGAGCCAGGGATTCAATGAAGAAAGTACCAAGGAAATTGCCAAAATAGTGTATGAAGAAACCGGGGTTGGTGCCGTCGCGATCACCGATCGCGAGAAGATTCTAGCCTTCATCGGGATCGGAGACGATCACCACCTGCCGGGAACTCCGATTTCTTCAGGCTATACCCGCCGTGCTATCGACGGCTGCGAACTGGTTTATGCTGATGGCTACGATATCCCGTACTGCTGCTCGCTACACCAGAAATGCAGGCTCGGCTCTGCATTGGTGATCCCGCTCGTAGGGGGCAACAACGAAGTGCTCGGCACCATCAAGCTCTATGAGCCTAAACGCAAGCTGTTCTCGACCGTCAACCTGACTCTCGGCGAAGGGATCGCCAAACTGCTGTCAAACCAGATCCTGACTGGTCGCTATGCCCAGCAGCAGGCACTGCTAACCCAGGCAGAGCTGCGTCTGCTACAGGCGCAGGTCAACCCGCACTTTCTGTTTAATGCCCTGAACACAATCAACGCCGTGGTACGTCGTGATCCGGACAAGGCCCGTCAGCTTATCCAGCACCTTTCCCAGTTTTTTCGCCGCAACCTGAAGCAGAATATTGAAACGGTGACGCTCGAAGAAGAGCTCCAGCATATCAATGCCTACCTCGAGATTGAGCTGGCCCGCTTTTCTGACCGGCTCAATGTCGATATCTGCGTGTCACCGGAACTGCTGAATATCAAACTGCCGACGTTTACCCTTCAGCCGCTGGTTGAAAATGCGATAAAGCATGGCACCTCCTCACTACTGGAAAATGGTAAAATAACGCTTCAGGGATACTGCAACAAAGGGTGCATCGTGCTTGAAGTCGAAGACAATGCAGGCAACTACGCCCCGATCGGCGAGGAAAGTGGACTCGGTATGAAGATTGTGGACAAGCGCCTGAAAAACATGTTTGGCAGACAATACGGACTAACGATGTCCTACCAGGCTAATGAATGGACCCGGGCAACAATAACGATCCCCGCAGACGCCCAGCAACCTATCCATACAAACGGAACGAATGGAGAAACAGCAGTATGATCAAGGCACTCGTTATTGACGATGAACTGTATGCTCGAGAAGAGCTCATCGACCTACTGCACGACACCGGTGAAGTGGACGTCATCGGCAGTTGCAATAACGCTATCGAAGGACTGAAAAAAATCAACACCCTGAAACCTGATGTTATTTTTCTCGATATTCAGATGCCGCAGATCACTGGCATTGAGATGCTCAGTATGCTCGATCCCGATACCATGCCCAAAGTGGTATTTGTCACCGCCTATGATGAGTACGCCCTCAAAGCCTTTGAAGACAACGCCTTTGATTACCTTCTTAAGCCTGTGGAAACCTGCCGCTTGGCAAAAACTATCAAGCGCCTGAAAAAAGAATGCCAGGAACAGGATTATTCACCGCTGGTAAGCGAAATGCTGGAACTGATCCCATGTTCTGGCCACAACAGGATCCTGCTCCTTGCGGCAGCCGACATCGAAACCGCCTATAGCGATCTCACCGGCGTGCACATTGTTACCAAAGATACCAAAGCTACTACCCAGCTGACACTGAAAGTACTGGAGGAAAAAACGCCGCTGATCCGCTGCCATCGCCAGTACCTAATCCACCCGCAGGCAATCCGCGAAATCAAGTTACTGGAAAACGGGTTGGCCGAGATCACCACCCAGTACGGCTATCAGATTCCCGTCAGCCGTCGATACCTCAAAGAGCTCAAGGATCGCTTCGGCCTGAACTAAAGTCGGCTCCTGCTGCCCCTTGCCTGGTGCGAGGGTCAGTAACCCGTCACACCATCAAACGCCATACTCCGATCGAACCCCTGCTGCCAGAACATCTTATACAACCCACCGTCTTCACGACGGAATTCGCATACGCCCCAATCCATTTTCCTTTCCGTTCCCTTTTGCCTCAGCTGCTCCAGGGTACAATATGACTCAAGCCCCTTCTGGTAGCCTCGCAGATATGCTTCATAATCCGGCAAAATATCTTCGCTCACTTTCAGGGTGTCCGCCTGCAAAGATTGCTCGGAATTGGCCTTTTCGCCCCACTTCCCCTTGTTATAGCCAAGTTGAAACCAATTCTCATCGGCAATCAGCGACTGGCTGGAAGTAAACACCGAACATCCAGCCAACAGCATAACCAATGCAACAGCTGTCACTATTCTATTCACCATACGATGTCTCCATTGATGACAGTTCTTTATTAACAATAAGTTAGAATACTTAACCTGTACTGAACCCACTATGGTCATTCCAGACATGCCTCGCAGAAGCTGATTTTCCCCAATGAATAATTGACTATTACCCAAAACCACTCAACCAACGCACCGACCGCTTACCCTGCCATAGAACCACTCACTGTATTACTCCGTGCATCTACTTCCCGACGCTTTAACATGGCAAGCAACAAAAGAAGTTTTGCGAGTGTTTGGCCGAGGGTGTAAAGGCGCGATAGTCGCAAAGCAATAAACTGGAAGTCCAATTAGAAAAGAGAGACAAGACTATGACCTGGTTCCTGATGTGTGTTGCTGCGCTCGTAGGCGGTTACTTTATCTACGGTGCATTTATCGAAAAGGTTTTTGGCATTAACGAAAATCGTCAAACCCCTGCCTATACCAAGCAAGACGGTGTTGACTATGTTCCGATGTCAAACAAGAAAGTTTATCTGGTTCAGCTGCTGAACATTGCCGGTGTCGGCCCGATTTTCGGTCCGATCATGGGTGCCCTGTACGGCCCGGCTGCAATGCTGTGGATTGTATTAGGCTGTATCTTTGCCGGTGCGGTTCATGACTATTTCTCGGGAATGCTATCCGTGCGTAACGGTGGCGCATCCGTGCCGACCATCACAGGCCGCTACCTGGGCAACGGTGCAAAACACTTTATGAATATTTTTGCCATCGTACTGTTGTTACTGGTTGGCGTCGTATTCGTATCGGCTCCTGCCGGCATGATCACTAACCTGGTCAACGAACAAACGGGGATGGGCATGTCGATGACGACGATGGTTGTTATCATCTTCGCCTACTACATCATCGCGACCATTGTTCCGGTTGATAAAATCATCGGCCGTTTCTACCCGCTGTTCGGTGCCCTGCTAATCTTCATGTCTGTCGGCCTTATCACTGCAATCGCCTTCTCAAGTGAGCACACGCTGCTTGGCGACTACGAGATGAGCCAGATGTTCACCAACATGAACCCGAATGATCTGCCACTATGGCCGGCCTTGTTTATCACCATTGCCTGTGGTGCTATCTCTGGCTTTCATGCAACTCAGTCACCACTCATGGCACGCTGCATGGAAAACGAGAAAAATGGCCGCTTCGTATTCTACGGAGCGATGATCGGTGAAGGTGTTATCGCCCTGATTTGGTGTGCACTGGCTCTGTCATTCTTCGGTTCAGTCGAAGGCCTGAAAGAAGCCGTTGCCAACGGTGGGCCGGGTAACGTGGTATACAGTTCATCAATTGGCCTGTTAGGCGTATTCGGCGGCATCGTTGCCTTCCTGGGTGTGGTTATCCTGCCGATAACATCGGGTGATACCGCATTCCGCTCAAGCCGCCTGATCCTGGCTGAATACTTCAACATGGAGCAGAAAACACTGCGCAACCGTCTGCTAATGGCTATCCCGCTATTCGTTCTCGGTGGGATTCTGACTCAAGTTGACTTCGGTATCATCTGGCGCTACTTCGGGTTTGCCAACCAAAGTACTGCGGTAATGATGCTGTGGACTGCTTCGGCCTACCTATTGCGTCACAACAAGCTACACTGGGTAACCACAGTTCCGGCGGTATTCATGACCACGGTATGTATTACCTTCATCCTGAATAACAGCCAACTTGGCTTCGGTTTGCCAATGACCGTTTCGACCATCGCCGGTATTGTCGGAGCCCTGAGCATCGCTGGCTATGTTATCAAGCGCTCAAAAGGCAAAGGCGAAACCGACCTTGCTGATGAAGAGGAAGCTAAAGGCGAGCTGGAGACGGTATAACGTTATTCTCTAACTCGTCATCCAATACGAAACCAGCCATTCGGCTGGTTTCTTTTTTCTGTTTATCTTCCTGTTTCATCACCCACCATTGCCAGCCCTTCACGGCAGGCTCTTTCATCCGGGAATTAGAATCTAGGAACTCGCCCCTGATTTTCTCCCATAAAAAAAAGCCCACCTTGCGGTGGGCTTTTTCGATAAACGTCATACGTTTAAGATTACTTGCGAGCAAGTTTCTCTTTGATACGTGCTGCTTTACCAGAACGCTCACGTAGGTAGTACAGTTTGGCACGACGTACTAGACCACGACGCTTAACAGTAATGCTGTCAACAACTGGAGAGTGAGTTTGGAACGCACGCTCAACGCCTTCACCGTTAGAGATCTTACGAACAGTGAATGCAGAATGTAGACCACGGTTACGCTTAGCGATAACCACGCCTTCGAACGCCTGTAGACGCTCACGGTCACCTTCTTTTACTTTAACCTGAACAACAACAGTGTCGCCCGGTGCAAAAGTAGGTAGGTCTTGTTTAAGTTGCTCGTCTTCGAGCTGCTTGATGATGTTACTCATTGGTATACCCTAGAATAAACTGATACTAAATTAATTAATTGCTTGCTTTATTTTCGCGTATAAATTCCGCGAGCAAGAATTCCTGATCGTCAGTCAGAGCTAGGTTTTCCAGGAGCTCTGGTCTTCTCAGCCAAGTTCGGCCCAGCGATTGTTTCAATCGCCAGCGGCTAATGTCCTTGTGGTTGCCAGACAGCAAGACCTTAGGGACTTCCTGCCCGTCCAACATTTCAGGACGCGTATAATGCGGACAATCTAGCAGGCCATTTGCAAAAGAATCTTCTTCTGCTGACGCAAAGTCACCCAGTACACCCGGTACAAACCGGACAACTGCGTCAACTAACGTCATGGCAGGCAGTTCGCCCCCAGTCAGCACAAAATCCCCGATAGACCATTCTTCGTCTACCTCTTGTTGGATAATGCGCTCATCCACGCCTTCATAGCGGCCACAGATAAGAATCAGATTCTCGCTCTGTGCCAGCTCCTCAACACCAGCTTGATCAAGCTTACGGCCCTGAGGCGAAAGGTAGATAACTTTAGCCTGACCTTCAACGGACTGTTTGGCAGCATGAATAGCATCGCGCAAAGGCTGTACCATCATTAGCATGCCAGGTCCGCCACCATAAGGTCGATCATCAACCGTACGGTGTTTGTCATGGGTAAAATCGCGGGGATTCCACGTTTCTACCGACAAGAGGCCTTTTTTTACCGCCTGGCCTGTCACCCCAAAATTGGTAATGGCATTAAACATATCAGGAAACAGGCTGATTATGCCTACCTTCATTTGTTCACCTACTTACCGGGGTTTAAAATCCAGGATCCCAGTCAACTTCGATCCGCTGAGCAGTGCGATCAATAGACTTGATAACCTGCTCATCGAGGAACGGGATTAAGCGTTCCTTCTGTCCAAAAGCATCTTTCAGGTTAGCTTTCACAACTAATACATCGTTTGACCCTGTTTCCAGGATATCTGTTACTTTACCTAGGTCGTAACCTTCGGTTGTGAAAACAGACATGCCATACAATTCACGCCAGTAGAATTCTTCTCCTGACAGTGCGGGTAGTTGATCTGCATGCACAGCGACCTCAGCGTTAGTGAAAATTTGTGCATCCTCACGGATGTCCAAACCCTCTAACTTAGCCACCATTCCCTGACCATGCTTCTTCCAGGATTCAATCTGGATTGGCTTCCATTCACCCTTAACTTTAATAAGCCAAGGCTGATAGGCGAAAATACTTTCAGACTGTTCAGTGTAGGAAAAAACCTTGAGCCAACCCTTGATACCGTAGGTGGCACCCAGTTTACCGACAACAACTAAGTCTTGGTTTTGTGAGCTCATAGTTCTCTATCTCTACCTGATACGGCTAATTAAGCAGCTGCTTTAGCAGCGTCTTTGATTAGCTTAGCTGTGCGGTCAGACACAGTAGCGCCAAGACCAACCCAGTGATTAACACGGTCAAGGTCTAGACGTAGACGCTCTTCCTGACCCTTAGCTAGCGGGTTGAAGAAACCGATTTTTTCGATGTTACGACCGTCGCGTGCACAACGTGAATCAGCAACAACGATTTGGTAAAATGGACGCTTCTTAGCGCCGTGACGTGCCAAACGAATGGTAACCATATCGTCCTCTTTAGTTTTGCATTACTGTAAATAAATTGGCCCCGTCTAAAAAAAGCGGGGCCCGTGCCAAAATTTGAAGCCTCGGAATTTTACTCTTTGGGCTGATGAATGCAACCAATTTAGCTAATTTTTCACCAGTAAAGGAAAAATATCTCCGCGACTCAAGTGATTAATTGCTAGCGACCAGGGAACATGCCGCCACCAGGCATCATGCCTTTCATATTGCGCATCATGTTCTTCATCCCGCCCTTCTGCATTTTTTTCATCATCTTCTGCATTTGGGTAAACTGCTTAAGCAGACGGTTGACATCCTGCACCTGGGTGCCTGAACCCATCGCGATACGCTTCTTGCGCGAACCTTTGATGATTTCCGGACGCTGGCGCTCACCAGGCGTCATCGAGTTAATGATAGCTTCCATCTGGCCAAACATCTTGTCATCCACCTGATCTTTGACATTGTCAGGTAGCTGAGACATACCAGGGAGCTTATCCATCATCCCCATCATGCCGCCCATGTTTTTCATCTGCTTCAACTGACCGAGGAAATCTTCAAGATCGAAACCTTTCTTCTCTTTGAACTTCTTCGCCAGTTGCTCGGCTTGTTCTTTATCAACGTTACGCTCTAGATCTTCGATCAGAGACAATACGTCGCCCATGCCAAGAATACGGGAGGCAACACGATCAGGGTGGAAAGGTTCCAGCGCATCCGTTTTCTCACCAACACCCAGGAACTTAATTGGCTTGCCGGTAAGATGGCGAACAGACAGTGCCGCACCACCACGGGCATCACCATCAACCTTGGTCAGGATAACACCGGTCAGCGGTAACGTTTCATCAAAGGCTTTTGCAGTATTGGCCGCATCCTGACCCGTCATGGCATCAACCACAAACAGAGTTTCTACCGGATTAAGTACTTTATGAACGTCTTTGATCTCGCCCATCATTTCTTCATCGACATGCAGGCGACCCGCGGTATCGACAATCACCACGTCGTAGAACTTCAGCTTACCGTGCTCAAGTGCCGCTTTAGCAATATCCACCGGCTTTTGATCGACCGATGAAGGGAAGAAATCGATACCGATATCACTCGCAAGGGTTTCCAGCTGTTTAATCGCCGCCGGGCGATAAACATCGGCAGACACAACCAGCACTTTCTTCTTCTGGCGCTCTTTAAGCAGCTTACCCAGCTTACCGACACTGGTGGTTTTACCCGCCCCCTGCAGACCAGCCATCAAGATCACCGCCGGTGGCTGACAGCTCAGGTTCAAGTCTTCATTAGACTCGCCCATTACCGCTTCAAGCTCAGCCTGGACAATCTTGATAAATTCCTGACCCGGAGTCAGGCTTTTTGATACTTCGGTGCCGACGGCACGCTCTTTAACACGCTTAACAAAATCGCGGACCACTGGAAGCGCAACATCGGCTTCGAGTAACGCCATACGTACTTCACGCAACGTATCTTTGATGTTGTCGTCCGTCAGACGACCTCGGCCGCTGACATTCTTAAGCGTTCGCGATAAACGCTCCGATAAATTTTCGAACATGTGCTACTCGCTCGTTACGCAACAAAATCTGAGAGATCTGGCTAGTATACCGCATTCCTTCGCCTGCTTTCATGCTATCGCTGCTACTTTAAGGTCAGTTCTATATCGAACTGCGTCATGCCCCACAGATTCAGGTAGGCATTACATTGGCGGCGAGACATTGAGCAGGGTATAATTGCCGATTCTAACCATCTTAAATAGTTAAGTTTACTATGGATATGTTGATAGCCTTAATGGCTGCTTGCTTATATTTCCTTGCCCTCGGGCTAGTCGTGCCAGGGCTAACAAACAGTAATGGTATCAAAACCAAACCGGTATTCCTGTCTGCACTGGCAGCAATTACCTTACATATCCTGCTATTAAAAGACTTAATTCATGGTGGACCGGGCCAGAATTTGAGCATTTTGAATGTAGCCTCCATGATCAGCCTGATTATTGCCTTGCTGACCACGCTGGCGATGCTTCGGATAAGGGTCTGGTTTCTGCTACCGGTGGTATACAGTTTCGCTGCAATTAACTTATCCGCGGCGACCTTGCTTCCGGGTACCTTTATTACTCATCTTGAAGCACACCCGCAGGTGCTACTGCATATATCTCTGGCGCTATTTTCTTATTCCACTCTGATGATTGCCACCCTGTATGCCATTCAATTGGCATGGCTGGATCATAAGCTGAAAAATAAGAAGAGCCTACTGATTAACCCTAACATCCCCCCTTTAATGATGGTAGAGAGACAACTTTTCAAGATCATTTTGGTCGGAAACTCGCTACTGACCGTGACATTGATCACTGGTTTTATATTTATCCAGGATATGCTGGCTCAGGGAAAACTCCATAAGGCCGTACTTTCACTGCTAGCCTGGGGAGTCTACAGCGTATTGTTATGGGGGCATTATCAGCGAGGCTGGCGAGGACGCCGAGTCGTCTGGTTCAGCCTGATCGGAGCTTTCCTGCTGACCCTGGCTTATTTCGGCAGTCGCTTTGTTAAAGAAATCATTATTGGGGCATAAGAAAGTGCCCCTTTTATTACCATACTAATATTGACACCTACCCACTCTGGGTACAAAGTTCTTGTAACAGAAACGTTAAGGAAATAGTTTTTTGGACGACATATCCACGGGAGTCTTATTCTCCCTCCTGATATTACTACTCGTCATTTCCGGATACTTCTCCGGTTCTGAAACTGGCATGATGTCACTCAACCGCTACAAGCTGAGACACCTTGCCAATCAAGGACATCGCGGGGCCAAGCGAGTTGAGAAAATGCTTTCTCGTCCCGACCGTCTGATCGGTCTGATCCTAATCGGTAACAACCTCGTCAATATTCTCGCTTCGGCTATTGCGACTATTCTCGGTATGCGCCTATATGGTGATATGGGTGTCGCCATTGCCACCGGTGCCCTGACCCTGGTGGTGCTGGTCTTTGCCGAAGTGACGCCAAAAACGCTTGCCGCCCTCTACCCTGAACGCGTCTCCTTCACCAGCAGTATCGTTCTCAACATTTTAATGAAGTTGCTGTATCCGCTGGTCTGGTTCGTCAACGGTATTACCAATAGCTTCCTGAGGCTGCTCGGGCTGAAAGTCGATAATATGAACGACTCCAAGCTCAATTCAGATGAATTACGAACGGTGGTGAACGAGGCCGGGGGGCTGATCCCGCGCCGCCACCAGGACATGCTGTTGTCTATCCTGGATTTGGAAAACGTCACGGTCGAAGATCTGATGGTACCGCGCAGCGATATCGCCGCCATTAACGTCAACGATGACTGGAAATCGATTGTTCGCCAGCTGAGTCATTCTGCCCACGGTCGAATTGTCCTGTATCGCGACACTATAGACGAAGTTGTTGGCATGCTACGGGTACGCGAAGCATACCGCCTGATGATGGACAAAAATGACTTCAGCAAAGCGAATCTACTCCGTGCAGCCGATGAGGTGTACTTTATTCCGGAAGGGACACCGCTTAATATCCAGCTGCTAAAATTTCAGCGCAACAAGGAACGTATCGGCCTGATCGTTGATGAGTACGGTGATATTCAAGGGCTGATCACTCTGGAAGATATCCTGGAAGAAATTGTCGGTGAGTTTACGACATCTATCACCCCGACACTGGCAGAAGAAATAACCCCCCAGGCCGATGGTAGCCTGATGATTGAAGGTAGCGCCAATATTCGCGATCTGAACAAGAGCCTAAACTGGAGCTTGCCGACTGATGGCCCACGCACGCTAAACGGCCTGATCCTTGAGCACCTGGAAGATATTCCGGACAGCCAGCTCAGCGTTGAAGTCAGCGGTCACCAAATGGAGATCATCGAAGTATCCGAGAACATGATCAAACTGGTCAAAGTCTTACCGACCCAGTTGCAGAAAACCGGTTAAACCCCAATTAGCTTGTCGCTCAGATACAACAAAGCCGGCACTTCAACTCGCCGGCTTTTTCATTCTGTTATCCCACGATGGGCGAAGTGCTATTTTACACTTAGCTCCTGCAGCATGGTATCTGGCAGTGCCAAATCGTCATTTTTATTGACATCAATACCTTGCTCAAGGATTGTTCGGGCAATCTGCTTGGCTTCATCCAATGAATGCATGCTGAAAGTACCGCACTGGTATTCATTAAGCTCGGGGATCTTGTCTTGAGATTCGACCGTCAGGACATCCTCCATCGCCGCAGTCCAACTTGCTGCCACTTCCTGTTCACTCGGCGTACCAATCAGGCTCATATAAAAGCCGGTACGGCACCCCATAGGTGAGATATCAATAATTTCGATACTCTCGGAGTTAAGGTGGTTACGCATGAAGCCCGCGTAAAGGTGTTCGAGGGTATGGATACCGCGCTCGCTCAGAATATCCACATTAGGACGGCAGAAACGCAAGTCGAATACAGTAATGGTATCCCCTTTAGGGGTCTGCATTGTTTTCGCCACACGGACTGCTGGTGCATGCATTCGGGTGTGATCAACGGTAAAACTATCTAATAATGGCATTACATCCTTCTCCTTTGCCAAAGTCCTTTCACTAAGATTAATCATAGCTTAGCAGCTCATACTATCAGCTATCGCTAAAACGGCCACCAGCTACGGTTATCTTCCAACTCCTGTCGGCACTGCTTCAATTGCCAACCATAATCCTTCGCCTGCTGTTCAACCTTGCGTGAGATCTTCATCAAGGTTGGCTTGGAGCGATAACTGCCACGTTTGTAGCCACCACGCCCTTCATGATAAGCCAAATACTGGTTGTATGCGTCCCACTTGGAGATCCCCAGCTGTCGCTGGGTCTCACTGGTATACCAGCCAACGAACATCATAGAATCAGCAAAGTCAGTACGCGAGCCGCCATTTCCCGTCGCCTTCTGGTAGTCCTCCCAGGCAGGATCCTGGGCCTGGGCATAACCATAGGCACTGCTCACCCTACCCCACGGAATAAATCCCAAAATATAATCTTTCGGCGGGCGGGCATCATGACGGAAACTACTTTCCTGTTTGATAAAAGCCATTGCAACATGCAGCGGTGTTCCCCACTCTTCCTGCATCTCTATTCCATCGTCATACCAGTCTGGCTTCTCACGAAAAATATTGCACACGTTGGACTGATCTTTAGGAGGAGGTGTCGCACAACCAGCCAGCATCGTAGCCAGAGCTGAGCACAGTATCAAACGGGTAGCAAAGCGCATTTTTTCATCCAACTTGGAACCAAACGGGGGATTAATGGTCAGAATCTATGACTGGCAGCCGTGCTGTCGTCATCCCTGCGAAACTATTTTACCGGGCAGCAAGGTCGCTGCCCATTTTTTTTATCTGAAATTTAGACAGATACCTATTTCAGATCAGCAAAATACTCATCCAGGAACTCATCAAAAGACTGGCTGTCACTTTGTTCAATCTGCTGTTGCCTGCTGTTCGACGCTTCCACTTCCTGCTCAAAATCTTGCTGAGAGTAAAAAGTAAAATCACGCTCTTGTATCGCACTAGCATGAGCGCCGGCCAAATCGATGCCCACTCGGCCAATACCTTCATGTTGCTTGATCTGACTAAGCAGCTGGGCAGAAAGCGTCAGCTCCGGGTCTTCAACCCAGGTTTTCAGGCGCTTGACGGTCTGCTGGTAGCTATCATTCCCCGCAGCTGCGTCCATCGCCAGGGCAACCTGTTCTAACTCGGCAAAAACACGCAGGCCCCACTCCTGTACTGACAGGCGCTCACCGTTACAGCCAATTTTCAATAGCAGTTCTGGGTTGCGGCCGTCAAGAACAACACGGTTCCAGTTATCGCGCCAGCACTCCAGCTCGGCATCGTCCATCTGGTCCGACGGTGACAACACCGCCCAGGTAAGGAACAAATCAAGGAAACGCACCTGATCTTCGGTGATACCAATAGGGCTAAACGGGTTCACATCCAGTGAACGCACCTCGATGTACTCGACACCGGCACGATCCAGCGCCTCTGAGGGTTTCTCCCCATCAGCAGCAACACGCTTAGGGCGAATAGGCGCATACAGCTCATTTTCTATCTGCAGCACATTGGTATTAAGTTGGCGGTACTCGCCATCAACCTTCACTCCGATACTGGCAAATTCATCTGAAGGAGTACGGATTGCTTTCTGCAATCCATCCAAATACTGCCCTAGATTGTTGAAGCCAATCTTCAATGAGCTTTGTTCATGGTTGGTATACCCAAGATCACTGAGTCGCAGTGCCGTAGCATTAGGAAGATAATAGGTTCCGCTACCAACCTGCTCAAAATTGAGCTTAGATGCGCTCTTGTTAAGGAACGAGCCACATAATGCCGGAGAAGCACCAAATAGATACGGGATCAACCAGCCAAAGCGGTAATAGTTACGAATCAGGCCAAAATACGCATCCGACACTGAATCCTGACGTTCCTGCTCAGCCTGATCGCCAAACAGTTGCTGCCAGAAAGCGTCCGGAAACGAGAAGTTGAAATGAACACCGGAAATAACCTGCATCACGCTGCCGTAACGGTGCTTCAGCCCTTCGCGGTAAAGCGTCTTCATACGACCGTTATTCGATGAACCATATTGCGCGAGGGTAATATCGTCCTCACTGCCGACAAAGCACGGCATCGACATCGGCCAGAGATTTTCCTGGCCCAATTTACTGTAAGTAAATTGATGAATATCACTTAGTTGCGTCAACAAATTATCAACATCATGCGACACCGGCGTAATAAACTCCAACAGCGACTCGGCGAAGTCTGTTGTCACCCATTTGTTGGTTAATGCCGAACCCAGTCCGGCAGGGTGCGGCTGTGCCGACAAGCCCCCTTGCGGGGTAATACGCAGCGCTTCTCGTTCCAGGCCACGCCCTATCTGAGTCAGTGCATCAGGATTAGCTGAAATCTGCTGCAACCTTTGTGAAAAATCCATCAAGGCCATTCTCAATCATTAACTTAATAAGTGAGCTAGAGTAATCATTATTTTTTCTGATTACCACGATTTTTACTGCGAAACAGTTTTACAGACCAGAAACAATCATGCAGAAAAAAGCCAGCATATACCATGCTGGCTTTTTCAGGCTAAAACCGATGTAACCGCTACATTTTCGGCACCAAGGTTTTGATCGGGATCCCCAAGCTTTCAAATTGCGACGTCAGTGATTTCGCATCACCGACTACGATAATTTGATAGTCTTTTGGATTGAACCAGGTCGAAGCCAGCTGATTCAGCCTTGTCTTGGTGATCGTGGCAACAATATCATTGCGCGTCTCAACAAAGTTTTCCGGTAATGAATAAGTCAGAATCTGCCCCAGCAGTTGCGCTTTTTTGCCCGGAGTCTCATAGTTCAGAGCATCTTTCTGCCCCACCGCCAAGCGCATAAAGGCAACTTCTTCATCCGTCACACCTTCTGAGCTCATTTTCTCCAGCTCCGCAAGAAACTCTTTCAACGAAGCCAGACTGGCATCAGCACGAACCTGGGCATAGTAGACAGAGAGCCCCACTTCTTTGCCACCACTCTGATAGCCGCCGGCACCATAAGTGTAGCCTTTGTCTTCTCGTAAATTGAGGTTAAGGCGGCTGTTGAAATTACCGGCAAGGTTGAAGTTCGCCAACTGAGTTTCAAATAACTCCCCGGTGGCATCAAACGGCAGCCCTTGACGTACCAGGCGGATCATCGTCTGAGGAGCCCCCGGCTTATCGACCATCCACAGAGTCTGCTGGGATAAGTTAGGTAGGACTTGCGGCGTGTATGTCGGCTCAGGTTGCCCCTGCCATTTGGCCAGGAAGTCCAACTGCGGTGTTAGCTGCGCAGAGGTAACATCGCCAACCACGACAATATCGGCCCCGTTCGGGGTGTAATAGCGTCGGTAGAAGGCTTTGACATCATCTAGCGAAATGGCTTCCAGCGACGCTTTCGTTCCCTCTGGCGGCAAGCTAAAGCTTGTACCACGGAACAAGACCTCTCGGGTTGCCTGCCCTGCCAGCCATGACGGACGCTGGTGCTCATAGATCACACCTTCTAGCGCCTGCTGTTTAACACGCTCAAAATCGACCGGATCAAACGCCGGGGTGAACAGGCGTTCTTCCATAATGGCCAGGGTCTGGGGAAGATTCTTTTCCAGCGAGGTGGCGGACACCACTGTACCGTACAACCCGGCACTAAAACTCACGGTACTGCCCAGCATATCAAGCCGTGATGATAACTCCTCGGCGCTGGATTTTTCGCTGGCCTCTGCCATCATAGCAGCCGTCAGTTGCGCCAAACCTGTTTTCCCTGCAGGCTCGAAACGTCGCCCTGCCGGGATCACCATTTGCAGCTCAACTGTCGGGGTTTCTCTGTACTTGGTACCCAATACCTTAATACCGTTTGCCAGCTCAAACTGATACAACTCAGGCATTACAGACTCAACCGGCGAAGACGGCTGCGGCATTACCGAACGATCAAAATCATCAGCACCTTCTCTTAGCAGCAGCTCATTGTCAGCAACTTTCTGGTGATCGGCAATAATCCGTGGCGGCGGCGTAAAGTTGGGCTTCGCAGCCTGAATGGCCGTATTGCCCTTGGGAACAACGCTCAAGGTAACGCTTGGATTACCATTGATATAGCGCATATACGCCTGCTCCATACTGGTGGTAGTCACCGCCCGTAGGTTACCCAGCTCAATCCCAAGATAGCTTGGATTATCAAAGAAGGTCTGGTATGCCGCCAACTGAGAAACCTTGCCGCGGACACTCTGCAGGCCAAAAATCGCATTCGCTTCAACCATGCCTTTCAGCTCATTGAGCTCTTTGGTATTGACGCCGCGCTGCTCCAGCCCAGCCAGTACCGTCGTGACTTTTTGGCGTAGCTCTTTGAGGTTGCCTTTGTCACCACTCTGGCCCATCGCATAGACATACATGGTACAGGAAAGCTCGGCACAGTCATGGAAGGCGCCGGCATCAACCACTTCCCCGGTTTTGACCAGGTTCTGATACATCAGGCTGTTTGTTCCACCGCCGATAACTCGCGCTAACATATCGAGCGAGGCTTCATCATCTGCACCATTGTATGACGTCGGCCATGCCATCAGCAGCATAGGTTGCTGAATGTTATCTTCGAGGGTCAAAAATCGGTCGGCATCGATAGTCACCGGCTTTTTCGCCGACTTTTCCACTTCAGGGCCACGCGGGATAGAGCCGAAATACTTGCTTATCCAGCTTAGCGTCTGCTCGACGTCGATATCGCCGCCAATGGTCAGCGTGGCATTGTTCGGTCCATACCAGCGAAGGAAGAACGCCTTGAGATCGTTAACATCAACCCGATCCAGATCCTCGATATAGCCGATTGTCTGCCACGAATAAGGGTGAGTTCGGGGGTAAAGCGCCTCTCCCATCCGCTCATAGACCAAGCCATAAGGGCGGTTTTCATAGCGCTGGGCGCGCTCGTTTTTTACCGTCGAGCGCTGAATTTCAAACTTGCGCTGCGAGACAGCACCTAGCAAGAAGCCCATCCGGTCCGACTCCAGCCACAGCATTTTTTCCAGCTGGTTGGAGGGCACCGTTTCAAAATAATTGGTTCGGTCACGGTTGGTCGTCCCGTTGAGGGTGCCGCCCGCTTCGGTGATCAGACGGAAATGCTCCTGATCGCCGACATTTTCAGATCCCTGGAACATCATATGCTCAAAGAAATGCGCAAAACCCGACTTGCCCAGCTCTTCACGCGCCGAGCCCACATGGTAGGTCATATCAACATGAACCAACGGATCGGATTTGTCTTCGTGCAACAGCACAGTCAAACCATTTTCGAGGGTATATTTGGTATACGGAATAACAGGTTCGTCTTGCCCGCCTGTCACCTGTTCAATAAACGTTACCCCTTCAGGCAACTCGGGAGCCGCGTCTTTCTGCGCCAGCTGGGTTCCACACCCAGCGAGAGAAAACAGCGCAACGCCTAGAATCCACTTTTGCACGTAAGCATTCCTTATAATAAACCTTGTACGATCAAAGCCAGTACAGCGTATCTTGCGGCTTTGCCGATCATAATGATCAGCAAACTCAGCCAATGATGCATACGCAGCCAGCCAGCCGCCAAACACAAAGGATCCCCGATAACGGGTAACCAGCTGAAAAACAGCGACCAGTAGCCGTATTTTTTCAGCCATTGCAGAGCTTTATGACCATGTTTTTCATCAGAAGTTTTATCTGGCAGCAATCTTCCCAGCCAGTAATTGGTCATCCCGCCGAGGGTATTACCCAATGTCGCCACAAACACGACCAGCCATGCGGCATTATCTCCCAGCTTGAGGCTCGCGATGAGATTCGCCTCCGAGCCTCCGGGCAGTAACGTGGCACTCAAAAAACCAGTGGTGAACAGCACCCAAAGTGCCGACTCGCCATTCAATAACTCTAGCATTGAAACAACTTCTTGATAATCAGGCAGATTACATTCTGCCTTTTGAGAAAGCGCCAGTCACAGCTTTATCTGTCACCGTCAACGACCAAAACGACCTTGCCCCGGGTATGCCCCGTTTCAATATCCTGATGCGCAGATGCTCCTTCAGACAGCGGATATTGCGCGGCGATAGACAACTGAAGATCCCCGCTTTCCAGCATACCCATCATGGCATTGTTCTGCTCGACAGACGGTGATACCAACATGCCGTCAGCGAGCAAGCCTCGCTGCCGGGCCTGCTCGCACACCGCATCAGCCGTAATGGTCGGAATAGTAACTACGCGGCCGCCGGTTTTCACACAGTCTAAAGCCGCGATACCCGTATCCCCACCCATTAAGTCAATCAGCACATCAACAGGCTTGATCTGCTTGAACAAAGGGGCCTGGTGATAGTCCACCGCCGTAGCCCCCAGGCTGCTGACAAACGTCATATTGGCAGCCGAACAACTGGCTGTCACCTTGGCACCCCGGGCTACCGCCAGCTGGATCGCAATATGGCCGACACCCCCAGCCCCCGCCAGGATCAATACCTCTTCGTCCGCGGATACCAGGCCCTTGTCCAATGCCTGCCAGGCCGTCTGACCAGCCAAGGGCAACGCTGCGGCTTCAACCAACGACACCGCTTTACTGACACGACTCAGCGCATCAGCCTCCACAGCCACATATTCGCTATAGCCGCCGCCCAGGAGCGGAAAACCGACAAAGCCCGAAACAGCATCTCCGACTTTCAACGCCTTTACCCCGACACCAACTTCCACGACTTCACCGGCAATGTCGTAGCCTGGTACCCAGGGCAAATTATCTTGGTTTTGCTGTGCCGCCCATCCCAGACCCGCGCGAGTTTTAGCATCAATCGGGTTGACTCCGGCATAGGCAACTTTAACCAATACCTGGCTGTCCGATGCGACTGGCACATCCGAGCTTTGTATCGCCAATACCGATGGCTGACCAAACTGGGTTATTGCGAGTTGCTGACAAGCTTTCATTCCCTTTTCCTTTTCTATCGGGTTTATTCCAATGAGAATAAGTATTTGACCATTCTTACTGGTTAAAATTCGAACACTCACTTGTTCCGAATGATATCAGTCTGATATTGAGGACCATATTACCTGACTGCAACCATAAAAAAACGGGTAGCACATTGCTACCCGTTTCAATTTGTTTCAACCTGATAAGGTTAGCTTGGTATTTTACTCATACCAATCAGGGATATTGCAAACAAAAGGCTTAACCGACCAAGGCCAGTAGGATACCCGCAGCAACCGCCGAACCAAGTACCCCTGCCACATTAGGTCCCATGGCGTGCATCAACAGGAAGTTATGCGGATTAGCTTCGAGGCCAACCTTGTTGACAACCCGTGCAGCCATCGGTACGGCAGATACGCCCGCGGCACCAATCAATGGATTAATATCTTCTTTGCTGTAACGGTTAAGTAATTTCGCCATCAGAACGCCACCGCCGGTGCCGACACTGAACGCCACGGCACCCAGCACGAGGATCCCCAAGGTTTCAAACTGCAGGAATTTATCCGCCTCCAGCTTCGAACCCACCCCGAGGCCAAGCATAATAGTGACAATATTGATCAGCTCGTTCTGTACCGTATTGGACAAACGATCAACAACCCCGGATTCACGCATCAGGTTACCGAGACAGAACATTCCGACCAACGGCGTTGCCGACGGCAAGAACAAGATTGTCATCACCAGTACTGCAAGCGGAAATAGAACCTTCTCGGCCTTGCTCACATGGCGAAGCTGCTCCATCTGAATAACGCGCTCTTCCGGTGTCGTCAGAGCCTTCATGATCGGCGGCTGGATAATAGGAACCAAAGCCATATAGCTGTAGGCTGCAACTGCGATAGCACCCAACAGATCCGGCGACAAGCGACTTGCGAGGAAGATAGCTGTCGGTCCATCAGCACCACCGATGATAGCGATGGATGATGCATCCGCCATGGTAAATTCCATGCCCGGTACCAGATTAAGCA
>Ga0209272_10000656_pt1 | contig 26055 bp, 21 predicted proteins | sample tdDd002_FD_187125 | JGI IMG/M metagenome (GOLD analysis project Ga0209272, IMG submission 187125) | Marine sediment microbial communities from the Atlantic coast under amendment with organic carbon and nitrate - tdDd00.2 (SPAdes)... | ecosystem: Environmental > Aquatic > Marine > Coastal >... | reverse complement strand
TCAAAATCGATCATAATCCTCACCACTTTCATTAGATACATACCCAAAAATAAAAAAAGCACCGAAGAAAACTTCGGTACTTATTTATTGTTCAAGTATAGCCATGATACTTGCTGCGACAGGCAATTTTACCATGTTTGATTAATGTTTAATTTTTTAGTAAGGCATGATTTGTAATAAATCGTACTTAGCACGGAAGAGTTCCATATTGGTATTAAAGAGTGAACCTTGTGCATGTCCAACAGCATCGTCTTTAAGGCGAAGGGCCTCAATTACATCGGATGCTACCCATGAACCATTTAGGTAGAGTTCTGTCCAGTAGTAAGCTTCATCACTTGAAGTCCCTTTCATAACACGGGATGGAATATCGATGGCACGTAAGTAAGCTACATATAGTTGATTAATTTCTTCTACAGACCCTTTTGCGTCGTCGAAGACTTCCATGTTACTGCGCTCCATCTTATCAGGATCAATAGCAACATTTGTTAACATCCAGTTGTATAGGGCTCGAGCTTTCATATACTCATTACTAACTTGATATGTGATCAACATACTTGTTGAGTTTATCTGTACATCATTAGATCGTATAATGTTTGTTGGAATTCTGTAGCGCATGGTTCTTGAATCAATATTGATAATACTAAACTGCATAAGGGGTGGGTGAAGCTCAGTTTCTTCTAATACTACAGTCTGAGTCTCACTGGAAGCTTCAATAACCTCATCCACCGGATCAACAAGGTCCTCGGATTTATTGTCTTGTGCAGGAGTTGTTGTATCGTTTTCAGACGCACCATTTAAGATATTTGAATCATCTAGAGTAGTTCCATCATCAACGTCATCGATTACATGTCCGGTGTCACTCTCTCCATCTTCAGGAGTATTCACTTCTTCATTACTACTTTCTTCACTACTACTTACTTCATTATTGTCATTCGCTACATCTGAATCATTAGAGCCAGAGGTAGTATCTGTAGTAGTTTGGGTATCCGTTACTGTCGAAGAATCATCTGGAGAATTTGTATTATTAGTAGTGTCATTTACTCCTGAGTCATTTAGTGTAGTATCCTCAGATGTGTTGATCGACTCAGTTATTGAGTCTGTATTATTGTCTGTATTAACTTCTGTATCTACTTCTGTATCAACTTCAATGTTTGTAGTCTCCGTGGTTTCGGTAGCAGAAGTTGTTTCTTCATTTTCTTCAACTAATGTGACTACGTCTTCTTCAGTCACTTCAACTGTTGCATTTTCATCTACAATCCCCGATATGAATATGTTGTGTTTGCCTAAACCAAAAGGGGTATAAAGTGTTCCATCGAAGGCATTTCCTATGATCGGAATGTTAAACTCTAGTGAGTCTTGGTCACTGGAAACACGTACACTAAAAGCTTTTAGACCATGCCCTTCTTTTAGGGTGCCGCTAAATGGAATTTCACTTTTCTCAACTACCATATTGGAGTAGTATTCTTGGTTTAACTGGACACCAGCCCGGTAAAAATCTTCAAACTCCATGTAATGTTCTTCTTCAGAGTCGATAGAGAGATTTCTTATTTTAAAAGTTGAAATCACATTGTCAAAGACTTCAATGATATCTTCTTCTGGAACTTCTTCACCGTAATGACATGTCATGAAATAGGCTTTATCATCTTGTTTTAGAATATATAAAACTTGTTTTTGTTTGTTTTGGTCCACTAAAGTAGTGATGTAAAGCTTGTGAACATCTAATAGGTTGTCAATTTTTAGTATCTCTTCACCTGTAAATGTGATATTCTCATCATAGGTGTCGAGTAATAATGCTTTATTGGCATCTACTAATTCTGTTAAGGACATATCTTTATTGATAGGTTGAGACATAAGTGTTACACTATATGACTCGAAATCATCTTGGTATCCATATTTATATGGACCGTCTAGATTTACCCAATGATATGGTATGGAAATAGTAATACCTAGTTCATCTATCGGTTTAGTCTTGTAAATTCCATCTGAAAAAAGTTTTAATCCAGCATCCGAATCAGACCCCGACAGTGCAAGGGTGTTTGTTTCATCATTCCATTCAGGTCTCATATTAAAAGTTTCCGCTATGATCTGAATGGGCACTAAGGTGTGACCATCGCTAATATAAGGATTAGATTCCAGGGCGAATTTTTTCCCGTTCCTATAAGCAATGTTGTTACCAAGCTGAAGCTTCATGTGCATGTTGTCTTTGTATGCGACAACCATTCTTTCGGACTCAACCCAAAGAACTCTTGCGCCTAATGCTTCAAAAAACTCTTTCATTGGAACCATGATCGTATTACCACTGCGTTCAGGGACGGTGTCAAAGGAAATGGAATTACCATCTATTGTGACCTTTATGTCATCTGCTGCAAAGGATGTGGCAGGAACGAACATGAAATTTAATGTGATTATAAGTGTGAGTACAAGTAGAAATTTAATGTTTCTCATTTAAAAACCTCCCGGTTTTAGCTTTGCATTTATCACATTCAATATACAATGAGAGACATACTTCCATAAAGTATATTCATCATAATGTCGTTTAAGTGTAATATTCTTGTCATTTAGTAATATTACTATTTCAAATAACGGAGGTGCTTGTAATGGAGCTTGAAAGTTTAAAGAAAAAGACCTTGGCAGACCTTAGGGCAATTGCTAAGGCTATGAAAATGAAAAACATATCAAAACTACGAAAAGATGACTTAATAGATGCAATCATAAATGGAAATGTAGCAGCGCCATCCCCTGTGGTTCAAGAAGAGTCTGCTGAACCGGTATCACCTGTTCAACCTGAAAAGGTACAAGCACCTAACCAAGTGCTACAAGGTGAAAATATTCAAAAATCAACACAAGAGCAAAGTCCAACTAATTCACAAGGGGTTAAAGAAGAATCATCTGTACCTGCAAATACAGGTCAACAAAGACGAACAGATAACCGTTCGCAGAACAGACCACAAAGAAGTTCAGGCCAAGATAGAAACGACCAACGTCTTCGTGAGACTAACAATCGTAGTCAAGAAGGGCCTCAAAATAGATCGCGAAATGAAAATCCAAACAATTTAAAAGATCAAGCCGATGATGAAGTGGAAGGCGTACTAGAAGTCATTGAACAGGGATATGGTTTTTTACGATTTAAAAATTTCCTGTCGAGTGACTTAGATGTCTACGTGTCTCCTTCTCAAATTAGAAAGTTTAGCATGCGCACAGGTGACAAAATAAAAGGGATCACACGTGTGCCAACACAAACGGAGAAATTCCGCGCTTTGCTGTATGTAAAAGAAATTAATGGTCAAAAGCCCAAGTCAAATTACACAAGACCTCGATTTGATGACTTAACTCCACTGTACCCAGAAGAACGTTTTAATCTAGATGATGGTAGTGGTGAAATGTCCATGAGACTGATTGACCTCATTTCTCCTATCGGTAAGGGACAACGTGGACTGATTGTAGCACCGCCAAAAGCGGGTAAAACCATCCTTTTACAAAAAATCGCTCAAAACATCACAAGAAACAATCCTGATGCTGAAGTGATTGTATTGCTTATAGATGAACGTCCAGAAGAAGTAACAGAAATGCAACGATCAATAAATGCGGATGTTATTTATTCTACCTTTGACGAACTGCCGTCACATCATATTAAAGTTGCTGAAATGGTTCTAAACCGTGCTAAAGGTTTAGTAGAGCAGGGACGAGATGTGGTGGTACTTCTAGACAGTATCACTCGTCTAGCAAGAGCCTATAACTTAGTAATCCCATCATCAGGACGTACCTTGTCAGGTGGTTTTGATCCAGCTGCCCTTCACAAACCTAAAAGATTCTTCGGTGCAGCTAGAAATATTGAGGGTGGTGGAAGTTTAACCATTCTTGCTACAGCACTTGTTGAAACGGGATCAAGAATGGACGAAGTTATTTTTGAAGAGTTTAAAGGCACAGGTAATATGGAGTTAACTTTAAGTAGAAAACTATCTGAGAAAAGAATCTTCCCAGCTGTTGATATACGTAAGTCAGGTACCCGTCGTGAAGACAAACTTCTGTCTAAGAAGGAAATGGAAGCGATCTGGCATATTCGCCGCGCTATGGGTAATCAAAACGTACAGGAAGTAACAGAATACCTTATCGACAAGTTATTGAAGACAGAGACAAATGATGAGTTTGTTGAAAAAATCCGTGGTGGCATTAAGCTAAACAGAAAAAAATACTAAACAAAGCTTGACATAAATGCGAATTGCCCTTAATATAGTCTGGTGGAAAACTCATTTTTCCATCATATTAAATTAACACATTTATCGAAGGTGGTCGCACCGTCGATATGGGTATAACTATTAAATAGGGATTGCCAAATCACAATCCCGCATATTTCAGAAAGAGGTGTAACTCATGAGAAAAGGTATCCATCCTGAATACAATGAGCTAGAAGTAGTATGTGCATGTGGTAACAAGTTCACTACTAAGTCTACAAACAAAGAAATTCGTCTAGAAATCTGTTCAGAATGTCACCCGTTCTTCACTGGTTCTCAGAAGCAGATCGAACGTGGCGGTCGTGCAGACAAGTTCAAGCAGAAATACGGTCTGTAAGAACGGTTATAAAGCAAAGCGCTATACGAAGATTATTAGAAGCTGGAATTGTGCTGACACGATTTCAGCTTCTTTTCGTTTGATGGCACAAAGGGTTCTGCACGTCTGTCTTATCTCTGGTATAATAATAGAAGCGTTAAACACAACAAATCCATTAATTGGAATTTGGTATAATAGAAGTAGAGATAGATAGTCTTTAAAGATATTTACTTGGGAGGGGCACATGGCAAAACTGTATTTTAGATATGGCGCAATGAACTGCGGTAAGACAACTAACCTTTTACAGGTAGCTCACAACTATGGTGAGCGAGGTATGAAAGCAATTATTTTAAAGCCTGGTACGGATAAAAAAGGTGGAGACGCAGTTATGTCTCGTCTTGGTATTACAGGCCAAGTCGACATGTTGCTCACAAGAGAAGACAATATCATTCATGAAGTTAAAAACTGGATTAATGAACATGGTCATTTAAATTGTATTCTCGTTGATGAAGTTCAGTTCTTTGCAAAAGAGCAAATTGACCAGTTGTTTGAAGTTGCTGTTCGCATGGGGATTCCAACCATTTGTTATGGCCTACGAACGGATTTCAAAGTAAATGGATTTGAAGGCAGTGAAAGACTACTTCTACTCGCGCACAGTCTTGAAGAGTTAAAAACAGTCTGTCGTTGTGGTCGTAAAGCCATATTAAACGGCAGAAAGATAAACGGAGAGTTTGTATTCGAGGGTGCTCAGGTTGCAATAGATGGCGTAGATCATGTTGAATATGAGTCTTTATGTGCACAGTGTTACTTCGAATTGCAGGAAAGAAGCTCAGGTGAATAAATGAAAAAGAAATATACGTCTATTGGTGGTCAGGCTCTCATTGAAGGAGTTATGATGCGCAATGGCGAAAAAGTTGCGATGGCGGTTCGTAAATCGAACGGAGAAATCGAACTGAAAAAAGAAAGACATGTCTCAAAATTTGGCAGTATTGCAAAACTTCCATTTATCAGAGGAATTGCAGCACTTGTTGGATCGATGGCAGTCGGCGTAAAAGCTCTAACTTGGTCAGCTGAATTCTTCGAAGATGGAGAAGGAGAACCAGAATCAAAGTTTGAAATTTGGATGCGCGATAAGTTTGGTAAAAAAGCAGATGACATTTTAATTGCTATTTCTATGGTATTTGCAGTTGTGATGGCATTTGGTCTTTTTGGAGCATTGCCTACACTAATTATTTCATTCACGAAACGTTGGATCAGCGATCCGCTGGTTTTAAGTGCCATGGAAGGTGTCATGAAAATAGTTATGTTTGTAAGTTACGTAGCAGTCATTTCTATGATGAAGGATATCCGACGTGTATTCCAGTACCATGGTGCTGAACATAAAGTTATATATAACTTTGAGAGTGGCGAAGAACTGACAATAGAAAATGCCCGTAAGTTTACAAGATTACACCCGCGTTGTGGAACAAGTTTTTTACTCATTGTTCTAATCACGAGTATTATTATATTCTCCTTTGTAAGTTGGACATCACCCCTTGCTAGAATTGGTATGAAGCTGGTGTTTTTCCCATTGATTGCAGGTCTTTCATTTGAGATCATCAAGTTTACTGGCAAACATGACAATCCTTTTGTAAACTTAATTACTTGGCCTGGCCTGATGGTTCAGAAACTAACAACTAAAGAGCCAGATGACAGCCAACTTGAAGTTGCCATTGCCTCATTAAAGGCAGTGCTTGACGAAGGTGAGGAAGCCGTTTCATGATGACTGTACAAGAACTTATTTTAGAAGGCCGTGAGGCGTTCAAAAATATTTCTGATACTGCGGCACTTGATACAGAACTGTTAATATGTCATTTTTTAAACCTAAGTAAGTTGGATATTTTACTTGAACCAGGACGACAAGTGGATGACGAAAAAGTTACTACTGTTCGGGAAGCTTTTAAAAAGAGGGCTTCAGGTGTTCCGGTCCAGTATTTGATTGGGACTGAAGGATTCATGGGGCTTGAGTTTAATGTCACACCAAGTGTTCTGATTCCAAGGCCTGATACGGAAATATTAGTTGAAAAAATCATCGAATTAATTGATAATAGAAAAGGTGTGCACATATTAGATATTGGGACTGGAAGTGGTGCAATAACTATATCTCTTGCCTATTATTTAAAAACAGCGCAAGTTGATAGTGTGGATATCTCACGTGAAGCAACCCAGGTTGCCTCTGGTAATGCTGAGAAAAATGGAGTAGCCAATCGAGTGAATTTCTTGAGTGGTGATGTGTTTGAGCCAGTTCCTAGGGGTAGAAAATATGATGTGGTCGTTTCTAACCCACCTTATATTCCTTCTGAAGACATAGACGGTCTTCAAGTGGAGGTTGCTGTACATGAACCTAGACTCGCCCTGGATGGCGGTTTAGATGGATATGATTTTTACAGGCGTATTATAAATGAAGCGCCTGCGTATTTAAATGATAAAGGTATACTTGCTTTTGAAACTGGACACGACCAGGCAAGAACCATCGCTGAACTTATGGAGCAAAACGGTCACTATGAGAGCTTGGCTATTCATAAGGACTTAGCTGGTATTGAACGCGTGGTTATAGGTTTTAAAAAGACAGTATCTGAACAGGAGTAGGTGGAATTATGTTTGATAAATTAGATTTTATCGTGGAGAAGCATGCTGAGCTGAATCTTCAGATTTCAGATCCAGAAATCATCAGCGACCAAAAACTTTGGCAAAAGCTGATGAGAGAACATGCTGAACTCACACCGATTGTAGAGAAGTTCACAGAATACCAAAATGCTAAAAATGGTATTGAAGAAGCAAAAGAGATTATCAAAGATGAAACAGATGAAGAAATGCGTGAGTTAGCAAAAATGGAACTGGCTGAATTAGAAGAAATGATGCCAGAACTTGAGCAAGCTCTTAAAATGCTGCTCATTCCTAAAGACCCTAACGATGACAAAAACGTTATCTTAGAAGTACGTGCTGGGGCTGGTGGCGACGAAGCCGGTCTTTTCGCTGCAGAGCTCCTAAGACTATATATTCGTTACGCAGAACGTCAAAGATGGAAAGTAGAAATGATGAATACCAACGAATCCGGAGTTGGTGGAATCAAAGAAGCATCTGTTATGATTACAGGTCAAGGTGCCTTTTCTAAACTGAAGTTTGAGTCGGGCATTCATAGAGTTCAACGTATACCTGCTACTGAGTCTGGTGGTCGTATTCATACGTCGACAGCAACTGTAGCTGTTTTACCAGAAGTTGAAGATGTTGAGATTCATATTAACCAAAACGATTTACGTATTGATGTGTTCCGTTCGTCTGGTAACGGGGGTCAATCGGTAAATACAACAGATTCTGCTGTACGTATTACCCACTTGCCAACAGGTATTGTTGTATCCTGTCAGGATGGTAAATCTCAGCTATCTAATAAAGACAAAGCAATGAAAGTTCTTAAGTCTCGCCTTTATGAGCAAGAGCTTGAAGCTCAGAACTCAGAAATTGCTGAAGCAAGAAAAACAATGGTTGGTTCAGGGGACAGATCTGGAAAGATCAGAACTTATAACTGGCCTCAAGGTCGAATTACAGATCATAGAATCGGACTTACAGTTTACAAACTGGCCGCATTTATGGAAGGTGACATCGACGAAATGTTAGATGCTTTGGTAGCTGACTATCAGGCAGAAGAATTAAAACGTTTAGACGCATAGTATGTTTGGAGAGCTGCTTAGGTAGCTCTCTTTTTGTGTTCAAAATCAGGTTATGTACTTTCCTGTTTACCAAGAAAATGTCCCTGTAATTGTATAAGGATTAAAAGGAGTTGACCCTATTTTTTCTGAAGTTATCCATTAGATGGAATATTGACGCTGGAGCTTTATACTATAAAATCATCAACAAAGGACCAAAACTTAGTCTGAAACACACACTTGTTCATATGTTTAAACGTGTTTCTTCTTATCTATTATGGGTTTATGTTATTAATGTGGATAAGTACATCAAAAATACATTTTATTCCACTTCTTTATTAAGAGTGAATTGTAGATTTTGTTTAGGATTTAAAACATGATAACGTTTGCCACTATATATTCTGAGAACTTTTGGGAAGTTTCAGGAATACAAGGTGGATTCCCTTGTATTCTCAAATTGATAGGCGTATACTAAGTAAGTAAATTTTCTGAAAAAGAAGGTGTGAACATGGATTACGAAGCCGTTTCGCAACCCTAAACCCTTGTCCTTTGTTAAATAAGTTCATTTTAAAAGGAGAGACAAGGGGGTCTATGAGATGCATTCTAAACTAGCATTTATACTAGAAATTGGGGTTATACTGCTCGCTGCCAATATCGGTGGTCTGATCAGTCGCAAACTAAAACAACCAGCAGTACTTGGACAAATTGTAGCAGGCATTGTATTGGGTATGGGCCTAATGCATAAGACTGAGTTTATTGAACACATTGGAGAAATCGGTGTAATATTCCTAATGTTCATTGCAGGTCTTGAAACCGATGTCAAAGAACTACAGGAATCCAGTAAGTCATCATCACTTATAGCCGTAGGCGGTGTCGTTATGCCAATTTTACTCGTTACTGGGGGGACCTATTTTGTAACGCGTAACCTAACTTCAGCTGTGTTCATGGGTATTATATCCACTGCTACCAGTGTTAGTATATCGGTTCAAACACTTAGGGAACTTGGTCAACTTAGGACACGACAGGGGATCGGTATCCTTGGAGCAGCCATTATTGATGATATTGTTGGTATTATACTCTTAACACTAATTGTTGGAGTGATTAAACCTGAAGTAAGCAGCCCTATCCTTGTGGTTCTTGCTAAAATTGTAGGGTTTTTCTTATTGGTGTTCCTCGTTGGGACTGCCATCACTAAGTTAATTCGCAAATATGGCAAAACCATTCGTATTGAGGAAAAAATCGTAACCTATGCAATTGTTACGTGTTTCATATTAGCATTTATTTCTGAAGAACTAGGTGTAGCAGCAATTACTGGTGCATATTTCTCGGGTGTGGTTTTCTCAATGACAGCTTTTAGACATAAAGTGTCTCATGAGGTGAACCGCGTTGCAACACTGCTTTTCACACCTGTATTTTTTGTTTCGATAGGTATGGGCGTTGATATTAATGCTGCTCTTTCAGCCATTGGTCTTGGTTCGGTATTTATCGTAATGGGCTTTTTAGGCAAAGTGATTGGTTGTGGTGTAGGCGCACGTCTATCGGGCTTTGAAGGTAAAAAACCACTTCAAATTGGCTTCGGTATGGTTCCTAGAGCTGAAGTTGCAATCATCATTGCAAACTTAGGGATTCAAATGGAGATCATCGGTCAAAATGAACTGGCTGCTGTAATTCTCATGGTCCTTGTAACTACACTTATAACACCTTCTCTACTCAAATGGTCTTTTGAAGACTCCGGTGGAAAAGGAAAACCAGCCAAAGCAGCATAATTTGATTATTAGACCACCTTGAACATCTTGTTCAAGGTGGTTTTTGTATAAAACTGTGTTTTGAAACAGTAGGCAATGATTTTAAAGATTTGCGAGTGGAATCTTAACGACTGCACTATTTTGTTCTTGAATTTGCACAAAAACTCTATATAATATTAATGATGTGTGTGTAAGAGCACAAAATGAATATGCAATGAGGTCTTAATTGCAAAGAGGTCTTAATATGGAAACTAAAATATTTGACATAAGAGATGAAAACATAGATGCCGCCCACCTTCAGGAAGCGGCTCAAATTTTGCATAGAGGTGGAACTGTGGCATTTCCTACTGAAACGGTGTATGGGCTTGGAGCAAATGCACTAGATGCAGAAGCTGTAGCCAAAATTTACATCGCAAAGGGAAGACCATCAGACAATCCACTCATTGTTCATATTGCTGAGGTGGCGGATTTAGCCCCACTTGTTGCACGTGTACCAGACATGGCAAAAGCATTAATGGATGCCTATTGGCCTGGCCCACTCACACTCATATTCCCTAAAAATAATAATGTGCCGGAGTCTGTAACTGCTGGGCTGACCACAGTTGCGGTTAGAATGCCGTCACATCCAATAGCTAGAAAACTTATTCGTGAAGCGAGAGTGCCTGTAGCAGCACCTAGTGCCAACCTTTCAGGTAAACCCTCTCCAACAGATGGGAAACATGTTGTTAATGATTTAAATGGAAGGGTGGATGCAATAGTCTGTGGTCCTGCTTCTGATGTTGGTCTTGAATCAACAGTTTTAGATGTTACAGGAGAGGTTCCAGTTATTCTTAGACCTGGTGGTGTAACAAAAGAAGACATTATTAAAGTTGTTGGAGCTTGTGAAATAGACCCAGCGATTGAAAAATCTATGTCTAAAGATTTAATACCTAAATCACCTGGAATGAAATACACCCATTATGCTCCTTCTGCTGATTTGTTTGTTTATGAAGGGCAGACGGAACACGTTGTTGACCATATCCAAAAATTAAAGATGCAATATGAAGCTGAAGGTCTAAAAGTGGGTATCATGACATGTGATGAGCATATGGATCGGTATGGTAAGGGGTATGTTAAAAGTTTAGGGTCTGAATCGAACTTAGCTGCACTGGCCTCTAACTTATTTGCAGTGCTTCGTGACTTTGATCTAGACCATGTAGATATCATACTGTCTGAAGGATTCTCCCGTGAAGGGATTGGACATGCTCTTATGAATAGACTACTAAAAGCTGCTGGGCATAGAGTGATACAACTATAAAGATTGATTGACTCAAGTCATACAAGTTTTTCAATTTCTTAAAGATCATAAGAAAAGAATGGACAAATGTAATTCTTGTGAGATAATAGTACCCGGAATAATCATATCAGAGCGATTTTGAGGAGGATAACCATGAAAATAGCAATGGGCAGTGACCATGGTGCACTAAACCTGAAGAAGGCTGTAAAAGACCATCTGGAAGCAAAAGGACATGAAGTTGTTGATTATGGTACACACACGGTAGATTCATGTGATTACCCTGTGTATGGTAAGATCGCTGCTGAAGCAGTTGCATCAGGCGAATGTGATTGTGGCATCATTATGTGTGGCACAGGCATTGGTATTTCTCTTGCAGCGAATAAAGTAAAAGGGATCCGTTGTGCAGTTGTAAGTGATTGTTTTAGTGCTGAAATGACAAAGCTTCACAATAACGCTAACATGATTTCACTTGGCGAACGTGTTGTGGGTACGGGCTTAGCTTTAAAAATTGTTGACGCCTATATGGATGCTGAGTTTGAAGGTGGACGTCATGAAAGACGTGTAAACTTGATTACTGAAATCGAAAACGAGTACAATAAGTAATAAAGAATGAACTGCGCCTAGCGCATTCAGATAAATATCTAGTCACTGGACTAGAAGTGGTAAATAATGATTAAAGTGCATATCGAGAGGGGTTAGGCGAATGAACAGAGTTGTTGAAATGGATCACCCATTAATTCAGCACAAATTGACGCTGATTAGAGACAAGAACACAGGTGCAAAAGATTTCCGTGAACTCGTTAAGGAAATTTCTATGCTTATGTGCTACGAAGTAACACGTGACCTTCCACTGGAAGACGTTGAAATTGAAACTCCAGTTTCAAAGACGAAGTCAAAAGTTATTTCTGGCCGTAAAGTAGGGATTGTACCAATTCTTAGAGCTGGCCTTGGCATGGTTGATGGTTTCCTGAACCTTCTACCAGCAGCTAAAGTTGGTCACGTTGGTCTTTACAGAGACCCAGAAACACTTGAACCAGTAGAGTACTACTGCAAGCTTCCAACTGACGTTGAAGACCGTGAGCTGATCGTTGTTGATCCAATGCTTGCAACTGGTGGTTCTGCAATTGCGGCTATCCAATTCATCAAAGACAAAGGTGCAACAAACATTAAGTTTGCTTGTCTAGTGTCTTGCCCAGAAGGCATCAAAGCAGTACATGATGCACATCCTGATGTAGACATCTACGCAGGTGCTATCGATGAAAAGCTAAATGATCATGCTTACATCGTACCTGGCCTTGGTGATGCTGGTGACCGTCTATTCGGTACAAAGTAAAACGATAATGCTACAAAGATTAAGGAGCTATCCTATGGATGGCTCCTTAATAGTTTTTTGATATAGAAATGCATCTTGGTTTAGAAATCTTTAGACTTTAACATGTAATTTGAGACTATTCTCATCTTCACCCATGTTACCATCTGGGATATAATTAACCAAGGAGGCGATTCACTTGGAGAGAAGAGACAAGGTTAACTATTATTTGGATATTGCTGAAACTGTTCTTGAAAGAGGTACTTGTCTAAGGCGAAACTATGGAGCAATCATCGTTAATGACGATGAAATTATTTCAACTGGCTATAGTGGTGCGCCTAGGGGGAGGAAAAACTGCCTGGATTTAGGTACTTGTGAGCGTGAACGATTACAGATTCCACGTGGACAAAGGTATGAAAAGTGTCGTTCTGTGCATGCTGAAGCCAATGCTATTATCTCTGCATCTAGACGACGCATGTTAGGTGGAACCTTGTATTTGGTTGGGCGCGAAAAAGATTCAAGTGCACTCATTGAATCAGCAAACTCCTGCTCTATGTGTAAACGACTCATCATAAATGCTGGAATTGAACATATAATTATTAGAAATACTAAAGACACATATACTCATGTTGATGTATGTGACTGGATTTATTATGACGATTCATTATCCAACCAGTTTGGATATTAATATACATACCTATTACACCTTCGAATGACTTCGGTCAATGAAGGTGTTTTTTTATCGTAAAAACAAGGACTTGTTGAAGTAAAAGTCGATTTTTTACCTTTTGTGGGTATCTAGACTAAGGAATGAGAAAAAGAAAGGGGAACGTGATATGGATCAAAGTAAGAGTCATCAAAATGATTTGGTGAATCGAAACGCACTTATGGGGTATTTCCTGATATTTGCTTCAGTTTTAACAACGGTGACGCTTGTGACTACGGGAAGTTATGCCTTAAGCACAGTTTTAAGTTTTTTATCACCTGTTTACTTAGTTACGATTATTGTTTTGATTTTGAATTACCGTAAGATAAATCAGGTTATATCAAAGTACTTGGTTGCAATCGGACTTTTAATGTCATCTTACTCCATTATCAATACAGCACAATCGCCAAGTAGCATGTACATGTTGTTTGTCACGATAATGTTAGTTTTACTGTATAACGACATAAAATTACTGTCCCTCACGATTATAATAACCACTATACTGCTTGTATACTTTTGGAGTGTTATTGGGAATCAAGTCCTTGGATATACCCATGTGTCGGGTTTGATAAGGTCTATTTTACCCTATGGTATTTTTGCTGGATTTGCTTTACTCCAGGCTACCTATAGCCATAGGCTTATTGAACGCCTACATGACCAGTATACCGAAATGACTTCAGCACATGGTCGAGTAGAAGAAATACTTAGCTCTGTAACCGATTTAACAAATGAGCTGGAAAGTTTCTCACATTCTGTACATGAAGACATGCATACAGCAAACAAAAACGTTCATACACTGTCTGGTAATATGTCACTCATGTCAGACAATGTAATTAAACAAGATGCGCAGCTGGAAACATCCATGCATCGTATTGATAATGGTCATTTGGAGTTACAACGATTAAAAGACCAGTCTCAAGTACTCAGTAATCTTGCAGATGGGACTACATCTATTGCGCGTGAGGGGAATCATGAAATCTCAGATTTGACAGTAGAAATAGGAAATGTCTTTGATTCGATCTCAGAGGCAGTTAACCAAATGGGCACACTCCAGCAGGATACAGGTTCAATACATGACATACTAACTACTATCAATAACATATCTGAACAGACCAACTTGCTAGCTTTGAATGCGTCTATTGAAGCTGCACGCGCTGGAGAACACGGACGTGGGTTCGCTGTAGTAGCTGAAGAGGTGCGCAAATTAGCTGAAGAATCACATGCATCTATAGAAAACATTGCTCAAATTCTTACATCTATTCAGGCAAGTACAAATGATGTGAATACATCCATTTCGACAAGCCTTAGAGGTATTCAAGACACAAGAGCACATTCTGAACGTGTGAGAGGGGTATTTGATAATATAGAATCAAAGACAGTAGAAATGCAGTCCAGCGTAAGTACAGTTAATTCTAATACACAAGCCCTCAGTCAAGATTTTGAGGCAATTGCAGACGGGGCAAGAAATGTAACTGCCTTTAGCCACACAAACGCTGAAAATATGTTGCACAATAAGAAGTCACTAGAGTCTCAAGAAACAAGTTTGGATAGGGTGACGGAACGATTGGCTGGGCTTTTAGTTCATATCGAAACCTTGAAAAATACAATAGACTTATAGAGTTAAGGACACTTGTTTTAGGATAAGTGTCCTTTTAGATTGTGGTTAAAAGCATGTAGCTTATAAGGGAAAAGTTCTTTTTTTAAATCAAACAAGTGTGCTGTAAATGGACCATACCGTTAAAAAATGATTACACTATTAGAAGAAACGTTGAAATTAGAATGAAAAAGCGATAAAATACGTAATCGAGTAGAGTATAATACTCGAACATTATTAAGAGGTGAATAAATGGACATAACATATAAATTGGTTCTTGCTATGGTGCTGTCTGCATGTGTTACATATGGTCTCACACCCCTAGTTAGGAAATTGGCATTTAAAGTAGGTGCAGTGGATGTTCCAAAAGATGAACGCCGTGTTCATACTAAGCCAATCCCACGAATGGGTGGACTTGCAATATTTATAGGATTTTTATTATCATATGCGCTCTTTAGTGACATGGAACCTATTAAAATGGGGGCAATCATATTTGGTGCTTCTTTGATGGTCATTACAGGCATTATTGATGATATTCATGAGATTAACGCAAAAACCAAACTGGCCTTCCAGTTGGCGGCTGCAGTTGTGTTATATGCATGTGGTATTCGAATTGAGTTCTTCTCGAATTTTATGAATCCAGAAATGGGTCTAATCCCTCTTGGTTTGTTAAGTTTCCCTGTGACTGTATTTTGGATCGTTGGGATAACAAACACGGTAAACCTAATTGATGGACTAGATGGATTAGCCGCGGGAATTAGTTCTATAGGTGCGATTACACTTACACTAGTCGCCTTACAATTTGGTGGTCAAGATATAGCTTTAGCTGCTCATATGAATGAAGTTGCATTACTAACAATAATTATCGCAGGAGCTTGTATTGGCTTCTTACCACATAACTTTAACCCAGCAAGAATTTTTATGGGGGATGCAGGTTCGCTCTTATTAGGATTCCTACTTGCTTCAGCATCGGTTGATGGTGCACTGAAAGGTACAGCCGTTGTTGCTGTTGCCATTCCAATCTTAGCACTGGGCTTACCAATTTTTGATACTACATTTGCTATCCTAAGACGATTAATGTCCGGTAGATCAATTGCAGAAGCGGATAAAGGACACTTGCACCACCGTCTATTACAAGTTGGTATGAACCAAAAACGTGCGGTGTTGACCTTATATCTTATTGCAGGATTGATGGGCGCAAGTGCAATATTCCTAGCAAGTCATGAGTTTATTAATACTTTTGTTGTTTTAACACTGGCAATGATTCTTATAGCTATACCAATAAGTCAAACCATGTCTACGAATAAAGTAGACGACGAGGCCTAGGCAAAAATAGATAATCCAACATCTATATAGAGAAATCAAACATCTATAAGGAGAGCTTACTTTGAAGAAGATTATGTCGGTCTTTGGAACAAGACCTGAAGCGATTAAAATGGCACCGGTGGTTAAAGCCTTAGAGGCAGATGAAAACTTTGAATCGATAGTTTGTGTGACTGCTCAACATAGAGAAATGCTTGATCAGGTATTGGATCTTTATGATATAACACCTGATTATGATTTAAACATCATGAAAGCTGGCCAAACATTAAGCCAAATCACCTCACGCGTGATTCAAGGATTAGAAGACGTAATTAAAGAAGCCAAGCCAGATATGATATTTGTCCATGGGGATACTACCACAACATTTAGTGCTGCTCTTGCAGCCTTTTACAATGGTGTTCAGGTGGGCCATGTTGAAGCAGGTTTAAGAAGTAATGATAAATTGTCTCCGTTTCCAGAGGAGATGAATAGATCTCTAACGGGTCGTATAGCTGATTTGCATTTTGCACCAACTGAAGGGAATATTAAAAACCTTAAATCAGAAGGTATTAAGATGGACAGCGTTGTTATGACTGGTAATACAGTTATAGATGCCATGATGCAGGTTCTTGAAGATGGATATGCATTTGGAAATGATGATCTAGATCATATTGATTATGAGAATAAAAGAGTGGTTCTTTTAACGTCACACCGTCGTGAAAATCTAGGGGAACCAATGGAAAACATTTTTGGTGCTTGCCGTGAAGTGGTAGATACTTTTGAAGATGTAGAATTGGTATTCCCAATGCATTTAAATCCTAGAGTGCGCGAGATTGCTAAGAAACACTTAGACAATCATGAAAGAATTCACTTGATTGAACCACTTGAGTACAAACCATTCCAAAATCTGATAAACAAGTCTTATTTGATCCTAACGGATTCAGGAGGCATTCAAGAAGAAGCACCAGCCCTTGGTAAACCTGTATTAGTTTTGAGAACGGAAACTGAACGTCCTGAGGCAATGGAAGCTGGTACGGTAGAACTCGCGGGTGTGAAACGTGAACGTATTGTAGAACTTGCTACAAAACTGCTATCAAACCAAGCGGAGTACGATCGTATGAGTCAGGCAACCAATCCATATGGAGATGGCAAGGCATGTGTTCGTATTATTGATGCGTTAAAAGACTACTATAAACTATAAGAAATTTAGGCTGTGTATACAGCCTTTTTTTATTGCTCAAATATAACTTGGCATGTACCACGGCGCGCATTCTGAGAATGTGATTGATCTTTCAGTTGACAGGTTGATAAAATGTTTACTAAAATAATATTGTAATTTTACTTATGTATTTTCAGAAAATCAGTAAGAATAATAATTAAAATATTAAGACCAATTTATTAAGACCTATAGATCAATGAGAAAGGATCAAATCATGATCAGATATATCAAAGAGTCACAAACGTTTCATATTTATAATGAGAAAGTAAGTTATGTAATGACCGTACTTAAAAACGGACATTTAGGACATTTATATTTCGGTGGAAGAATCGATGAACAGGTAAGTCCTGAATGGTTTAGGTACCCACTCTTTAGACCCTTAACAGCTTGTGTTTATGAAGATGATCCATTTTTCTCTTTAGAACATGAACGTTTAGAATATCCAAATTTTGGGACAACAGACTTTAGGCAACCCGCTTTTAGTGTTAGACAAAACAGTGGTAGTCGTGTTTCAGATTTTAAATATGAGTCCCACAGAATCCAAGAAGGCAAACCTATGCCAAAAGGACTGCCAGCGACTTTTGTGTATGATGATGAAAAGGCAATGACCCTGGAAATAGACTTGATTGATCATGTAACAGATCTTAAGTTAACCCTAATATATACAGTGTTTGAAGACCTTTCACTCATATCTAGACGTACTGTTTTGAATAACATGGGTGAAAGATCTCAGGCAATCGAAAAAATCATGAGTTTCAGTTTAGACTTACCTTCAGGAGAATATGAAAAAATCAATCTTTGGGGTGCGTGGGCAAGAGAACGACATGTAGAACGTTCGCAAATTACTAAAGGCATACAGAGTATTGGTAGCACAAGAGGGTGCAGTAGCCCTGATCACAACCCATTTCTTGCAATTGTTCAGCCTCAAACAACAGAAAATACCGGTGAAGCATATGGATTTGGTCTAGTCTACAGTGGGAACTTCATTGCCTCTATTGAAGAAAACTATGACAGTGTTCCCAGAGTGATGATGGGCATACATCCTGACGGATTTGAGTGGTGTTTGAAGTCAGGAGAGACATTTGAGTCCCCTGAGGCGGTTATGGTTTACTCCGACCAAGGTTTAAACGGAATGAGCCATACCTTCCATGGTCTTGTTAAGAATCATCTAACACGTGGTTTGTGGGTTAATAAAGCTCGGCCAATTTTACTCAATAACTGGGAAGCAACATACTTTGACTTTAACGAAGAAAAAATAGTTGAGTTGGCTTCTCAAGCTAAGGATCTAGGTGTAGAACTCTTTGTTTTAGATGATGGCTGGTTTGGTAATCGTAATGATGATACATCTTCCTTAGGAGATTGGTTTGTAAACACAGACAAACTCCCTAATGGGATATCTGGTTTATCAAAACGTGTTACGGAGTTAGGTATTCAGTTTGGTCTGTGGTTTGAACCTGAAATGGTAAATATGGCTTCAAAACTGTATGAAGAACATCCTGAATGGTTGATAGGAGACCCGGCTAGACATCTATCTAATGGGCGTAATCAGTACGTTCTAGATTTCACTAGGTCTGAAGTGGTGGACTATATATTTAAAAGTATGTGTCAGGTTATAGATGGCACAGAGATTACTTACATCAAATGGGATATGAATAGGCATATTACCGAAGCCTATTCAACTGCACTTGGGGCTAGTAGACAAGGGGAACTCTACCACAGGTATATTCTAGGTGTGTATTCCCTTTACGAAAAACTGATTGAACGTTATCCTCATATTTTGTTTGAATCATGTGCTAGTGGTGGAGGAAGATTTGATTTAGGAATGTTCTATTATGCACCACAAGCTTGGACCAGCGATGATACAGATGCCGTTGAACGATTAAAAATCCAGTACGGATCGTCAATGGTCTATCCTTTATCAACAATGGGGTCACATGTATCAGCCGTGCCCAACCACCAAGTTAAACGTGTTACACCCCTTAAAACCAGAGCTGATGTTGCCTACTTTGGAACCTTTGGCTATGAACTAGATGTAACAAAGATGCATGAAGATGAAAAAGAAGAAATGAAAGAACAAATCCTGTTCTTTAAAAGGTATAGGGATCTTATTCATCAGGGCGATTTTATTCGACTAACCGGACCTTTTGATGGTGACGTAAACCGAACTGCATGGATGGTTGTAAGTCCGGATAAGAACCAAGCTTTACTTGGGCTTTATAAAGTATTGGCACAAGCAAATACAGGGGTGAAGACCATTAAACTTCATGGACTTGATCCAGAAAAAATGTATAAGGTTAGTGGATACCAGACACCGATTAGTGGGAACGTTTTGATCCAGTATGGATTATTAGATATTCCTAGCTTTACGGGTGCCCACACGATTGAAGGTCGACCGACTGGGGACTATCAATCCCAAGTTATATCAATTCAGTCAATAGATTAAGTTATGGCCCTAATCCTTGCATACTGGTAACCACTTGACATACAATGATAGGGATAATGAATGCGAGGAGTGAGCAATATGGCAACTCTTAAAGATATTGCGGATAAGGCCGGTGTATCAACGGCGACCGTATCACGAGTGCTAAACTATGATAAAACCCTTTCCGTTGGGGAGGAAACACGCAAAAGAATATTTCGTGTAGCAGAATCGTTAAATTATAAAAAAGGACCTCATATTGATAAACTGGAGTCCAGCCAAAATATTAAAATTGGTATTGTATCACCGCTCACTGAGAGTGATGAGTTAGATGACCCATATTACCTATCTATACGAATGGGTGTTGAAGGGGCTTGCAAAGCACATGGCATTCAAATGGAAACCATTTTAGATTTTTCTAGCATTGAGCAGTCACAGATTAAATCTTACGACGGAATCATTGCTATCAGTCGATATGAAACAGATGAAATTGAAATTTTGTCTAAACACGGTGACCACCTTGTCTTTGTTGATTTCGACCCGAACTCTGATGTTTTTGATTGTATTCTACTGAATCATGAGCAGGCCATCGTAGATGTTCTCGAATACTTTAGAGAAAATGGACATGAGCGTGTAGCTTTTGTTGGAGGCCATGACAGAATTCATTCAAGTGGCAGAGAAATTCTTGATAAACGACTGGAATATTTTAAACGTTTGCAAGTTGAAAAGGGCCACTTAATTGAAGACTGGATCAAACTTGGAGAGTTTAGCTTAGATGACGGTTATAAATCTATGCGTGAATTGTTAAAACATCCAAATAGGCCCAATGCAGTATTTGCCGCCAGTGACACAATTGCTATTGGGGCGATGAAAGCGATTGCTGAAATGGGTTTGTCTGTTGGTAATGATATTGAAATTATCGGGTTTGATGATATCCCAGCTGCTCAGTTTACAAATCCAACACTGTCTTCAGTTCGAGTTCAAACTGAATTTATGGGACGCCATGCGGTGAAAATTTTGTTAGACCGTATTCAAACCAAGAGAAAAATACCTGTAAAAATTGTTGTTCCAACGGAACTTGTTGTTCGCGGGAGCAGTCCAAATAAGGATAAGATTGGAGGCGAAAGCCTTGGCAACTATTAGAGATATAGCAAAAAAAGCGGGTGTTTCTCCTGCAACGGTTTCGAGAGTTTTAAATTATGATCACACCCTATCTGTTTCAGAAGAGACAAAAAAACGTGTGTTTCAAACTGCTGAAGAACTCAATTACACAAAAAAAGCAAAGAAAAAAACCATACCTTTGGGACGTAAACCGGTTATAGGTATAACGCAGTGGTATTCACAGGCCCAGGAAATTGCTGACCCTTATTACCTGTCCATTCGTGCAGGGATTGAGAGGGCGTGTTCCCTTCAACAAGTTGAAACTCGAACCTTGTTTAGGGACGAATCTACATTCTCAGTTACCCAGCTTGTTAATGTAGATGGTATAATTGCCATTGGAAAATATGGGCCTGAAGAAGTTGAGGCCCTTTCAAAAGTATCCCCAAATATAGTTTTCGTTGATTGTGCTCCAGATGACAAAAAGTTTGACGCAGTGATCATAGATTTTAGGACTGCTGTTACTGATGTTGTAAGCCATTTGTTGGAGCTAGGACATAGAGAGATTGGTTACATTGGTGGCCGAGAGTATGTTGGTGAGGGACAGATTCCCCTTATGGACTTACGTGAGCAGGCTTACATTGAGACACTTAAAAACAATGAAATTTTGAATCAGAATTGGATAAAAATCGGAAGTTTTACAGTAGAAGACGGTTACAGGTTAACTAAAGAGATGTTAGGTGAAAAGAAACATCCCTCTGCTCTGTTTGTTGGCTCAGATGCAATGGCGATTGGGGCAATGCGGGCCATTTATGAAGCTAAACTGGATATTCCAAAAGACGTGAGTGTTATCGGTTTTGATGATATTCAAGCGGCGGAGTATTTAACACCTCCTTTGACTACGGTTCGTGTGCATACGGAGTTTATGGGCCGGACTGCACTAGCTATGTTAATGGAGCGATTGCATGATGAACGCCTAATTCCTAAAAAGACAATTGTGCCCACAGAATTGGTGATTAGAAACAGTGTATGTGAAGTAAAAGTATAGTAAACAAAATGAGTAAACAGTTAAAAAAGCATGATTTACACTTGGAAATATTTCAGTGTAAAATCATGCTTTTTTATATATAAAAGTAAAGTGTATTTCGTAACTCCTATTAATGCAATGTTTTGGTCATGTATGTGTTTTAAAATACGATAAGTAAATTTGTTTAGTAAAACTCGTTGACGAGTTAGTAAACAAGTAGTAAAATTAAGTAAACAAACTGATGAAGAGTAAAGAATATATGTGTCAACTTTTTGAGGTTGAACTATGTTTGTAATAGTGAAAAAATATAGAACTTGAAAGGAGATAAATATGATTCAAGAGCAATTATTCGAAGCGTTTTACAAGTATTTTGGAGACGGACAAGATGTTAGATTATTTTTCGCGCCAGGAAGAGTGAATCTTATTGGAGAACATACAGATTATAATGGAGGGCATGTTTTTCCGTGCGCACTGAGTTTTGGGACGTATATGCTTGCTAGAAAAAACCAGGACAAAAGTATTCGAGCAATCTCTTTAAATTTTGAGAAGATTGGCATTCTAGAATCGTCGGTCGATAACATTTCATTTGATAAAAAGATGGACTGGTTGAACTATCCATTAGGCGTAACTAAAACCTTACAGGATAAGGGATTCACAATAGACAGCGGCTTTGATATTTTGCTCTATGGCAATATTCCAAATGGTTCTGGACTGTCTTCTTCGGCTTCTTTAGAGTTGGCAACTGGAATAATGCTTGAAGGATTGTTTGACTTTGAAATGGACCGCGTTGAACTGGTTAAAGCGTGTCAGTACTCTGAGAATAACTTTAACGGTGTAAACTGCGGGATTATGGATCAATTTGCAATTGGTATGGGTAAAGAAGGGCACGCAATTCTTCTCGACTGTAACACTTTAGATTATAAATACGCACCTCTAGATTTAGGGGATAATACCATTGTTATCGCAAACACGAACAAACGACGTGAACTTGGTGAATCCAAGTACAATGAACGCCGTAGCGAATGTGAAAGAGCATTATCCCAGCTTCAAAAGGAATTAGACATCACTTCGTTAGGAGATTTAACTGAGGCCGAGTTTGAACAAAATGCTCACTTAATCAATTCTGCAACGGATAGAAAACGTGCAAAACATGCAGTGAGTGAAAATCAAAGAACCTTAAAGGCTGTTGATGCGCTAAAAAAGGGTGATTTGGAATTCTTTGGTCAACTGATGAATGCTTCACATACAAGCTTACAACTGGATTATGAAGTAACCGGAGTTGAACTGGATACACTCGTTGCTCTTGCGTGGGATCAAAGTGGTGTGATCGGTTCACGTATGACAGGAGCAGGCTTTGGTGGTTGCACTGTCAGTATAGTTAAGGCGGATAAAGTAGACGATTTCGTCGAAAATGTTGGGAAAGCATATAAGTCTAAAATTGGATATGCACCTGATTTCTATATAGCAGATGTTGGTGAAGGTGCAAGAGAAATAAGGAGGGCATAATATGATTTTAGTTTGTGGTGGAGCGGGGTATATTGGGAGTCATATGGTATATGACTTAATTAACCGTGGCGAGCATGTATTAATAGTTGATAACCTTCAAACAGGGCATCGTGGTGCCATTCATGAGCATGCGACATTTGTTGAAGGGGATATACGAGACAGAGCATTTATGGACAAAATATTTAAAGATTACCCAGTAGATGCAGTTATTCATTTTGCAGCTAACTCCCTAGTGGGTGAAAGTATGCAAGACCCTTTAAAGTACTATGACAATAATGTTTATGGAACCCAGGTGCTTCTTGAAGCCATGCGTGATGCAGGGGTCAAAAAAATAGTATTTTCATCCACTGCTGCAACTTACGGTGAACCCAAGAGAGTTCCAATTGAGGAAAATGACCCAACTCAGCCGACCAATGCATATGGTGAAACTAAGTTATCTATGGAAAAAATGATTCGATGGGCTGATTTAGCCCATGGTATTAAGTTCGTGTCATTGAGATACTTTAATGTTGCAGGTGCACATGCGTCAGGACTAATTGGTGAAGATCATCAACCTGAAACACACTTAATTCCACTGGTCTTACAAGTGCCTCTTGGTAAACGTGAAAAAATATCTATTTACGGAGAAGACTATGATACACCTGATGGAACGTGTATTAGGGATTACATCCACATCACAGATTTAACAGAAGCGCATTATTTAGCGCTTAAGTACTTAAGTGCAGAGGGTGAAAGCGACATATTTAACTTAGGTAGTGGTACAGGATTTTCCGTCAAAGAAATAATCGAAACTGCTAGACAAGTTACTGGACATCCAATCCCTGCTGAAGTTACACCAAGACGTGCGGGAGACCCAGCGCGTTTGATTGCAGCATCATCTAAAGCAAAAAAGATTCTTGGATGGGCACCAAAAAATGATTCTATAGAAAGTATCATTGCATCGGCATGGGCGTGGCATGAAAAACATCCGAATGGGTTTGAGGTCTAGGAGGTTAAGATGGTAAATATTCAAAATGAACTTCAGCGATTGGCCAGCTTTGCCCTTAAAGTGGGTTTAATTGAACCGAGCGACCTTGTTTATAGCGTAAATCAAGCACTGGAGATATTAGGACTTGATGATTTTACAGGTCAAGTCGATGTAGAGAAGGCACCTGAAAGTCCTATTTTGGTTTTAAGTAATATACTGGATTGGGCATTTGAAAATGGACGAATCGAAGGGAATACAGCAGTATATAGAGATTTATTTGATTCCAAACTCATGAACGCATTTACACCAAGACCTTCACAAGTAATTGCCTCATTTGAAACATTGTATGAACAGTCCCCACAACAAGCAACAGATTGGTATTACAAACATAGTCAAGATACGAATTATATCCGTATGGACAGGATCGCTAAAAATAGACAGTGGAAATCTAACACAGAGTACGGTCCGCTAGATATAACAATCAATCTATCAAAGCCAGAAAAGGATCCTAAAGCAATAGTTGCTGCTAGAAATATGCCATCGAGTGGTTACCCTAAATGTCTTTTATGCAAAGAAAACGAAGGGTATGCGGGACGGTTAAACCATCCAGGGCGTCACAGTCACCGAATTATCCCAATTGAGCTTACAGAGGAAAAATGGTATTTGCAGTATTCACCTTATGTTTACTACAACGAACACAGTATTATACTAAAAGGCACTCATGATCCAATGCAAATTGGCAGGAAAACATTTAGGCGACTTCTGGAGTTTGTTGATAAGTTTCCCCATTATTTTATTGGATCAAATGCTGATTTGCCAATAGTTGGAGGATCTATACTTTCCCATGACCACTTCCAAGGGGGCAGGTATACCTTTGCCATGGAAAAGGCACCTATACAAAAAACCTTTAAACTAACAGACTTTGTGGATGTTGAAGCGGGAATAGTTAAGTGGCCTATGTCGGTTGTAAGATTAAGACATAAGAATATGGATGTTTTAGTTGATGCAGCTGAGAAAGTCTTTAATGTCTGGAAAGAGTATAGTGATCAAACCGTTGATATTAAGGCATATTCAGATGATGAACGTCATAATACAGTAACCCCAATTGCCAGATTCAATAGTGGTAAGTTTGAGATGGATATTGTGCTTAGAAATAACAGGACAAGTGATCAACATCCACTTGGAATTTTCCACCCACATGAAGACGTACATCACATCAAAAAAGAGAACATTGGACTCATTGAAGTGATGGGACTAGCTGTCTTGCCAGCACGTCTAGAAAAAGAGTTAAACGAACTTGCTAAAGTGTGGATGGGGCAAACTAGTGACGTAGATTTAAGCCTTCATATGACTTGGTTAGAGGCTCTTAAAGCTTCGAATGATCCTAAGACACTTGATGAAGCATTTGAAGTTCTTAAAGTTGAAACAGGAAAGAAGTTTAAGCGTGTTTTAGAAGATGCAGGTGTCTTCAAAGATGACTTAAAAGGACAAGACGCTTTTGATAAATTTATAGAAAAATTGTAAGGGTGAAATGCAACTTTTAAAATAAATCTTGCATTATCTAGGGCCTGATGAACGGATATGAAATACCACAGAGATATTGTTAGACGATTCTCTGTGGTATCTTTGTTTATTTTTTAACTTATTGTGAAAAAA
>Ga0209272_10000655_pt1 | contig 26074 bp, 24 predicted proteins | sample tdDd002_FD_187125 | JGI IMG/M metagenome (GOLD analysis project Ga0209272, IMG submission 187125) | Marine sediment microbial communities from the Atlantic coast under amendment with organic carbon and nitrate - tdDd00.2 (SPAdes)... | ecosystem: Environmental > Aquatic > Marine > Coastal >... | reverse complement strand
GAGGATATTGTTGCGTCAGAGAATTTACTTGATGTTGAAGCTCTGATGACGAGAGCCATTGAAGGTAGAGAAGTTGTTGATGTGGAGTTTGAAGGATAATATAAAACGTTCTGGATAACCAAAATCAAATAGAGTAAGGCACATCTCGATATATTATGAGATGTGCCTTTTTTCGTGCAATAGTTATTGGTGAATATTCAGATAAATTTGAATATAAATGACGAATTACGATATAATGAGTAATAGGTGTAACTGTGAGACTAGGGGGAACTACAATGCTTTTGAAAGATGCGTATGAACTGGAAATGGGCATGATCCTTGCACAGGATGTACTCAATCAGTCTGATACAGTTGTTTTAACATCAGGCACAGAGCTCACAGATGTTATGATCTTGAATTTACAAAATATGAATATTGACTTCATCTTTGTTGAAGATCTGATTGACGAGCCTGAAATTGTGAGTTCAATTGTTAAAGAACCAAAAATTAAGGCACGTGTTCAAGAGCTGTATCGCCGCGAAAAATTTGATATGGCAGTACAGTTTTATAAAGAAATGTACTTATCCGTCAGAAAAGGACAATTGATATCTCATAGTGCCGTTTTTGATGTTGTTAAAGAACTGGTCAAAGAGTTTTATCAATATGACGATATTTTTAGTGTTTTAAAGAAGCTGAAATCTAATGAAGACTATGAATTTACGCACAGTACAAGCACCTGCATTATTTCTATTTTGCTTGGGAAATGGTTAAAATTAGAGCATCAGAAGTTATATACTCTTGCAGAGGCCGCGTACTTAGCGGATATTGGCAAATCAAGATTGCCTATGGATCTCTTAACGAAATCTGGAAAACTGTCAGAAGACGAGCATGTGCAACTCAAAAATCATGTAGCACTTACTCAAGAAATCCTTGAGTATTCAGGGGGCTTTGCCGGTGATGTGATACATATAGCGGCTACACATCATGAGAGGCTCAATGGATCTGGTTATCCATATAGAATGGAGAAAGACGGCATAACCCAGCTGTCACGGATCGTCGCTGTAGCGGATACATATCATGCACTGCTGTCACAACGCCCTTACAGGGATGCGTACTCGATATGTGAGGCCACTGAAATGTTATGGAATATGTCGTATAATGAACTTGATCCAGCTGTTACAGAACGACTGGTGAAGTTTATCACCTCATTCTGGGTTGGCGGTAAAGTGATACTTTCTAATGGTGCTACTGGGGAAGTGATTATGGCCAATCAATATGACCGATTCAGACCTCTTGTTAAAGTGGAAGACAACTTTATAGATCTGTCACAGGATAGATCTTATAAGATTGTTGGTATTGTAAATACTGTGATGTAGTCACTAAAAAGCCCCGAAGATTCTCAAAGTTGAGATTCTCCGGGGCTTTATTATTTTACTCAGGAATTTCTGTGGTATCTACCGGTGCTGACTCATCAATTGCTTCATTTGAGTCGGGCAAGAGATTATTCACAGGGATTGGATCTGGAATAACCATAGTTTTAATTTCAGTTCCGTAGATAACCATGCCGTCAGGCAGTGTTAAGATTCCACCGAAGAGAAGTTTCGTACCGGCAGGTAAAGTAATGATTCTACCGTCATTTAGAGTGATGTCAAATGGGAAGTTAACAACTTTTGTACCATCTTGCAGTGTTGAGAACGGGTACAAGTAACCATCGACAGCTGCACCGAGATCGAGATTGATAAATTCGCCAGTATGAATGTCACAAGGTTCTGTTGGAAGTTCATACGCCCAATCTCCTGGATATATATAGAATTGATTGCCTTCAGCATCTAAAACAGGATTTCCATACTTGTTCATTTGAGCAACAGGCATATAAGGCTCAACTCTTTGAGTGAAAATACGTTCTTCTATAAGTGTTGTTGGACAGTATTCTGTCACAAGCTTTCCACTTTCTGTACAAACTGCAGCCTTCACGTGTACATCATCGGGCTCTTTTGGCTCTGTACCAGGAATAAACCATTCTGTAATGACCGTGCCTCGTGGATCGGCCATTGAGAGTTCTGTTGGCATTTTACCGGACATAGTATCCACAGATCTTCTGATTAGTGTATCAGGTGCTGAGCTTAAGTCTTTATCCGGAAGGTCAGCATGAATTTGAGTCATGACGTTTTTCCAGAACTTGGCACTAATTGTGGAACCTTGATCAAGTGGCATGTTTACGTCGTTACCAAACCAAACCGCACCGACATAGTACGGTGTATAACCAACAAACCAAGCATCAAGTTTATTGGATGTGGTACCCGTCTTACCAGCAACTGGAATACCTGTGTTGCCAGGACGAATAGCTGCCTTAGACGCCACGCCACTCGAGACACCCGTGCGCATCATATCTTGGATAATAAATGCTGATTCTGCATCAACAACCTGATACTTGATAGGCTTCTTTTCAAGTATGACTTCACCACTGTTGTCTGTTACTTTCGTATACGTGATGGTGTCGTTTCGAACACCTTGATTTGCAATTGTACCGTAAGCTTCTGTGATGTCAACAGGTGTTATACCATGTGCCATACCACCCAGAGCAACTGCTGAAAGCGTACGATCTGTAACGCTGCCTTCGAGTACCAGTGTTGAAATACCAAGCTTTTGAAGATACTCAATACTTAAATCCACACCAATTCGATTTGCAAGTTTTACGGTGAGGACATTTTGAGAATGCTCAATGCCTTTACGAAGGGTTTGCAGACCCCAGTAGGGCTCATATCCGCGAACTTTTGCATACCAGTTAATAGGCCAAATTTCATTCGGAGCGCCGTATTTCAGGAATGATGGAACATCATCGAGAACGGATGCTGCTGTATACTGCTTGCTATCAATAGCTGGTAGATATACACCGATAGGCTTAATTGAAGAACCCGGTTGTCTAGGATTCACAGCACGGTTGTATATTTTCTGACCTGATACATTTCGACCACCGACAATGGCTTTAAGCTCGCCTGTATGGTAATCGATGATAACCATTGCAGACTGAGGCTGAATAATGCCTGTTTTGCTGATAACAAAGTTTTCAGCGTCGACAAGAATATTGTTGTTGCCATCTTTTGTGAAGAATTCTGGATGGTCAGTGAAAATAGATTTATCAACAACACAGTTGCCGTTTTCATCCATTGTCTTGTACTCATCTGGAATGAGTAGATCTCGACCTTGATACTGGTAAAGATCAATAATATTGTAGCTGCCACTTGAGTTTCTAGTGTTGGCCGGGTTGTCTTCATCATACGAGTATGTATTTTTGATGTCGACTTTAATTTTAACGATTTGACCATCTTGTCTAACTGGGTAAATACTTAGGAACTTATTCTTAAGAAGAACAAGATTTCCATTAAGATCGTATTCATAGTTTGCTGATGGAATGATCAATTGTCCATTCGTATTCACCAGGTTTTCCTTACGATATAGTAGGATCTTTCGACTTTCCTTGGTCACGATATTTTTGCTGTTGTCAAAATTAACTGTTACTTTTGGAAAGTTGTCATTATACGTAAGTAGACCAAGTTCGTCCATAGCGTGTTTTAAAATGACAACGTCTTCATGATCTGTTCCTTTTCTATAAGAAGAAAGTGAAAACTGGGTTATGTTTGCAAGCCCAAGTTCTTCAAGCTTTGCAAGAGTGCCTTTTCCTGCAATACCGTCAGCGGTTAGACCGTTGTTTTTTTGGAACTTCTTAACGGCGTTGTGTGTAGGCTCACCAAAGTATGCTGTGAAGTTTCTATTGCTATATGCATTTTCCAGTGTTTTTTGCATATCAAAGTCAATTGTTGACCAAATTTTAAGACCTTGTGTGTAAAGTGCGTTAAGGGCTTCTTCTTTTGTCCAACCTTTTTCAACCATAAGGTCGTTGATCACATCTTCACGAACAATATCTGCAAAGTATGATGAAATCTCTCCGCCAGCTTCCTGTCCAGGATGCAAACGTGTTTTTAGATCCACAGTTTTTGCTTCCTGGTACTCAGCATCTGTGATATATCCGTTGGCATTCATAAGGTATAGAACTGTCTTATAACGATCCTCGACACCAGGGTTATAAACGATTGTGTAAAGGTCGTCGGAGTCATCTAGAATATAATGATCTTCAGTGACATCGACTTTTTTAATGGTTCTCATCGGTGAGAAATTAAATGGACTCGATGGTATACCTGCAAGCATGGCTGATTCAATAAGATCAAGATCTTTGGCGTCTTTTGAGAAGTATGCGTTAGCAGCAGCTTCAACACCGTTAGCATTCGAGCCAAGATAGATCGTATTGAGGTATGTCTCTATGATCTGTTCTTTCATCAGGAAATTTTCAAGTTCAATGGCATAGTATGCCTCTTTGATCTTTCGATCAATGGATCTCTCTGAACGTGTGTCAAAGAGGTAAAGGTTTCTAGCAAGCTGTTGGGTAATGGTACTTGTACCTTGAACACGGCGACCTTTGAAGACTGCGTCTTTAACGGCACCGACCATACGTACAAAGTTAAAACCACGGTGTTCCCAGAATGTTTTATCCTCAACGCCTACAAAAGCATTGATTGTGTATGGGCTGATATCATCATATTTAATGATTGTACGCAGACCATCGCGCTGAATTGTTTCTAGTATTTGTCCGTCAGGATCGAGGATGACAGAGTTCTCATCCAGGAGATCGTTGATGCGTGATGGATCAATTGCAGCAGTGTTGCTCACCAAGTTGTTAACATAGGCAATAGTAGCTCCAGTTCCAATGAGTCCGACTATAATGCCGATCAGTATGAACCATTTAAGGAATGTAATAAAACCATTTTTCTTCTTCTTTTTCTTACGCCGGGATTTCGACGACGTTGATTTATCTTGATTATCTGTATTTTGAGTGCTCATTTGACCCTCCCAAGCAATGTCTGTTATTAAACATAGGTATTATACCACACCGACTTGTCGATGTTAATTTAACAAGGCATCCCTTCACCAAATTGTAACAAAGTGGAGAAGCAGGCCAAGCTGTGATAAAATGTATTTGACCTACAAGTACTCCAGAAAGGCGTGAGGCAGATGATCACTAAATAATCAAGAGAAAAATAAAACAGTTACGCGTAATGATCACGCATATGATGCATTCGAAGGCGTAAGGATACATTATGCTTGTAGAATGTTCTTACAGAAAGGAGTCGGTCTTATGACGACAAAAAATGAAATGATAGATGAATTAGAACAACGTTGCATTTTGGTGGGATTTAATCAAAATGAGCGGAATGCTGAAATTGAAATAGAAGAGTCTATGAACGAGCTCAGTGAGCTTGCAAAAGCTGCGGGCGCCGAGGTGCTTGGAATGATGGTTCAAAACAAGCAAAAACCTGACCCTGCGACACTAATAGGTAAAGGGAAAGTTGTTGAGCTACAAGAACTTGCAACGAATATGGGTGCAAACATTATTATATTCAATGATGAGTTGACAGGCGCACAGCTTAGAAACTTAGAAGCGGCTATAGATATTAAAATTATTGACCGAACAGCTTTAATACTTGATATTTTCGCACTTCGAGCAAGAACAAAGGTTGCAAAACTGCAAGTTGAACTGGCTCAGCTGCAATATAGACTTCCAAGATTAAAAGGATTTGGTCAATCTATGTCTAGAACCGGTGCCGGTATTGGTACTCGAGGTCCTGGTGAGCAAAAGCTTGAAATTGACAGACGTCGTGTTAATGAGAGAATTGCAGATATTCGAAACCTCATTAAAGAAGCGGGTAAAGTTCGTGAAACTCAACGTGCTAAGCGAACTCGAAATGAGATTCCGGTTGTGGCTGTTGTTGGTTATACCAATGCCGGAAAATCTACTTTGATGAATCGTCTTATTTCTATGAGTGTGGATAATGATGAGGAAAAAATGGTGTTTACGAAAGACATGTTGTTTGCAACACTGGACACCTACACACGTAGAATTGAGTTCGATGATAACAGACCGTTTGTTCTTATCGATACAGTTGGTTTTGTATCAAAATTGCCACACGCACTTGTTCAAGCGTTTAAGGCGACTCTAGAGGAAGTTGTTGAAGCAGACTTGATCATTCATGTTGTTGATGCTTCTACAGAACATTATAAACTTCAGATATCAGTAACGAACAAAGTGCTTAAAGAGTTGGGTGCTGCGGATAAATCTCAAATTATTGCTTATAATAAAGTGGATCTGGTTGAGGATCGTGCTGGTATTCCTAAAATGGATGACATTATTCACATATCAGCTGTGACAGGCGAAGGTATTGATGATTTGATTGGACGTGTGAACAGTCATGTGTTTAATGACATCAGCACGGTTAAGATGCTGATTCCATTTAGTGATGGGGCCGTTTACTCACAACTTTGTGAGGTTGGCAATGTCCTGTCAACGGAGTATGAAGAAAATGGGACATTAATTCAAGTGGAGTTAAAGGTCAAAGACTTAAATAAGTATCAGAATTATGTTATAGAATAATCTTCTTTAATGAAGACAGACAGTAGAGGTGAAAGTTTTGGGTTCATATAAGACCATTTTAGAATATGGCGAAGCAGAAGACGTTATTAATAAATCGAGATTTATAGGCTATGCTAAACCGATAGAGTCTGAGGCTGAAGCCAAAGCTTTTGTTGAGCAGATAAAAAAAAAGCACTGGGATGCCACACACAATGTGCCTGTGTATCTCATTGGCGAGAAATTTGACGTTCAACGCTACAGCGATGATGGTGAGCCATCAGGAACAGCAGGCGTTCCTGTTTTAACGATGCTTAAAAATGAGGGGATCACAAACCTGGTTATAGTTGTAACAAGATACTTTGGTGGTGTGAAGCTTGGCACAGGTGGTCTTGTTCGTGCGTACACCCATGCGGCCAAAATCGCTGTTGAAGCAGCACGTGTTGTGGAAAAGTGCATGTATCGTGAAGTGAATGTAGACTTAGACTATACTCTCCATGGAAAATTTCAGAATTTCATGATGAACAATGAAGCGTATCTTCTTAAGGATACGATCTACTCCGATCAAGTAAGAACGGTTGCTTACATTGAACCAGACAGTCTTGAAACGTTTATAAGTCAAGTTGTTGATTTAACAAGTGGAAAAGTGGAAATAAATGAAGGTGACGACTACTTCTTAACAATACTGGACGGTAAAGCTATCGAATTAAGCTAATTGGTTCGATTGACCTAAATCCAGTTCTGGTGTAAAATGGATACAACCCCCTGATGGAGGGGCATAGGAGGCGATGACATGAGTATGGAAAAAATCATAGCTGAAATGTTTGAAAAGAAGTCATGGGCTGTTGTTGGCGCTACACAAAACCCTTCAAAGTTTGGAAACAAGATATTTAAGAAACTTCAAAGAAATGGGTACGATGTGGCACCGATCAATCCGGTGTATGATGACGTTGAAGGTGTAAAGACATTTAAGAGTTTATCAGATATGCCTGAAAAGCCAGAGTGTGTTAATATTGTGGTATCGCCTGAGCGTGCTTTAAATGCACTTGAAGAAGCCATTAAACTGGGTATAAAATATGTATGGTTCCAACCTGGTGCTTTTAATGAAGACATTATTGAGCGCGCCGAGGTTGCAGGTGTGAATGTAGTTTACCATGCATGTGTTCTTGTTGAGCTGGATAAGATTTAAACCAAAGGACGAAGCAGATTTTTACTGATTTGTGTGGATAATATGGATTTAAGTTTATAAGAGTTAATAAGTGAGACAAAGATGTCTTGTGAAATTCACAAGGCATCTTTTTGATTTTTGAGTCACATTTGCGATAGTCTTGAAAACAGTTATTTTTAGTAGTATATTGTATACATATGATATCGTTGAAAGAGGTGCGAAATGAATAAAACTATAGATCATAAGATTGATCATGTCGTGAACTGGCTAAAAGAACAGGTGAATATTTCTGGTACAAAAGGAATCCTAGTGGGACTTTCTGGAGGTATAGACTCTTCTGTGGTGGCGAACTTGTTAAAGCGTGCATTCCCTGAAGAGAGCCTGGGTGTCATTTTACCATGTAAGAGCAATGACAAAGATAAAGCCGATGCTGAAGCAGTGGCTCTGGCGGCTGGCATTAGATATGTTGAAGTTGAATTAACAGACACACACGATATACTTCTTAAAGGGATCCAAAGTGCGGTGGACGGTCTGAGTACTACGAACCATCAATTGACGGATGCCAATTTAAGAGCACGTCTTCGTATGAGTACACTGTATGGAATCGCAAATAACATGGGATATCTTGTAGCTGGTACAGATAACGCTGCTGAACTGCTTACAGGTTACTTTACGAAGTATGGTGATGGTGGTGTTGATATTCTTCCACTGGCACATCTGACAAAACGTGAGGTGTTTGAGTGGGCGGAGTACCTAGGTGTTCCAAAGTCTGTTATAAACCGTGCTCCAAGCGCTGGCCTTTGGGAAGGCCAAACAGACGAGGATGAAATGGGCGTGACTTATGATGCCATTGATAACTATATTGAAGGCAAGCCTGTGACTGATGAAGAGAAAATCATTATTGAGCGAATGAACACACGCACAGAACACAAAAGATCAATGCCACCTGCACCACCTGCATTTTAGGGATAGGCCTTAATCTATACACAAACGTAAAGCAGAGACTTCATATTCATTGAAGTCTTTGCTTTTTTTATTATGAGTTTAGTATAAGTTCACTCGCCAGAATTTGACCAGAAATTTAAAATAACTAAACATAGAGGCGTTTTATTAGTAAAAGACTATTAAAAAGTTAGTATATATAAACATGGAAGGGTGTTTTCAGAAAAGGACGAAAATTAGGTAGAATATGTCAAAGGTGTTTTTTCGGACATTTACACAATTAATTAATATCTGAAAGACGCGGTAATTCCCAGAGTATTACATTGGGTATATATTAATACAACATACTGTTTTCAATGCTTTTACTTAAATATATATAAAACCAATTAATTAAATCACGCAGATATATTGACTTTTTTTAAAAGTAGAGTATATTTAGTATTGGTAAACTTAAAACTTAGTTAATATAAGATTTCTAAAAATGACACTTAAGTGTACTAAGAAGTTTAGTATTACTAAGAAAATGTTGAAAAAAACTCACTCTTTTTTAAAAACACATCTGACGAGGCTGTTTGGAGTTTAATTTGATCCCAAATTGCGTTTTAATACGAATTAATTATAAATCGAGAGTCAGAGAAACCGAAAAATATGTGTGAGTACGAATCTGGGAGGTTTTTATTATGAAAATGGAATTTTTGGGACGTCACATTCTAGTTGAGTATTACAACTGCGATGAAGCAATTTTGAGAGATCATAAGCTCGTCGAACAATATATGATTCAAGCAGCAAAAGAAGCAAAAGCAACTGTGGTAGAAAGTGTATTCCATCATTTTAATCCTTGGGGCGTATCGGGTGCAGTTATAATTGCAGAGTCACACCTTACAATACACACATGGCCAGAGTACGGTTACGCAGCTGTAGATCTATTCACATGCGGCGACACAATCAATCCATGGATTGGTTTTGACTATCTTGAAAACGTATTTAAGGCTGAACGTTCTGAATCAATGGAAGTTGCACGTGGTATGACTGACAAAATTCGTCGTTATGCTGGTATTGAAGGTCCTATTACCTTTAAGCCTGAAGAAGCTGTATAGAAACCATTTAGAGAGAAGTATATACTCATAGAAACGATACGCGTTTAACATAAAGCAGAATAATAGGAGGTTTTCAAAATGGAACTATGGTACACAGAAGAACATACGGATAATGTCCGATTTGGAATAAAAGTAAAAGAGCAGTTATTCAGTGGTCAAAGTGATTTTCAAAAGATAGATGTTTTTGAATCAGTTGAATTCGGTACATTCTTTACACTGGATGGCCTTATGATGGTGAATCAAAAGGATGAGTTTGTATACCACGACATGATTGTACATCCTGCAATGGCTTCAAACCCTGATATCAAAAAAGTTCTTGTTATTGGCGGCGGCGACGGCGGTACGGTTCGTGAACTGACACGTTATAAGTCGATAGAGCAAATTGATATGGTTGAGATCGATAAAATGGTTGTAGATGTTTGTCGTGAATACCTACAGCAAACAGCCTGTCAACTGGATGATCCTCGAGTAAACCTTTACTATGAAGATGGTGTGGCTTTTGTTAAAGGCAAAAAAGGCGCATACGATCTGATTATTGTTGATTCAACGGACCCAATTGGACCTGGTGAAGGTTTGTTTTCTACTGAGTTCTACCAAGATTGTTTTGATACATTAACGGATAACGGTATTCTGGTTAACCAAAACGAGAGCCCGTATTATGCGCGTGACGTGCGTGAATTCAAACGTGCTTACGGTAAAATTTCAAAGTTATTCCCTGTTTCAAAAATATATCAGTTCCACATTCCAACGTATCCATCTGGCCACTGGCTGTTTGGATTTGCCTCAAAGGGCGTTGACCCACTTGAAAACGAACGTGTACAGGACTGGAACAAGCTTGGTCTTGAAACACTTTACTACAATACAGACATTCATAGAGGCGCGTTTATGTTGCCCAACTTCGTAAGAAACATGATGAAAGAAGTGGAAGACGATGCGTAAGGTCATAAGCAAGAACATTATGACATACATGGGGTTTGAAGCAGATTTTGAAGACGCACAGCTGGTTCTATTTGGCGCGCCATTTGATGGCACGACGTCTTTTAGACCTGGGACTCGTTTTGGTCCTGCTGCTATGCGTCAGGAATTTGAAGGACTTGAAACCTACAGCCCATACTTGGATATGGACCTGGAAGATTACGAGTTGTTTGATGCAGGCGATTTAGACCTGCCATTCGGTGCGAAAATGCGTGGACTTGAAATGATTTATGATCAGACAAAGGCTATACTTGAAGCGGGAAAAATTCCAATGATGGTTGGCGGTGAACACCTTGTCTCTTATGGCCCGATAAAGGCTGTGAGCGAAGCTTATGATGAGCTTGTGATTCTTCACTTTGATGCCCATGCCGATTTAAGAGACCATTACATGGATGAGCCCTATTCTCATGCAACCGTAATACGCAGATCTTGGGATCTTGTGGGTGATGGCCGCATTTATCAGTTCGGAATTCGTTCAGGTGAAAAAACAGAGTTTGAATTTGGTCGTGAGCATACAACGATGGAAAAATTCTCAGCAGACACATTGCCGGAAGTGGTGAAAAGTCTTGGGAACACACCTGTGTATGTAACGATTGATCTAGATATTATGGATCCGTCAATATTCCCTGGTACTGGTACGCCAGAGCCGGGTGGATTAACGTTTAAAGAGATGATAAAAGTGACAAATGAACTGAGTCACTTAAATATAGTCGGTGCTGACGTTGTTGAGTTGTCACCACAATATGACATGTCAGGGGCTTCTACAGCTGCTGCATGTAAAGTTTTACGCGAGTTGACACTTGCAGTCCTGAGGGGGCGATAGAATGCCGCAGTCACGAACTCCGCTTCTTGATGCATTAAAAGCATATCACGCAGAAGGTGTTGTTCCTTTTGATGTTCCTGGTCATAAACATGGGAATGGACTTCCTGAATTTAAGGAATTTCTAGGACCCAAAGTGATGCAGGTGGATGTTAATTCTATGAAGTGCCTCGATAACCTTGGGAATCCGACTGGGGTTATTGCAGAGTCTGAAAACCTCCTTGCTGCGTCTTACGATGCTGATCAAGCATTTTTCCTTGTGAATGGGACAAGTGGAGGTGTACAGGCGATGATTATGAGTGTCTGCAAACCTGGAGACAAGCTCATTTTACCTCGAAATGCCCATAAGTCTGCAACAAATGGACTTATCATGTCTGGTGCACTTCCAGTATACGTACAACCTAGATTCAGTGATGAACTGGGCATTGCTCTTGGCGTTGCAACAGAGGATATAAAAAAAGCGATTTTCGATAATCCGGAAGCCAAAGCGGTTTTCCTGATCAATCCAACGTATTATGGTTCTGCATCTGATCTTAAAGAAGTTGTTGAGCTGGCTCATGCAAATAATATGGTTGTCCTTGTTGATGAAGCCCATGGTGCGCATCTACATTTCCATGGAGACTTGCCAATGAGTGCAATGAAGGCTGGGGCCGATCTGGCTGCTGTGAGTCTTCATAAGACAGGTGGATCGTTAACACAAGCGTCGGCTCTTCTGATGAAAGGGTCACGCATTAATGGAAAATATATTCGTAAAATTATAAATTTGAATCAAACAACAAGTGCTTCATACCTTTTGATGTCAAGTCTGGACGTAGCTCGTAAAAACTTGGCTACCAGAGGAGAAGCGATGCTTGAAGAAGTGCTTGGGTACTGCCGAATGGCACGTACTGAGATCAATAAAATCGACGGTCTCTATGCTTTTGGCAAAGAAATCGAAGACGGAGAAGGCACATGTGCTTTTGATGAAACGAAGCTTGTTGTCAATGTAACAGGGGTTGGCCTAACCGGATTTAAAGTGTATGATATACTTCGTGAAGACTACGGCATTCAGATGGAACTTGGTGACACAGGCAATGTGCTTGCCATTGTGAGTCTGGGCGATTCCGAGCAGAGTCTATCAAAACTTGTTTATGCCCTACGTGAGATTTCAAAGAAACATTTTAAGAGCCATAAACTTGTACACCGCGTACCAAAGCCGCATGATCTTGAGCTTGCAATATCTCCTAGAGATGCTTTTTATGCAGATAAAGAGATTGTGACGCTTTCAGAAGCTATTGGTAGAGTGAGCGGCGAGTCCATTATGGCATATCCGCCAGGGATTCCAGTGATCACACCAGGTGAGCTTATCACTGAAGATGTTGTGAACTATATTGAGTTTTTAAAGTCGGAGGATACCATGATCACTGATATGGATGATCCAACACTTATAAATATTAAAGTCATTGAAGCATGATTTACTAAGTATAAATAATCAGATCCCTGTCATGTAAATGATGGGGATTTTTTTGTATATTAATCGAATATCAAGAATAGCAATTCTTTGAAAACACAGTTATAATAGTGTGCAGTAGACAAAATTAAAGGTGATTATAATGAATCAAACCATACAGAAATATAAAAAAGATCCATTCCTTCGGGCGCTTATAACCGTGGGTGTTCCTGTAGCGTTGCAGAATTTTATATCAACGACATTAAACCTGGTTGATACAATAATGATTGGTCGCGTCAGTAAAGACGCTCTAGCGGGTGTGGGTCTAGCTAATCAAGTATTCTTCCTCATGATCCTGCTTGTATTTGGTATCAATAGCGGTGTTGCTGTGTATATTGCTCAGTTTTGGGGCAAACAGGACATTTCAAATATTCGAAAAACCATTGGCGTTGGACTAATAGGTGGCGTATTTATTGGGTTCGTATTCTTTATTGCGGGATTTTTCTACCCCGAACAGGTGCTGAAGCTTTTCTTGGATGAGCCAAATGTTGTGCGTATTGGTGCAGACTATTTAAAGATTGTATCCATAAGCTACTTATTCACGGCTGTAACACTCACATACTCTGTTGCTTCTCGTGGTGTTGAACAGGCAAGGCTACCAATGATGGTCAGCGCCGTATCTCTTGTGATGAATACAGTGGGAAACTGGATATTAATATTTGGCCTATTTGGACTGCCGGCAATGGGAGCAAAAGGGGCTGCCATCGCAACACTTATAGCTCGTATTTTTGAGATGGTTATACTTCTTATTCTAATTTACAAGTCGGACAGTGTTCTAGCGGCTCGGCCAAAAGAGTTGTTTTCACTCAGTAAAACCTTTGTGGATCAGATTATCACAACGGCATTTCCTGTAATCGTAAACGAAGGTATATGGGCTCTTGGAACGGTTATGTACACCATGGCGATGGCTAAGATCAATTCAGATGCTGTTGCAGCATTTCAGGTGGCAATGGCTGTGTATCGTTTTTTTGAAGTGGCGTTTATCGGCCTAGGCAATGCGTGTCAGGTGGTTATAGGCAATCGAATTGGTGCTGGTGAAAAACATTTGGCCATGGATTATGGCAAGCGGTTTATAAAGGTAACTCTTGGACTTTCACTTGTAACCAGTGCCATGCTTCTGCTTGGAGCTGAAAGTATTGCGTCTATATTTAAAGTCCCAGCGCATGTACAACTGGACGCTGTATATATGATGCGTATTGTGGCTCTATATAATTTTCCTAAAATGATCAACTTGCTTTTGATTGTGGGCATTCTAAGAGGTGGTGGAGATACGTTCTTTGCCATGATGGCTGAGTCTGTTTGTGTTTGGGGTATTGGCGTTCCCTTAGCTTTTGCAGGCGCATTGATTTTCGGATTGCCGTCCTATATTGTTGTGGCTCTCTTTATGATGGAAGAGGTCATTAAGGCTGGAATTGTCATACGCAGATTCTATACTGAAAAATGGATTAGAAATGTCGTGGAGCAGATCGCATAGCCGTGATATGCATCATTATCTTTTTACAATAAGCACCTCTTTCTCATATGTACAAAAATATGATAGAATGGTGAAGCGTCATTTTATATTTAACAATGGATAATTTTCATGGTCAAACGTGGATTGGGTGGTATAACCACTTAATCAAGTCTGTTTTAAGTGAAAATATGTGCGTCATAAATGTTCAAAATTTAAGGAGTTGAATCACTATGGGTCGTATTGGAACGATCATTCAAAGAAAAGGCAAGCAAGATGCCAAAAAAGCAAAGATATTCACAAAGATGGGCCGTTACATCATGGTAGCAGCACGTGAGGGTGGATCTGATCCTGAATACAATGCAGCGCTTAAAGGTGCGATTGAAAAAGCAAAAGCGGCAAATATGCCAAATGACAACATCGACCGTGCCGTTAAAAAAGGTGCTGGCGAAACTGATGGCGCTGTCTTTACAGAGCTGACTTATGAAGGTTATGGACCAGGTGGTGTTGCAGTTCTTGTTGAGTGTCTTACAGACAATACAAACAGAACAGCTGCAGACGTAAGAAGCTACTTTGCAAAAGGAAAAGGCAACCTAGGTACAAACGGCTGCGTAAGCTTCATGTTTGACCACAAAGGCGTTCTTGTTATTGATAAGCAAGACAGCATGGACGAAGAAGACGTTGAAATGGCAGCTATTGAAGCGGGCGCAGAAGACTTCTCAGTGGAAGAGACACACTTCGAAGTGATCACAGAAGTTGGCGACTTTGCTTCTGTACGAGATGCTCTTTCTGCAGACGGCTACGAGTTCTCAATGGCGGAACTTCGTTACCTGCCGCAAACAATGGCTGAGTTAACATCTGAAGACGATATCAAGAACATGACGAAACTGATCGATCTGTTTGAAGATAACGACGACATTCAAAATATGTACCATAACTGGGAAGAAACAGAAGCTTAGTTATTGCAATTCATTGAGGTGATTTGTGGTAATGTAGATACCGTATTGCGTTAATTCTAGATTGTCACAAAACTGCTGTGTAATGTTATATAGAATACCTTTATTTATTGTTGTTTACCTTAATCGGACAACTTTAAATGGAGGTGTTTTTTTGTTGTAATACGCCAAAGTATTCGATAAACTCCCAAGAAATTGAGTGATGTTCTTCTTGCTGTTTTAATTTACAAATTTATACCATATTACAAGGAATATAGAAATATTTATAGAATTACTATTTATTGAATGTAATTGGGTATGTTCTATAAATAGTAATTCTGGGTTTTTGGGGAAACTTGAACTAAAAAGGGCGGATTATATGATACTTGTTTTATTATTGAGCGGGCTGATTCTTGGTTTATCGGTTCTGCTTTTAAGGTCATACGAAAAAAACCACAGCATGACAAAAGAAAAATATGATTTGATTGCTTTAAGAGAGGCAGCTCTTGATATTTCCAATCATGTTTTAAATGTAGATTCCACTCAGAATCACTTTCAGTATATATTGGAAACATGCATACAGCTTATACCGAGCGCAAATTATGGCACAATTCTCATGTTTAATGATAGAGAGCTTCTTGTTGCAAAAGCGTCTGTTGGATTTAACAAAGACGAACTCTCAACATTTGAACTTGCAGTGGAAGAATCGTTTTTATACATTGCTTCAGATGGAAAAATGGATGAAACGATCATTGTGAATCGTATAGAAGATATCATACTGGATAAGAATATTGTGGGTTCAGGTAGTGAGAATGCTGATTTTAAACTAAGATCTGAGATCTCTTCACCGTTATATGTGAATGGTGAATTGTCAGGGATGCTATGTCTAGATGGGACTGAAAATGATATTTTCACACAAAGAGATATACATATTCTAGATTATATGTCTCGGCAAATAAGCAATGTAATCAGCAAGCAATTGCTATATAATGAGGTCCTTTATATGTCAAATCACGATGATTTAACAGATTTACTAAATAGGGACTGTTTTGACAAGAAGGCAAATTTAAAGATTGAAGAATCTAAAAATACAGAGGAGTTGCTTCATTTTGTAATTCTTGATATGGATGGTCTTAAGGTCATTAACGATACCTACGGTCATGCTGTAGGGGATCAGATGATTAGAACCTTTTCTGCAGCATTTAGGAAGACAATATGCCTATATGGATTCTGTGCAAGATATGGTGGAGATGAGTTTGTGAGCCTTGTTGAAGGTGTTTCTCATGAAAGATTGTTGGTCATAATGCAGGAACTGGAAGACATGTTAAACCAGAGTCAGGTCCTTGTAGAAAATGATTATATTACACCTCGGTTTAGCTATGGGGTCGCAAGTCTCAATGAAACTGGACACCAGTTTGACTCAGCCTATAAATTAGCGGATAAACGTATGTATGCAAGTAAGAGTTCTAAACGACGCAATGTAGGACGCTCGGATACTGGAATTTAGACACTCTTAATGGGACTTCGCCTATTAGAAGAGTAGATTGACTTATAAATTCATCGGTTCAGTAAATAATAATAATAAAAGCTATGATGAGTGACTCATCATAGCTTTTTGAATGAAATAATATTTAATTCGGATTATATTGATTGAAGCATATCTTTCAGAATGTAAACTGAATTTTCTATGGCGATCTCAGAGAATTTCTCGTAGTCCATGTGTGATCCGTTGATGGCATTGTCAGAAATTGAACGGATAACAACGAAAGGTAGGTTGTTTAGGTAACAAACTTGACCTATGCTGGCGCCTTCCATTTCACATGCAAATGCATCAAATTTTGAATGTAGTTCTTGAAGTTTCTCAGAGCTTTCGATGAACTGGTCACCTGATACGATACGGCCGCTGAAAGTGCTTATTTTTTCAACTTTATTACAAGATTCCTTTGCAACATTTACAAGCTTAGGGTCACATTTAAAGTCGAAAGTATCCAGTCTTGGGACTTGACCAAGCGCATCACCAAAGAATGTTGTGTCCATATCATGCTGAACAAGGTTTTCAGCCACTACGATATCGCCTGGGTAGATGCTCTTGTGAAGGCCTCCGGCAATACCTACATTTATAACACAGTCTACGTTAAAATCGTTGATTAGAATTTGAGTACAAACGGCAGCGTTTACTTTGCCAATGCCACTTGTAACGATAACGATGTCTTTGTTTAAAAGCTGACCTTGGAAGAAATCCATACGGGCTTTAGAAATCGTTTCATTGACTGTCATTTCACTTTTTAGAATTGCCACCTCTTCTTGCATTGCTCCAATAATACCAATACGCATGCGGACACGTCCTTTCAGGATTAAGAGTTAATTTTGTATGTTGTATGACTAAAATTTTAAAGTATGTTTATTATGATTCCATTTGAATGAATGCGGGTTCTTGCTGCGATGAGTTTAAAGCATCAGATTTAAGTTTCACACTTATAACAACAGCCAGTCCAAGGGCAATAGCCAGAGATGCAGGGACCATGAATATTGTAATAGCTGGGCCGATTAAATCATTGAACACACCCATTAGATATCCAACGACCATTGATGTTAATGAAGCCGTCATTGTAGCAATCCCAGCAATGTAAGTTCCATTTTTCGGGAAAGTCTTTTGAATGACAAGCAACAAAGTTGGGAAGTTAATGGCAAAGAATAATCCTGAGATTGAAATCAAAATCATGCCTTGAGCTCCCATAAGAAGACCTGTTGTATAAAGAACAAGTGCAATTGACATAGATATGATTACAGATTTCAGGTAACCTACCTTTTCGACCACCATTCCACCGACAAGTCGCCCGATGGAGAATATACCAAAGAAGAAGGCGACATAGAAGGAACCATCACTTACATTCATCTGCATGGCTTCTTTAAGGTAATTAAGGAGCCAGTTTGCTGTTTGCATTTCTGCCGCAACGTAGAAACCTAGTGACATACAGAATAAAACGAGTAGTCCTTTATTTGGAATAGATCCTTTTTCTTTTGAATCTTTTGCACTGTTATCCTTAGGCGCTTTTACAAAAGCATAAACTAGAAAGCTTAAAACATAAAGTCCGAAATAAGCTATAAATATCAAGCGCCACTCAATACCCTTGAAGACCAAGTATCCGGTGATTCGTTGTGTGAGGGTAGAACCGACACCGTAGAAGAAGTGCAGCAGGTTCATTAGCAGACCCAAATAAGCCACTTTAACAAGTGGAATAAGTGTGTTCATACCAATGGCAATAAATGCGATGCCAACTGTAATAACCATATATCCAGCCATAATATGTCCAAATGTCTGTGAGAAGGATGTCGCTAAAAATCCAAAACCGGCAATGGTCATACCAAACATAATGATCTTTTTCTGACCAAGTTTACCACAGAGAATACTACCAAAGTATGTTGAAGCAACATAGGATATAGAGCCAAGCATCAGGAATGTCCCAATGGTTGTATCACTAACCTGGAAAACTTCTTTAAAGGTAGGAATGAGAATACCTTTTGTACTGTCGGTAATCGCCATGATCAACATAGCAAAGAATGTTGCAAATATCATGTATTTCGTTTTAAAGTTTTGCATAAAAAATCTCCTATATCTATTAACCATACAGGAAACATCATACTGTTTTTTTATCAGATATTCAATGAATATATCAAAATTAGATAAATTGATATCACAATCCGGCACGGGTACGTGCATTATTTAAATATTCAGAGATCGTGACGTATTTATCAACAGCTGAAACCAACCAACTTTCCTTATATTTGGGGAATGATAAAGTGAGTGGAAACATATGTTTTGCTATAATGTCAGCTTCTTTTCCATTGATTACAAAGAATATCTGAGCATTAGAAAGAGCCTCTTTCGAATGAGTAAAGCCGTGTTTTTCAAAGAGTTTTTTATGTTTTAGCTGACCTTCAAGTCTCCAATCATAAGTGAAAAAATCGTGTAACAACCCTCCGCGAGCAGCTGAAATCGGATCAAGGTTTAGTTTTTTCGCCCATATATAAGACAGGTGGGAAACGCGTATACAGTGGTAGTAAATATCTCTTTTATGATGACGGAGTTTTTTGAGTTTTTGAAACTCAGGATGCCTGCGTATGTCTTTTGTTATTGAACGAAACTCATAATTTGAGTTCATTAAGATCACTCCCGTGGATTTAATGACTTTCTTTAACGCTAAAGAGCGTATTAGAACAGATATACCCTTAAATGATGATGATCTGTTCAGATTTATCAAATCTTATGATTAACTTAAATGAAACTTCAGAATTGTGGTATTAGATATATATAGATAAGAGAGTGGGAGGGGTGATTATGCAGATTGATTATAGGTTCATATTCTACTTTTTCATATACGCAATTCTTGGGTGGGGTGTAGAGGTTATCTATACCTATTTTAAGAGAAGGACGTGGGTTAATCGTGGATTCTTGTATGGTCCTCTATGTCCGATCTACGGAATTGGTGTTTTTGCCATATACACTGTTATAGGTAAATTAATGGGTGAAATGAGCGGACGCGACATGTTTGTTGTGTTCTACATATTTATAATTGTAACAGTACTAACCACACTTATTGAATGGGGGACCGGTGCTATACTGGAAAAACTCTTCATGACAAAGTGGTGGGATTATTCAACACAGCCGTTTAACTATAAGGGATATGTGTGCCTTTTGTTCTCGTTAATCTGGGGAATGGCAGGAACGTTACTACTTTTATATGTACATCCGTTTGTGGTTAAAGGTGTGGCTTTCATACCAAAGGAACTCGCAAAGACATTAGCAGTAACCATGTTAGTTATGTTTTCACTTGATCTAATATATACGATCAAATCTTTGGTTGGATTTCGAAAATTACTGCTTGAGCTTGAGCACATAACAAGCGAGTACGTGAATGCCAAGGATAAATTACTTCAAGAGATCGAAAGTATAATTAGTGAGATAGACTCACCTACAAGCAGGATAAAAACAGAGCTTGGAAAAGTGTCTACAGGCATGGAGGCTTCAAAGGATCGGTTAAAAGAAGAACTTAGTAAGATGAGTGAAGATTTGATGTATGTAAAGTCGAAGCTAAACACTGTAAGAGAGTCACTACTCAGAATAGGAAGGATTCCAAACGGAGCAATTAGAGAGTTTTTATCAAATAAGCCAGACATTGAAAAGCGATTAAGAGCCCCTATGAGAACCAATATAATCGAAGTTCATGAACATTTTCATAAATTGGCGAAACGATTATCAAAACATAGACTCTTTAAGTCATTTCCTGAGATGCAATCTGAAAAATACGAAGCTCAACTTGAATATATTAAAAGAAAATATCAAGAAGCTCAAAAGCGTCGTAAAGAAAAGTGAATACGAGTTGGACTTGTTTAGGGAGAAGGCTTTTATAAATCGGAATAAATTTGCATAATTGCTGTCTGGTATGATTAAATAGAGTAAAGTATGGTACTAATGTGCAAACTGCTTTAATGAAATTGAAAGCAACTGAATTGGGTTGGCAATTAGGGGGATGGATCATTGAACATACTTCATATTGAGCAAAGCATGTTAATTCGGGAAATGACATATGATATGGTCACGGATATTGGCCATAAATATTATAGTGCAAAAAGTGCTGAAGAAGCATTTTCTATTCTTGAATCAAAAGAGATTCAATTTATAATAACAGGACTTGAACTGGCTGATTCAACAGGTGAGGCGTTGATGGAATCACTTCTAAAATCAGATTATAAGGAAGTTCCAGCTATAGTGCTTACATCGAGAGACAGCCTTGAGATTAGAAAAAAACTTTTTGATCTTGGTGCAGTTGACTATATTGTGAAAGACTCGATGACTGGTGTAAAATTGAAAGCTTACATTGAAGCTTTTGAAGTGAAAGATGATGTAATTAATAAAATGAGAAATCGTTCTATAGCAGTTCTTGATGACAGTAGACTCGTGAATACACTCATTAAGAATATATTTGAGTTGCATGGAATTAAGAACGTTGATGTTTATAGTGAACCGGAATCACTTCTCGATTCAGATAAAGAATATGATATTTATATTCTAGATCTAATACTGCCGGGAATATCGGGAGAAGAGGTATTATTGCAGCTTCGAAAGAAGGCGCATAATAGTATTATTATATTGATATCATCAATATCTCACTATAAGACAATATCTAATATATTAAGCTCTGGCGCGGATGATTTTATTATGAAGCCTTTCGATGCGAGTGTCTTTATGGCGCGTATTAAGGCGCATTCAAGAAACTTTATTTTACGTGAGGAATTAGAAAACGCCAATAGAGAACTTGCAAAGGCAGCAATAACTGATGGTCTGACACAAGTGTTTAATCATAAATATATTGTGGATCGTGTAAAAGAGGAAATGGAACGTGCAAAAAGATATGGACAATCTGTGTCTATTTTCTTATTTGATATAGACAATTTTAAGGGTGTAAATGATATATACGGGCACCAGATTGGTGATGAAGTCTTGAGATCGATTGCTGGAGTCATGAAGAACTTAGTGCGTGGCAGTGACTGTGTGGGTCGATATGGCGGAGAAGAATTTCTGGTTATATTGCCTGAGACAGATATTGAAAGCGCCAAAATTGTTGGAGAAAAAATAAGGACTGCTATTGAAAAAATGACTTTCTCTCAAGAAGACTTAAAGGTCACCATGAGCGGTGGCGGTGTTCAATTTATAGATCAGACTGCAATCGAGTTGATTAAGACTGCAGATGAGGGTCTTTACCAAGCCAAACATAATGGAAAAAATCAAAATGCATACGTTGTGGATTAAAGTGAATAAAAAAGTTGAGACTTTGATATGAAGATCGGATTGTTCTCCGCCTACATATCAAAGTTTTTTGTTTGTGTAGGATTATGTATTAATAGAGGGTGTTTGAGATATGAATAGAGTCGTGATAAATGTCACAGGATTCTGCACTTAAATGGTGTATTATATACTAAGTTAGTGTGAATAGATAATGAAACAATATAGAGGTGAGAATATGAAAATTGCGATATTGGTGAATGAAGATACAGCTAACAGATGTACTGGAAGTGGCTGTTTAAGAGCATTTTTCAGTAAAGTAGATGCATTTGAAGGTTGCCCGAATGATGCTGAGCTGATTGGTTTTACACATGTTGGCGGTGAACTTGATAAAAAGATAAACCGACTAATTGAAAAGGGTGTTGATACCATACACTTATCAAGTTGTATACGCTCAAAATATGCGTCATATGAGAGTTTGGCGAACAGACTATCTGAACACTTCAATGTGGTGGGGTATACTCACGGAAAGTCTCAAGGGAAGACTACAGAAACGGTATCGATAAAGAAGCGGGTTTAGTTCAATTTGGTATAAAAACTATTTCAGTATAGAAGTGGAAAACATTATTGCCTGTTATTCAAAGAATAAAGGTGCAGTTATTAGGTTTAACCTAAACAACTGCACCTTTTTAGTGTCTTAGAATTATTCTTGATCTTGAGACTGGTTCATTTGGCTCATGAATGCTAAAGCCATTTCAATGCCTTTAACAAGTTCTGTTTCAACAAGTTTCAAACATTCTTCTGCATTTTCTTTATTTACAGTAATGCGACAATTGCATTTTCCAATTTCAAGCTGTTGAAAATCTTCGCCGAGAACTTTTTCGGCAGCGCCTTTAAGCATTTTTTTCGTTTCTGCATCTTTTAGGTACTCAGCAAGATGCGGCTGGCCTGTTACGATGATTCTTTTTTCATCATCCAGTTGTATTGATTGAATAAACATACTCATTTCCATGTTCTTTTCCTCCTAAATATAAAGCAATAAATATGGTCATGCAGTTCGTTAATAAACGAAGGTGCAGTTCTTACATTGGTTACTGAACTTTTTCTGGTGCTACAGCTTCATAACCATTAAGTTCAACAGTGACCTTTTCCATTACAACATTTTCAACGGGTCTGTCACCAGCTTCAGTTTCTACAAGTGCAATTTGATCAACAAGATCCATGCCTGTGATAACTTGGCCAAATGCTGCATAAGAACCGTCTAGATGAGGTGAGTCTTTATGCATAAGGAAGAACTGTGATCCTGCAGAATCAGGGTTGTTAGCACGAGCCATTGATAGGACACCTGGTGTGTGCTTCAAATTATTCTCGAATCCATTTTTAGAAAACTCGCCTTTAATAGAATAGCCTGGGCCACCGCCGCCGGTTCCGTCTGGATCTCCACCTTGGATCATGAATCCATTGATAACTCTATGGAAAATCAAGCCATCATAATAACCATCATTCACCAGTGCGATAAAGTTATTAACAGAATTTGGAGCCACTTCAGGATAGAGTTCAATTTCAATAGTTCCCATATTAGCAATTTCCATTGTTACAACTGGATGGTCTGCATCGCTATCAGGTAGTCCTGTTGAATTAGAATCCTCTGATGTTACTTCTTCAGTACTATCAACTGCAGTTTCAGTAGACTCAGTTGATGAAGCACATCCAACCATCAATACCCCTGTCATGACTAACATGAGTGCCAGTAACATTGTTATTCTTTTCTTCATTGTCTTCCTCCTAATGTCTTTTATGTCCTCTAACAGCATAGCAAAAAAATGTTAAGAAATCTTGAATGACCTTACTATTTTTAAAGAATTCTCAATTATTTTTCAGAATTAGCGATCTGTGTCTTCGTGGTGAAGTGGTCGCGCTGAAGATCGTTACGGTTTTCCATTTGTTAATCAGAAATATAGTATAGAATACAGACAAAAAATCCACCGAAATTGAAGTGAATTTCTTTCTTATGTTATATAGACTTTATTTTCAATAAATGGATTCGGTTGTAAATGCTTTAATAAGATCTTTGTGGTGCGGATGCCGTTTTAATAAGTCTTGACGATTAAATACCTTTAGATCATCCATATCAAATCCTGGAGAGATCATAGTTCCAATCAACGAGTACTCGTCTTTACCTGCATCAATGGCTATAGCATAGTTTTTAGGTATCTGTATTTGTGGTGTGTGTTCAGCATCCATATCAAGTCCTAGATGTTTAATAATTAGGTCACCGTCGGGTGATATTAAGTAGAACTTTAGAGATGCTCCGCAGTGATAGTACCAAACAGACTCAGAACGTAAAGTATGGAATGTCATAATCATATTTGGCTCGAAAAGCATATATTCACTAGTCCAGAGTTTTCGTTCAGATGAAGATATACCTGGAATATCATGACGTATGTATTTTTCTTTTGAAACATGTGGGCGTGTATAAAATCCACCTTCAGGGTGAGGTACCATATCTAATTTTTCTATCCAATCCATTGCTGTCTTCAAGGTGATCGTCTCCTTTAGGTTACGTTGTAACTTCATTATATCAGAGGAATTTGAATGAGTGGAGGGTTTTATCCATTCGTTGTTGAGATGTATTCCCTTTTTTAGATATTAAAGTTCGATGGTTTTGCATTTTATATGATAAAATGTCAATAAAAGGGTTTTATTGAAATGCTGAGTACATATTGATTGGAGTGATAATACATGAGCAAATTGGAGAAAGCAACGAATTACATTGAGAACGATACAACTCTGATGGGTGAAGTAAGCATTAAAGAGTCAGACACTTGGAATGGTTATATTAACCACGCTTTGATAGATCATAAGAAACTCGCTCATTCAAAGGAGAACAAGGTTGAGTTGAGGCATGAAGAGGAAATAGAAGCGCTGATCGTATACATGAAAATGAAGGGGATGAGTCCAAAAACAATCGATGTTTACTTAAAACACGTCAAAAGGTATCTGAGACTACATCATACGGATGATCCATTTAACGCAGATATAGCCAGTGCATATATTTATGATTTGATTGCAATTCGCGAGTTGTCCTATAGTTTTGTTAATCAAGCTATATCAGCAATAAAGCTGCTTTTTAAAGTGAATCGGCCCAAACTATATATTAAGCATAAGCTCGTTAGACCGAAAAGCGACAAAATTCTACCCAAAGTACTGAGTCAATCTGAAGTGGTTAAGATTCTAAATGCGTTAACAAATGTGAAACATAAGGCAATTTTATTTATAACATATTCTGCTGGACTGCGTGTGAGTGAAACTTGCCAACTGAGACCTGAAGATATTGATAGTGATAGAATGATGATTCGTGTAAAATCGGGCAAAGGCAGAAAAGACAGGTATACTCTGCTATCAAAGAAAGCGTTAGAGTTATTAAGGGAGTATTATACTGAGCATCAACCTAAGGAATGGTTGTTTGAAGGTGCTAAATCAGGGACACCAATAACACCAAGGTCTGTGCAACGTATTTTTAAAAAGGCGTGCGGTATAGCTAACATTACAAAAGTCGTTGGGATCCATTCGTTACGACATTCATTTGCCACACATTTGCTAGAATCAGGCACTGACCTTAGGTATATTCAGGAATTACTTGGGCATCAGTCACCAAGGACTACACAGGTGTATACTCATGTTAGCAATACTGCACTTCAGTCAATCGTAAATCCTCTTGATCGATTAAGTATGGATGAGTAGTCTATGTATTGACATGGTTATCTTTTTTAGGAATATTATGTATAATGATTATGGAAGTATAATATGTCTCTATACATCTAATAAAGGTTTTTCCCGACATACAGGAATAATTCAGTTTTTTGTTGTTATAGCGACACTGATTTTTAGTTATATGGTGTTTATAGTCGTAATAACAACAGATATTAGTTTATATGTGGTGGTCGGGAGTTTGAGAGTTAGCTAAAATTCATT